>VFQO010008897.1_pt1 | contig 36817 bp, 65 predicted proteins | sample 3512331 | NCBI WGS metagenome assembly VFQO01 (sample SAMN10412371, study PRJNA504923) | tailings metagenome | isolation source: Replicate 3 from Balatoc abandoned mine | place: Philippines: Itogon, Benguet | collected 2017-08-28 | reverse complement strand
AGCTTTGTTCAAGCTTGCTGGTGTATTTGGCTGTGGTTTAATTGGCGAGTGACGCTCACGTTCTATGACTACCGCGAGTGCCCAGGGGCGGGCACGTATGACAAGGTATAGCTTTGTTCAAGCTTGCTGGTGTATTTGGCTGTGGTTTAATTGGCGAGTGACGCTCACGTTCTATGACTACCGCGAGTGCCCAGGGGCGGGCACCTACAACAAGGTGGGGCCATCTCAAGCTTGCAGCTGCGGTTTGGCTAGCGCGAGCTTACATACTAACAGGCAGGTGCCACGAGCCTGGCACCTCAAGTGCGCCATGCTGCTGCTCGCCCACTGGTGGCCGAGCTTTTTGAGGCTGGGAGTGTGGGCACTGCCAATCGCACTTGTGTTGCCCTGGCCTTCGTTGTTGTCCAAACGTTCTGCCTCTCCCTCCCATGACCGCAGGTGGTGAGCTGCGAGATGATTGAGGCGGTGGGCCACGAGCACATGGAGGCCTACTTCCGCACCCTGGGAGCCATGGTGAAGCCCGGCGGCCGCGTCGTCATCCAGGTGCGGAAATTTCAAGGGCGGCCAGGCTGACTTTACGGCATCAAACTCGGCCAATCCATGTTTTCCTGCTTCGTGGCAGCGGGATGTGATGCATGGCGAGCTGCCAAGTTGCAGCTCTTCCTCCACTCTCCCCCAAGTCTTGACCGTACGCACCCATTCAATGCCGCGCAGGTCATTGCGGAGCCGGACGAGCGGTACGAGGCGTACTGCAAGTCGAGCGACTTCATTCGGGAGCACATCTTCCCGGGCGGCCACCTGCCGTGCATGGGGGTCATGGTGGACTCGGCACGCGGCACCGGCCTGTCAGGTGTGTGTGGCTGTGCTTATGTGCTGCCTCATGGAGAGCCGCTGCCGTGCTTGGGGGTGATGGGTGGATTTGGTAGGCGGCTCCGGCCTCTCAGGTACGCATGTTCCCTGCTTCTGTGCTCCCCAAAGACTGGGGCAGCGTGACCAGTCCTGTGAACACCCTGCACTGCCTGGCCCTGCCTGCTGCTTCCTGGCCTGCTTCCATGCGCTAGTTTCATGTGTAAATGGTTCCCACCTGCAGTGCACGGCTGCGAGGGCATTGGGCCAGACTATGCCGTCACGCTGCCCCACCGTCTCAGTGCTCCATTCTTCAACTTATCATGCCTTCACCTGCAGTGCACGGCTGCGAGGACATTGGTCCCGACTATGCCGTCACGCTGCGCAAATGGCGCGATGCGTGGGAGGAGAAGAAGGAGGATGTGCTGGCGCTGGGGTACAGCGAGCGCTTCTGGCGCAAGTACCGCTTCTACTGTGAGTGGCCCTGCCCTGTACTGCACTGCCATGGGCCGCTTTCTGGAACTGTCTACGCCTAGTGTTACTGCTAGGTTGCAACCCAGCGTCTCCAGGCTGCCCAAGCTGCATTGCACTCTGCTGGCAACCCCAAACGACGTGTGATGTTGCGCGTCCCTCATCCTTGCAGTCGCCTACTGCGAGGCGGCGTTCGATGCTCGGTGAGCAACCCGGCTGGCTAACTGCATCGCCAGCTGCATTTTGGGGCATAAGCAAGCTACGGCCTACTAGCAAACACACAGCCACACCTGCTGCTGCGCTGTTTCCCACCGGCACTCCACTGCATGCATTCCAATACACATGCAGGTACATCCACACCTACCAGGTGACGTGGGTGAAGGACAAGGAGCCGACGCTGACGGCGGCAGACCTGCAGCGCTCCAGTGAGTGGCTTGCTGAGAAGGAAAAGGGCGTTGCATTTTGAAACGAGGATGGTGTAGTTAAACTAAGCTGAACGACATTGAGACTTGAATCACGTGCTTCCCGGCACTTAGAACTTGTATGCTGCGCGCAGCATGGTTTTCAGTTTGCTGCATGACAAATCGAGGTCGGCCCCATACCACCATGCTTCCCTGCATGCTCGCCCCTGCGCTGCAGTCGACATGAGCAAGGGCATCCACCCTCCCGGCGGCTCCATCGACTGCCCCAGCGGCCTCAAGGCGGCGGCCCCCAGCAGCAGCGACCCGGTCAACCAGGTGGGTGTTTTCATCGTTGGAATTGCAGCGTTGGGAATTGCAATCCCAGTTTGGATGGAGAATGGCAAGGGGCTGCATGCGTGGAGATTGCATGGAGCTAGCGGACTAGATGCCGGGCCTCCCAGCCGGTGCTTCCAGCAGCACATTCGCCTTGCCCTTGCCCCGCGTGTCGACTGCTTCTACAAATGATGTCCGGCTGCGTGTGCCTTCTCACTCTCACTTGCATCACACCAAGCGCCTGCCCATGTTCACTGTGCCTCGCCGCAGGTCTTGCTCTGCATCTACTGCTTCCTGGCGGGTGTGGCCGTTTCCACCGGCCGCCTGCTGTGGCTGCTGCCCCTGGCCACCGCCGCCGGCGCCGCCCTGCACTGGGCGGCGGGCGCTGCCTCCCAGCTGGCACTTCCTTTCTACAAAGAGCTGCCCGCTGAGCGCGCTGCGCTGTGGCGCGTGGACGCCACGCACTTTGCCTACTCCAGCATCACAGGTGGGCTAGCACTACTGTTTGTTGATGGATTGTGGGCAAGCGCTGTAGCTGGCTGCGGCGTCAAACTGTTGTCGTTGATTGGTTGCTGCGACCATGGCGGCATTGCTTCTGGAAGTGAACGCATGGGCTTTTCGCACTGCTGTACATGCATGCTAGTCCACCCTTCTGCATGCTAGTCCACCCCCTACACACCAGCTGATTGCAGTCGGCGCCACACCTGCTACAGCCATGTGTGCATGTGCATTGCCCATGTTGGCACCTGGTCATGGCCAGCCTGCATCTTTGCCTGGCATTCTCATTCCAAACTGACATTCCTGTTTCCATGGCCACCTCCCTCCCTGTGCAGCCGTGCTGGTCACCGCCTTCTTCATCACCTGTCCATCTGCCCTGCGCCTATCGGCGCCGCCGCCCGAGTCGGGCACCTGGTGTGCCGACCTGCCGCAGGTTCGGATTTGTGCAGACTGTTTGGAGACACACTGTCCCAATGGTGTCGGTCTGCCCACACTTCAAATGCTTGCCATAGTACAGGCTGATAGCAGGAGCACATTCATGTGCCTGCCTGCATGTCGAGGCTTCCTGTATCGCCGGCAAAGCAACCAGCTGTTGTGTTCATGCTGCCACCTGCCCTGCCTCTCCTCCTCGCAGGCCCTCATCGTTTGCTCCGCCGGCTTCTTCGCATTTGTGTTGTGGTGAGGCGCATATTACACCTGTTTCCGGCAGGGCGGCGTTTCCTGTCCCTTTTTCTCCAGGAAACTGGTTGTTCTTGCTGATTGTCAATCCGTGTATGATGACCCCTGCTTATCACATGTGCCCTTGACGCCTCCAATGCACCGGCAGGGCCGAGGTGGCGGGACGGCTGTACCGGGCCTCATACCGCCATATGGCTCACTTCACCCTGCTGCTCATCCTGTTTGCCGCGGCCGCATACAAGAGCGAGGTGGGTTCCAGCCTGGTGGGGTCCCATCTAGTGCGCAGTTCACGTGCGCATGGATGGTGATATGGTTGATAGCGGGGCATATCGGGCCAAGTGTGTGGTATGCTCACTAGCGCCAGCTGCATGCAGGCCATTCAGTTTCATGCCATTCAATGGCAAGCAAACAACCAGCTGTACTGAATTCCCTCCCCACGCAGCACACCGCCTTCATGTCCCTCACCCTGCTGTCCGAGGTGAACAGCGCCTGCCACCTGGCTCGCAAGATGCTGGGCACCGCAGCCAGCAGCAGCAACAGCGGCGGCGCAGGCGCAGGCGCAGCGGCGGCCGCTTTGGCTGCAGTGGACCGGGTCACGTTTGCGGCCTTCAGGTGGGGGCGGTGGGGGGCGGGTCACGGATGGTCGGATGCGCTAGCGGGTGGCTGTGGCTGGTGAGCAGGAGCTTCTGCAAGCGTCTGGTTCTGCAGGCCGGTGCTGCACGCATTCCCGGCGCTCTGCGCTTATCAATGTGCAAATACTTTCCCTCTCTTCTCCCCATTCCCCACAGGCTGGTGCCGCACGCGCTGCTGGGCCTGCTGCGCTTTTCACTGCTCAACTCCTGCTCCCGTTTTTCTTCTCTTTTCCCGCAGGCTGGTGCCGCACGCGCTGCTGGGCCTGCTGGTGCTGTTCCAGCCCGGCGCCTTTGCCAGCTGGGCCTATTACTTCTTGGCTCTGGGAGGCATGGCCTGTGAGCTGATGCCGCTTGCATTGGTGTGCTTGTCTTGGCAGTGTGGTGGCTGTGCTAGCGTTAGTGCATTGTCCAGTTGCGGTCTGCGTGTGTTGCTGCATCAATCAAGCAAGTGCAGCGGCGGGCAGCAACCGCATAGCAATGGCATCACCAAAGTCACAGCTGCGATGCGGCACATGCTTCTGACCAAGCCGCCTTTTTTCAATCCTGCCCTTCTGCAGACATGAACGTGACCAATGTGCGACGTGCAGTCGACCTGCTTATCCCAGTGCCGGCCAGCAAGGCGCACCTCGCGTGATGCGAGCGACGCTGCATGGCATTGGTCGGCGCTATCGGACCTTGCCCGATGGCTGTCCCACCCGATTGAAGTGCTGGCCTCTTTCTTTCCCTCTGGTTTGCTTGCGCTGCTACATCCGTACATTAACCCTACCAGGTGTGGACCGGCTGCCTCACTGCCCTCATTTGCAAACCTGCCCGGACATTTTGATTGCAAGCGTGCTGCAATTCAACCGCCCTGGCTGCCCACTGCTTTATCAGCGTACTATGCGGCGGCACTGCCATGCTCTTGACATTTACAGGCGCGCACGCACATTTGGCAAAGCACATTCAAGCTTTGGCACTTTGGCACTCCATTTTATTCCTTTGTTTGGGCGGCCTGCCCCTGCTTTGTTAACATGCCAACAACCATTCATTGCGGTCCTTCAGAAGGATGCAGGCTTGATGCTTGGAGGAGCAGACCAGCTGGCTGCCGGTCCAGCTGAGACAGCTGAGCGCCACAAAGCTAGCATTCATTCCTCGCCGCCTGCCAGGTTGGCAGCCTCGTTGTCGAAAGCAATCCCAGCGGCAGCGCCAGCCTTGCCTTGCGGTACGTGCTGCGCCTGCTGTGCCTGCTGCGCCAGCTTTCTGCCCTGAGCGGCCTGCAAACAAGATTGGCTGGTGGTTCAAGTGCTGTGCAAGTTAGATGCTGAGACACAGCTGTCCGCAGCTTTCCCACGCGTCTTTCTGGTGAGGAACGAACGCTTGAAGTGACAAGAACACAGGCACGCACCTGTCCCCCTGGCTCAGCCGCCTGCTCCTCGCCAAAGCTGCCATGGAGAGCGGCTTGGATGGCGGCCCGCCCATCGGGCGTGGCCGCCGCCTGCTGCTGCTGCAGCGCGGCCTGCACTTGCTCGGGGCCGGCGGCAGGGCTGCCAGCTTGGTCTGTGGCAGGGCTGCCAATCATGTCCAGCTGCTGCCCAGCCTGCAGCTCCTGGGCTGTGGGGCCAGAGGTGGGCAGCCCCAGCCCAGCCACCATCGCCTTCATGAGGGTTGAAGGGTGGACAAGAGAGCGAGCACATCAGGGAACAGAGCACTCAGCCATATTGAACCAGCATGCCTCACAGCTGCTCCTCCCCACTTGTAGGCACACAACCTGCCTCCCAGCCCCGCCCTCCGCCCACCCCAGAATGGTTCCTTGCCTGCGGCGGCTCCAACACAGCGGGTAGTTCCTCCAGCAAATCAGCGGGCACTTCTGCTGCAAATCCGTGCGCCGCCGCCTCCACACCCGCCCCGCCACGGGTGGTGGCAGCGGTACGCTCCGCACTGGGCACAGACGGCGGGTCGGGGCCGATTGCCGGCTCTGCGGCAGCTGCTGGGCCGGCGGGCGGCGGTGCGTGGTGGCGGCGCAGCCGCCCCGCCCCGCCGACTGCCCCGCCGACTGCAGGTGCCTCCTCGCCGCCCTTGCTGGCAGCATCCATCTCGGTTGCACCAAACTCGGCAGCCACTTCCGCGGCAGCTTGAGTGGTGGGGGCGGCCGCCGGCGGTGCCCGCTCAGCTGCCTGCTCCTGAGCCACCCGGTGGGCCATCTGCTCGCGCCTGTGGCGCACAGACAAATGGGACAGCAGGGGTGGCCAAATTCAGATGACCAGTCACAGCCGGATGGGTGGAAGCAGGGCGTGCGGCCAGTGCGTTTGTGAGCAAGAATGTTCCAGAGAGCAGCCACTGGCAACAACCCAGCACACCAACGCCAGCACACCATGACGCGCTCACTTTAGCGTGTACACATCGGTTTGGCCGGCATCAAACAGCACCTCAGCCGCCTCAGTCAGCGCCTGGAACTCCTCCCAGTTGCCGGCCGGCACTGCAGGGGGGTGGCATGGGAGCAGACCCCTCAACCCTACATTCCAACTAGTCAGGCCGTGCCCAGCAGAGTGCAGGCGCTACTGTGAGCTGCGTCTAGTTGCACACCGCAGCCGCAGCCGCTGCTGCTGCCTTTGATGCTGCCCCTCACAGCTGCTCAAACCCACCTGCATGGCCGGAGCGCACTCGCTCCTCAAAAAACTGGCGGGCCTCTTCCTTGCTCCCAAACCTGCGCAGCCAAGCACATGTAACCATTCTTGTGAGCATGTAAGAATGGTACAGTACATCACTTGGTGAGCATGTGAGAATAGTACGAGCTGCAACGAGGAGCAGACCAGCGGCGTCCGAGAGCAGCAGCTGCTGCTGAGAGGAAGCAAGCAAATGTCGACAGGGCCACACAGCGCAGCTCCTTGCTGCGGCTCGGACTCACTTGGTCAGAACCGGCCCTGCTCCGGCCAGGCGCCTGCATGCGTAATACGAATGCCCGGAAACAGAACAGTCAGTGCTTGCCGGGCATTGCAAGCCACATGGCACACACCTCAGAAAGCAGGCTCACCTCAGTGCAGCCGGCACCGTCTCGCCGTGCTGCAGCAGGTTGGGGAGGCGGCAGAACCCCGGTGAAACAGTGTGCTGCAGCCAGCTGCCGGCTTCGCAGCTCATGCATGTTGGGCGAGGCTCTCAAACGCGGGAGCGCAGGCCAGCGCATACCCAGGTGCAGCATGGCAACTGTGGCCAAACAGCATGGCACCTTTGATAAAACCAGCCGTGTAACCCCAACCCATTTACCTGCAGCACGTCCAGCAGCTGGCGCATAAAAGGCAGCACCTCCCTCCCCTTGAGCGGCGGAGGCTCTGCGACTGGCTCGTTGGCATAAGGCAGGTGCCGGCCCCGGTCCGGCCCTGTGCCGTGCACCTGGTCTGCGGGTGGGGAGATTGCAAGGATATGGGGGGCAGGTGGGCAGGAGCGTACATGCATGACTCGTTCGCAATACAAAGGACTTGACCATGCAGCCGCAGGTTGGTGGAGTGAGCACAAACATGCATGATGTGCACCAATGGATGCAGCACGCCTGCATCAAACGAACCACAGCAAAGAACCAAAGCTGCCTGCTCACCCTCGATGCTGTCCAACCACCCATCCTGCTCATCTTGGCGCTCATACTCAATGTAGGCCCCTGCCGGGTCAAAGAAGCCCTCCTGCAGGTTGCGAAGAGTAGACATGTGCAGAGCAGTTAAAAGGGGCGCATGCAAGCAGCTCCAGGCAAGTCCAACCTCATCTCCAGCTAGTGATAAGCGCCGCACAGCGCCCTCTCCCCATCAGCACCCTTCTTCTGCCCTGCAACCTCATAAGTGATCACCTCCATCTCCTTGCGCAGGTGGAAGGGCTCCATGGGGTCCCCAGCCTCGTTCCGCTCCTCCTCAGGCTGATCGTACTTTTCTTGCGCCTGGGTTAGGGTTTGGGTTTGGAGCATGGTGCAGTCCAGTAATTGCCGTCATGCCGCCGCCACGCCAGACTGGGCCAGCTGCAAGCCGGCATGCCCTTCCGAACCCACCCGCTAGCTAATGTGCTCACCCGCAGTGCGTCTGCAAGCGCCCCCTGATCCTGCTGTTGGCGACGCAGGTGCGCGCGCTGCGCCCGCGCAAAGCCTGGGTCGCCGGCCGTGTGGCTGGTGGTCAGCGCCGGATCTGCATGGGGGGCAATGAAAGGGTTGGAGTGCATGCCGTCATGGTGAGGGGCTTGCATGTCGGCTGGGAAGTACAGGCCACATAGCACTTGCGCCAAAATGCAACACCTGCATGGGTCATTGCCCTGCAAAGCGCAGCCAGCATCATGGGGCGATAACTGCAGCGCGCTCACCTCCGCCATGGAAAGGGTGGAAGGGTGCATCCGCTAGCACCAGGGGCTCCACATCGGCCCTCGCGCTGCCAGGGATCTCCTCGTCAATGGCATCGGCTGCGGCATGGCAGAGAGATGGAGCAGTCCATAGGCATGAATGCCTGCCATGTGGACATGCCTGTGCGCGATAGGCATGGCAGGGCAACTTGTGCCTGTGAGTGGCAGGGCCATGCCAAGGTGATTCAGCAGCAGGATGCATCATGGCATGTGCCATAATGGCATGGAAAGGCGCTGCATGGCAAAGGAATGGCATGCTAAGCGGGCGCTGAGGGTCCCATGCATGGCATGACATGGCCATGGCATGGCAGCGCAATGGCATCAAGCCGCAAGGGATGCTGGGGCATGGCACGGCCATGTTCATGCAGCTCATGCCTGAAATGGCTCTGTTCAAGCCGGCCAACGTTCTGGACGACCCAGCAGCTGTCTCTCCAGCCCTGCCTGCACGTGCGCTCTACCACCCACCCGGGTCCTCTGCCGCCGGCTGCAGCTCCACAAAGCGAGTGCGGGGCCGCTTGGTCGGCTCCTCCCGCTCATCCCCCGCATCCGCATCCGTCTGCGGCAACCGCTTCTCACGCATGGCGCAACGCCTGCGATTGTGGGTGCGCAGGGCAGGCAGCCAAAGATAGCGACGAGCGGCGGCAGGCGGCGCCGGCGCCGGCGGGCAGCAGGTGGGAAGGGGTGTCGGGGGCGCTAACGGCACCCCTGATGCGCTTCCGAGAACCAGCAACAGTCCACAGTTGCGTCGCTCGGGCCTGGGGCAGCCGCTGCCGGCCGCGGGGTTTTCACCTGCTGCCGCCTCTCCGCTCAGTCCCTTGGAACGTTGGTGGATGCAACCCCAAAATAGTCTGTGTGTGATCAATGCCTGCCTGACGCGGGTGCGGGCGCTGTGAGGCTCAGGCTGCATGAGCACGCGGGGTTGATCGAGCCCCTGTCGCCGTCGTTTGATAGGTGCTTGTGCTAGCCTCAAGTGGCTGATAAAACAAGGCAGCGGCGCACAGGTGCGCCAAGCCGAATCTGACCCTCTCCTCCCACGCCCTGCGTCCTGGCAGGTTCCCTGCTCCTCACCAACTCACGCACGATCAAACCAGCGTGGCTGCAAACCGCCTACATCCCTGCAGGCCCCTGCCGCCGCCGCCGCCGCCGCCGCCGCTGTCTCCCTGCAAACCCTTGATCCCACCTGCCTCCGCTTTGGCGCGACAGGAGCCATGGACTCGTCAGCCGCCACTGCCGCCCTGGCCGCTGTGGCTGCGGCGGGCATGTGGCAGGGCTGTGCGCTCTTTTGCAGCGCCGGGGACCCAGTTCCTTATTATGACGATCCGTGAGTGCGGACAAGTTGCATTCTGATCAGCAGTGCTCAGAGATGCCGTGGTCAGTGGGCAGGCAGGCAGCCAGCCATCAACACCGCAGCGGCAAGAAGCACTCAATGGGCAGTAATGCAGGCTAGCATGCGGCATGATGCGCCCTTGCTGCCCACACGCTTGCTTCGCCACATACACCTGCCACTCGTCTGGCGCTTTCAGCTCCCTGTGCTGTGGCTGCTCGTTGCCCGCGCCTGCAGCAAGCAGTCTCCAAAGGAGCTCCTGGCCGACTGGCGCCGCATGTTCGTCCCCGCCATGAAGCTGCAGGTGCTCCTCACTTGTGGGTGCAGCTGGATTGTAACACCTGTTGGGCATTGCTTGGTCACGTCCCGGGGTGCAGCCACCAGTCGACAGGGCCCTGCCGCAACCGTACCGCAGGCTGCAGACGCACTTTCCATGCGGCTTTGCAGCAGGTTGCACCCTATATTTTGCTGAGCTAGTCTGCCCGCCATGCCCCCCTGCAGTCGCGCCTGGTGGTGCTTGGCACGGTGGCTTCCGCTATCACAGCCTGGGGCCTGCGCAGGTCTGCTGGGCCGCCTGCGCGTGCCCGGCCGTGCATGAGCAATGTCAGCATGCGCTGACCGGCTCAGTTGCAATTGCTTGTCCATAGCACTTGCAAAGAGCTGTTGACCCGAATCCCGGGCCATCCTCTTTTCCTCCTCTGTTGTCTCTGCAGCTCCAACCCCAAGGCAGCCGCCTCCTTTGGCGCTACGGCTGCCGCCAACGTCTTCATCTTTGGCTTGTGAGTGGCGCAGGCAGCGGCTGAAGAAAGCGGAAGTTTTCGAGTTAGGGCAGCTGTGGGACAGGCGCCGCTTCTGCGCTCTGGTGACCGACTTGCATCGCCATCCGTGCCGCACCCGCCTTGCTCCCTCCCTCCCTCCCCACCTGCCCTTCTTCCCTGGCCCAACAACGCTGCCCTTCTTCCCTGGCCCAACAACGCTGCCCTTCTTCCCTGGCCCAACAATGCCCCCCTCCTCCCGCAGCACCATGAGCAAGATCATGCCCGTCAACCGCCGCCTGCTGCCGGAGGGCGATGCAGGGAAGCTGAATGATGAGGGGCTGCGAGGCCTGCTGAAGCAGGTGGGAGGTGGGGTTGGGCACGGATGGGTGGAATCTGCTGAAGCAAGTGCTGGTGGGAGTGAGCAGGTATCATGTGGGTATCATGCCTGAGAGTTTGGGCAGCTCAGCTCCCGTACAGCACCCCAAGCCCCCCTTCCTGCCCCTCGATCCTCCCTTCCCGGCAGTGGGGCGAGCTGCACGGCGTGCGCACAATTGCGGGCGCCGCCGCCCTGGGAGCCGCGCTGTTTGGCGTGCACTGCTGCCTGGCCAAGTGACGGAGGGTGGTTCGCGCCTTGCGTTGCGTTGCACTGCAAGCAAGAGATGTATATGCATTGTGATTGTAGTATGTGCCGTGAGCAGTTCTATTCAAGTGGCTCTTCCATGCTGGCAGTGGTAATGTCCTGCATGCTTTGCCTGGCTGCCCGCCCCTGTTTGGCTCCCTGTGACTGTAATCTTACAAGGCAGTGTGAGGAGGCGGCGCGCTGTTTGGCACCCAGGCAACTTCTGTTCGATCGATCGATACAACGGGGGTGGAGCGTTGAAAAGCCAGCAGCAAGCAGTGCGGCAACAGGGGCGCCCGCTAAGGAGGGCGGGCGGCCCAGCGGTTCAGCATCAGCAGAGCAACTGGTGGGCTTGGCGGTGCAAGCAAGCGAATGGGACAATGGGGTGAGTGTTGGCACACGGATCGGACTGCGTTGGGGCTGTGCATGCAGGCAGTGCGAGGGGGAGGAGAAAGCAGGGCCGGCGGCGCGCAGGACAATGGGGTGAGTGTTGGCACACGGATCGGACTGCGTTGGGGCTGTGCATGCAGGCAGTGCGAGGGGGAGGAGAAAGCAGGGCCGGCGGCGCGCACGCGAGCAGGGCACAGCAAAAAATGGGGCAAAAACGGCGGCGGCTATTTGCCGTACGGCCATGCGCCCGTTTTGCCGGCGGCGCTGGACCCGCAGCCTGTGCTGCGGGCCAGGCCGCCCGCAACGAAAAGAAGGGAAGACGACTGGAATCAAAGCCAAAAATTAGTTTCAGTGAAGGGAAAGAATGCAAGAGGGGTGCGTACAAGCGCAGGCGCGGGGGCCTTGGGCGGGCGTGCGGCAGCGTGCGGCCATGCAAGCACCGCTGCCGCCACTAGGCTGGCCAGGGGCGGCCCCGTATGCCAGAGGGAGCAGCGCAGCCGCTGCCGCCGGCCGCGTATCAGTCGGCGTTTCAACTGCGCCGTCCTATCCAACTCAGCAGGACCGCTTGTTCCGTCTGGGCGGTACCGTAGCCATACTGCCTACCACTGGAACTTGGCCTGCATCAGGACATCCTCGTACAGCTCAGCGGCGTGCTCCCAGCTCAGGTCCTGCTGCATGCCGCGCTGCTGCAGCGCCCTGCAGCAGCAAAGCGAAGGGACACAAAGGTGGCGGGGTCTCAGCACTGGGCGCGGCGGCGCACTGGTCTGGCTGCGTCCCGTGCAAGTCAGCCAGGCGCCCCCCTCTGACCCAGAACTCTCACCACAGCTGCTGCATGGCACATCGAACGAAGACTGCAGCACCGCCGCCACGGCACTACACCAACACATTCTCCGATTGCTTGCAACGTGCCAGCCGAACCACAGTCCCCACCTAAACGAGTCCTTGTGTTCGCGGAAGGTGTAAAGCGCGTCTCCCAGCGCGTTGCGGAAGCGGCCGCTGTCCGCAAACTCAAACGTCCAGCCTACAGCACACAGGGAATGGCGGCGGCGGCACGGAGGGCTTGAATCTAGGGGCCAAGTCGACAGGAAGATGCGGGGAGGCGGCGGCGGTGGCGGCAGAGGGCTTGAATCAAAGGGTCCAGTCAACAGGAAACAGCACACCAAGGGCAGGCCAAAAGATGGCGGACAACTGCACGAGTCCAGCACTTGCAAGCCCGTGGCCGCTCACCTGTGCCGCTCTGCTCAAAGGGGTTGAAGGGCTTGACTGTGTCGCGCAGGCCGCCCACGGCGTGCACCACGGGCACTGCAGGGAGAGAGGGATCAGGGCAGGAGGGAGGCTGTCAGGGGCTGGGGTGGCGGGTAGCTATTGCGATTGACAAAGAGCAAGACGCCAGCAGGGCCCCTGCACCAATCCCTTTCTTGTGCAAGTTCGGTCCCGACCAGGGAGCAGGATGCCCGGCATCAACAGGCAGCACTGCTCAACCCCAACAATGCCCCATGCCGAATGAATGCAATCCACCTGTGCCGTAGGCCATGGCGTACAGCTGGTTGAGGCCGCAGGGCTCGAAGCGTGAGGGCATGAGCAGCAGGTCGCAGCCTGGGGAGAGCAAGCAGGGAGCGGCGGCAAAATGGGTCGCACAACACACAAGCAATGCATGTGAAAGGGAGGGGCATGGGCAGCAGGTGGCAGCTTGTGGGGGAGAATGCGGCACGGTGAGAGGCATGGTGGTGCAAGCAAGACGGCGCACAGTTAACAGGCCAGGCCGGATGAACCGCCAGCTTTGAAGTGGGTCCGCCACTGAATGGCTGAAACTAACACTGCAAAGCACGACGCATCAAGCTGCGATAGTACTGCAAGCTGCCGAGGGTGCAGCAACAGCTGGGTGCAGCCACAGCTGCCCACCTGCGGTGATGCGGTGCACGTACGCCTTGCTGCAACTCCACCCAACTACAATGATGCACATTTGTCAACATTGCAAGCTTTTGATCGACTTCCACCCACCCGCGGTGATGCGGTGCGCCATCTTGACCGAAAAGCCGACCCAGCCGCGGCACTTGTCGTGATTGCGCTGCTCCATGGACCTGTCGAATTATGAAACGCATCAGAACTGCGGTTAGTTCCGCAGCCAGTGGGCTGCATGCAATGCGCGATCGGCTGCGGACCACACCCCTTGTGTGCGCTGCAAGCTCATGCTCCTGGCCCTCGCACCACGCTACAGCATGCCAAATGTATGCCCTCTGCTGAGCAACGAGCCCACCCTCACCGCAGGTCGTTCTCCAGGTCCTCCGCTCTGCTGCGCCTCCAGCTACTGTAGTGCCAATAATAACCGGCTCGAGCCCCCACCAGTGCCATTAACCAGCCATCAACAGCCCGTTATAGCCCGCCCTCACCGCAGGTCGTTCTCCAGGTCCTCCCGCCCGCTGCCCAGCATGACCAGCTGCACCCCCTCTGCAGGCGCACGGGGAGGGCATGGGCAAGCAAGTGCGTTCGTTGATAAGCTGCCTGGTTGCGCGCTGCAACAGCAGGAGCTGCAAGCAGGGCATCAGTGCAGCTGCAAGCAGGGCATCAATGCAGCTGCAAGCCGGGCATCAATGCAGCGCTGCAGGTGCTGTGCACACTTACCGCTCATGAGCCAGTCGTAGTTGTCGCGGATCAGGTCCACGCCCTTCTGGTAGTCTGCACGATAGAGGAGGGCGGAAGGGCAGGCAGTTTCGTGGGAAGGCGGAAGCGCGGTTTGTGGGCAGAGCGGTGCGAGGTGTGCTGGGGCAGTTTTCCTTGCAGGAGGCACGACCCATCCCTTGGCTCGTACCCAGGCGTCCGATGAAGCCCAGCATGGGGATGTCGGCATTCACCGGCAGGCCCAGCTCCTGCAGGACATGCAGGGACAGCAGGCAGGGCAGGAGCTGAGGGCGGGGATGGTGAGGAGCAGCCGCATGCACCCGCATCGGCATACACCGGAAGCAGCAAGTGGAGCTGCAACCGTCGATGTCCCACAAAATGCCCTTTCAGCACCTTCTGTAGCGCCATCTTGCACTGCCTCTTCTTGTCCAGGGTGTCGACGTCGTAGTTGCAGTAGCCGTCTGCAGGGGGAAAGAGAATGGGTTGGGGATGCAGCAGTGCAGCCGGCACAAGAGGTGTGCCCTCCAGCCAATCACGCCTTTGTAGAGCCAGCATGCAGAGCGCGTACTGCCTGGCTTCTTCGCAAAGATCACGCAGCACCTTGCAGCCTGCCGCCTGCCTGCACCCCATAATCTTTGCTGTGCAGCTGCGCACCTGACTGCAGGTGCGGGTCCACAGTGGGGCTCCACTCGTTGTAGTCAATGCCGTTGACCACGCCTGCAACAAGGCCAGGAGGCGGCGGCGCAGCTGGAGGCCTGTTCAACGCGCGGCTCTCAGCTTGCCACACTGTCGAGTTTGGACCTGAAGACCCCAAGTGGCTGCCGGTGTCTGCCCTTGCCGAACCAAGCAAACCAACCAGTCAGCAGCCAGCTATGCTATGGTTAACCCACCGCGCAGCTTCCAGGCGTGCTCCTGGAACACGGCGTGCAGGCCCCAGCCGCCCTCCTGCGTCTGGCACTCCCACGCATAGCCGTGACTCACAGCCACCATGCTGCATGAGTTAATCAGGTGGGCGAAGGTATGTGTATGTCATGGCGACGGGTGGGAGAACTCATGCAGCCGGTAAGCATGCTGCAGTTTGAACAGCTGGCGCGGGATGCCTTTGTTTCGTTCCTGCCTGCCCTCACCGGTGTGCGGTGATGATCCCCGCCTTCATGATGTTCATGTGCTCGCCGCCCACGGGGTCGTCCAGCCTGGCACAGGGAAGGGAGGCAACCCGGCAATGTGGAGTTCGGTAAAGACTGTGCGGGTCGCAGGGGAGGCAAGCCAGCAACGTTAAGTGGAATTCTGCAGGTCGTACCGCCTGTGTGGCAGGGAGCAATGCTGGAGAGCAGCAACAACCATCTAGATGTCGTCTATGGGCTGAGAAACACCCATGCCGCCGCTTCCACAGCTCCCGCGCACCTAAACCGCTCCCGGTAGCAACCGGGCACTTTGCCCAGCACTGGAAGCAAGCTGATGCATTAGGTACAAGTTGCTGAGCTAGCACGGACAACAACCCCTGCGCACCTGAACAGCTCCTTGTAGTGCTCCGGCACCTCCAGGAACTGCAGGTCGTCCATGGGGCCGCGCCCTGCGCATAAAGTAAGCAGAGTACCAACAGTCAGCGGCCAGCCAAGACAGTCACAACTCTTCTTGTTCCTCGAGTGGAGTGACCGCATGCGTCAGCGGGCCGTTTTGCGCAGCAGCTGCCTGTAGACGCAGCAACCTGTATCACACACCCACAGGCAGCACACCCTCGCAAGGCACTCGCCCTGGTGCGCTACGCCTTGCAGCCTGCCCGTGCCTACACAACGCAGCAGCTGCACCGCCCATCGCATGGCCCCCACCTTAAAAAAAGGCAACTCACCCTGGTGTGCCACGTTGTGCAGCACGAGCACGGAGCGGGCAAAGTGGAACTTGCCGTGGTCGCGGTAGTGCGCCTGCAGGGCGCAGGGAAGGGGGAAAAGTGACTAGTGAACAGGGAGCCGAGAAGGACTGAGGATCAGGCGGGTGGAGGCAGCCGATGGAGTGATGGCAGCAGGCTGACTGGCAAGCAAATTACAGCCGCTGCAGCCAGTGCGTTTGGAAAACTACACAGTATTGCTTTGCCCCCACACGCAGCATCAGTGCCAGCCCACCTGAAGGTAGAAGGGCAGCAGGCTGGTGTGCCAATCATTGGCCACAAACACCAAGTTGTCCTGCGGGGCAGGGAGAGGTGTGAGGGGCTTTTGAGGGTTGGGGAGGCGCTCTAGATGGAAGAGCCAATTCTTAGCAGTGCTGTGCCGTGTGCACCCTCAACGCAGGGCAGCCAGTGACCGCATGCACTTGTCCACCATGTTTGCTGCTGCGCTCTGCGCTTCCAAGCCCTGCTGCACCGAACCAAACAGCAGGGCAACACTGGTGCAGCGCACCTCGCCGTAAGGAGCGCCGCCGCAGGGCACCACCCAAGGAGCCTCCAGCGCCGCCTTGGTCAGCAGCGCGCAGCGGAACTGCACGTCCTGTCGGCTGCCGCCGTAAATCTCGGCTGCGGGACAGGATAGGGCAGGCAGGCAGAGAGGTTGGAGGGAGGAGCGCGTCGAAGCTGATCAGCTCAGGGCGGAACCTCGAAGTGCGCGCACATGCTGCCAGCAGGCGGTGAGCAAGGCAGGCGCATGGACGGCAAGGCACATAGATTAGCTCACTTGCAAAGGCATGGTAGCAGGCGTGGTCCACAAACACGTAGTCCACTCCATCCTGGTAGGCGTGGAAGTAGCCCACCTGTAAGGATGGTGGGGAGGAAAGGAGATCAAAGGGGTGAGTGGCACTTCCAAACAGCTGCGATGTGTGAGCGGTTGGGTGACACTTCAAAGCAGCTGTGATGTGTGAGCGCGCAGTGGTCGGCGTGCAGCCATCTGCCCGTGCGGCAGCAGCTAAGATGGTGCAGCGCAGCAGAGCAGGAGCAGAAGTCAGCAGCACGTATGGCAGGGCTGGCTGCGCAGATGCCCGACATTCCAGATTGCGTGGCCACCGCCGCCTGCAGGGCTTTCAATGCATCCATCCCACCTCCTGCTCGCTGTCGAACACGCGCATGCGGTGGCGCACACCCGTCTCCCAGGCATCCTGCAGAGAACAATGTGAATTAGATCGTGAGCAGCAAAGTAGTGAGCGGGAGCACCGGCAGCACACGAGCGGTCGACTTGGTGGAATCAGCGCACAGCCCTAGGCTAGGGCATGAGGCAGCAGTGGGTGGCAGGCATGCAGCCGCTTTGCGCTGCGCCAGGCCAGCAGCGGCGAGCGCACGGCCAGCATAACAAGTCCGCCACCCCAACAGCAACCCAATGCAAGCAAGTAAGCACGCACGTCGTAGTTTTTGTAGCGCGGCGCGATGCACATGACGCGGTGGCCGCGTGCCGCCAGCGACTTGGGCAGCGCCTGCATCACATCGCCCAGGCCGCCTGCACGTGGGACCAACAAGTGAGGCGCGGAGCATGTCGCAGGACAAGTGCAGGCTATATTGAAGGTAACAATGCAGGACGGCAAGGCTGCCCAGCCGGGTGTGCTGATGCACGCATGTGCATCAGCGCCGCCAGGCACACCAAGGCCAGCACCGCAGTCAAACCCAGAACTCCAGGCCAGAGCAACCACGCCCAGCTCAAGCCAAGCCGCCAGAGTGGTATGGCAGAATCACACGAGCCAGGCCCCCAGGCAGTACAGCACACGCACCCGTCTTGGACCAGGGCGCGCACTCAGCACCCACAAAAATGATGTTCATGGCGTTGGGGTTGTAAGGCTTCTCAGGCGCCTTGGGTGCAGCAGGTGCCACCGGCTCGGGGGCCACCGGCTGCGGTGGCGGGGGCGGCGCCACTGGCTGCGGTGGAGCCTGCGCCACCGGCTGCGGCGCCGGCCGGGGCGGCGCCACGTTCGGGAAATCAAGCGTGCGGGGGCGCACTTGCGGCGCCGGCGGCGGCACCGCGGGGGTGGGCGGGGGCGGCCGGACCACCGGCATTGGCGGCGGCTGCACCGCAGGGGTGGGCGGCTTGAACGCCGGCGGCGGCGGGGCTGCGGGCGCGGCAGCCGCCACCGGGGCCGCCGGCCGGGGCGGCGGCGTGGGGGCTGCCGGCTTGGCGGGCGGCAGCTCTACGCCCAGGTCCTTGAGCAGGCCCTGCTGGGAGCGCCGCCGCTCCTCTATCTGCTGCAGCAACTCCTGGTGCAGCTTCCACATGTCATCGTCGCTGGACACGGGGGCCGGCAAGTCTGAGCGAGCGCCGTCGCTCGGCAGCTGGCCGGCGCGCTTGCGCCGCGTGACGCGCGGCTTGCCGTCTGCGCCCGCCTGCGTGCACACCAGGTGCAGGCGGCCGCCACGGCCTGCTGCACAACAGGATGCAGGGGAAGTGAGCTGAGCGCCTGACCGGGCGGGCAGTTGCTGGTAGGTTGGGGGACAGGCGGCAGCGGCGGCGAGCGGCGGCCACCACCACCAACGGGCCTGCCGGAACACGCATTGGACTTTGGCAATGACGCGGATCCCACAGCAGGCGGTGGCAGGGCGGTGCGAGGTGCCGAGCAGGCTGTCGGCACAAGTGCGCTGCCGGCTAGGGCAGGCCGGGCGTTGAGCGGGGGTTCGCCGCCACCCCCTGACTCACCTCGTCCGCTTGGGCTGCCGCTGCTCAGCAGCCCGCAGCGCAGCGAGCGTGCGGTCGAGGCTCCCGCAAGCGCCTGCATAGCGCCGCCTGCTCCAACCGCTCCTAAAAGCTGGTCTGGGTGACGGGGTGCGCCCGCCGACAGGCTGCGAGAGAGCCCAGCTGCCAGCCTCTTGCGCCTGCTATCAGCCGCAGGCCTGAGAAAGCCGGCTCACGATCTGCTTGGCCGCTGGGGGAGCTGTGCTCGTGAGATCGCGCCGAAAGCGGCTGGATGCTCGGGCCTTCGCCCCACATGCTCGCCGCCCCCGCAGCGCAGCAGCGGTTCGATGCAGGGTGGGTCAACGCAAGCGATCGCTGCGCCGGGCAGCTCCCTGCCTGATCCTGCTGTCAAATGATGCCATTGCTGCAACATTGGGCATTTACAGACATCAAAGTCCACGACCAATCAAGGGCGACTCTATGTGCAAACGCCTGGCTCCATGGTCATGCGACATGGGACTGTTCGGCGAGCTACGCTCTGGTTTCCGGTTGCCACTCCCTGGCTGCAAGCCTGCAGCGTCGCCGCGCCCAGCCTGCCTCCTCATGCAAGCTGGCACGCCCGCGGCACGCCCGCCTCGTCTGCAGAAGCATCCCACAGAGCCGCTCCCAGCTGGCGGTCGTAGCTCAGGGCGGAAGACGGCACCAGCCGCACGCCCTGCACCCGGCCTGCGCAAGGCGGGCAGCACGGGCTGTCAACTGAGCAAGCAGGTGCTGAGGGACAGCTGCAGCGCACCACTGCCGAGCTGCAGTACAGCCCCCTGCTGTGTGCTAGGCAACCGCAACGGCAGGTCCAGGCCCCGTTAATAATGGTGCGAAGCGCAGCAAGCAAAGCAGAGGCACCAGCCATGGGCAGCAATCCAGCAACTCGGCAAGTGCTCGTACCCCTGGACAGCTGGCGCAGTGGCCAGTCAATGGTGCTCATCGTGACCGCCGCCGCCATGCAGGCCCAGCACTTGGCCAGGCCTAATGCAGGAGAGTGGACAGAGGGAATGCTGCTTGGGTGCTCCTGTCATGGTCAAGCAGGACATGAATTTGCCATGCCACACCCTGATTGCCGCCTTGAGACTGCATGTGGCTAGCAGTGGCTGGCTAGCAGCATTCGTCATGCCATGCTGCTACACGACCCACCCCATGGTGTGCTGCAGGGCAGGCCGACCCAGCGCATCGCAGCGTGGCCCAGCGTGCCCTGCAGGGGAGGTAGCATGAAGTTCATTTCAAAGTGCTATGAGACACAGCTGACCGACACTGCTGACCGCCATCCATGCAGACGTAGTGAAAGGCGCACACACGCAACCATGCAAGCGCGGTCACCCGAGCCGCACTGGGTTGGCACGCGTGGCAACGTGCCCGCTGCATGTGTGGATTCAGCTGCCCAGTGCACACAGCCCACCTGATTGCCCTCTGGCGAGTACCAGGTGAGCAGAGGGGAGGCAAACACAACAGGCGCATAGTACTGTAGTGGAGTTGGCAGGGGTTTGGGTTGTTGGCCATGGCGCAGCATGCGGCGGTGCAGCCACGTGCCGGGCGGACCGTGCAGCGCACGTCGGTTCAGCACAAGCTGCTGCTTACAGCAATCGCAAGCTTCTGTATTGCGACACTGTCTCTGTGCCAGTTGTGTCCACCCCAAAGTTTAACACGCTGCAAAGACCAGTTTCTGCTTACTCGAAGGTCCTGGTCTGGTGGCAGCGCCGCCCGGCCGCCATCCCCCACTCGATCCCCCGCCGTGTCCCAGGGAGCCGCCGCACCGTAAATGAGCGCCTCAGCGCCCACTGCACGTAATAGAGGTCGAGTAACCAATCAACATCGGGCGGTTGTGAGCTTGAGAATGCACAGCAATCAAGTCTTCTTACCGTCAGGTGGAGCATAAACATAGTCCACAGCGCGCTGCACCAGCCAGTGCGAGTGCCGCCACACATCAGTCTTCACAGCACCGGGATCCACCACGCAGCTCTGCTTGGTGGGAGCAGCAGGACGAACAAAGCAGGGCAGGGCAGTGAGCTGGGCATTCATGCAGCGGAGAGCTTCGCTGTTCTCTCCAGGGACGCAGAAACGTCCTTGCAGGGGCCGCCGCATGCCGCAGAGCAGCTCCGGCTTGCGCAGCGCTGTACTGCAAGTTTCAATCGTGTTGCAAGTGGAACAGCCATGCTGCCACCCTCTTGCGTTGCAAGCATGTGGCCCGCACCTGCACGCCGCGGCCGCCCAGGCGCCGCTGCAGCTCGTAGCCAAACATGCAGTTGGCCAGCTTGGTGTTCCAGTAGTAGTGCCCAAAGTCGCCCCGCAAAAACTCCTGGCGCAGCCGATCGGGTGTGCTGCACAGGTTGCCCCAGCGGTGCGTGACTGAGCTGACGATGACCACCCTGCAAACAGGGAACAGGTGGGTGGATGGGTGGTTCGAGCGGCAGGGCAGGGCAGGGCAGGGCAGGGCGACGACCACCCTGCGGGCGGGAGCAGGTGTGTGGGATGCAGGGTCAGGCGTTGGCTGGGGCCAGGCAGTGGGCCAAGCAGATTGCAAAAGCAGAGTGGGCATGGGAACCAGGCATTCACAGCTGCCATCCTGCCATGCCTGAGCACACCCCGCATATCCCACACGACCAACCGCACGGCGGCCGGCTGGCTGCGCACCAACAGCAGCTGCCCAGCTAAGGCAGGTGATTAGCAAAGGCAGCTGACCTGGAGGGGGCAGACGCCACCAGCACTCCCTCCAGCAGGCGTGTCAGCAGGTAGGGTCCGAGGTGGTTCACCTGAGCACCCCAAAGAGCACAAAGCGTGGCAGCAGGAAGGGGTGAAGCAGCAGAAACGGGCAGGGGGCAGTCGAGGCAGAGGCACTGCATATATCCAAGGGAATGCAATGCCTCGCTCTGTGCTTGCCTTCAAGGCAAAGTTTGAAGAGCAGAGCGACAGCATGCACCTTTTCATGGAACCACAGCGTGTCTCAGCGTGGGCCTCACCTGGCACAGCTCCGCCACCCCCTCCTTGGTCTGGTGCTTAGTTGTGGTGTAGGCCCCGGCGTTGTTCACCTGCATGGGTTTCCAGCAGGCTTGGGCTCATGCAGACTGCCACACGATCAATCAACATACCGGGTTGCTCCGGCAGTTCAGGCTAGGCAAGCTCATTCAAACCGAGCAGGGCACCGTCGCTGGCGGGCTGGTGCCACAGCTGAGCTCCCAGTTCACCAGGATGTGCAGCGGGCGGCCCTGGCGCTTGTACTCAGCAGCAAAGCCCCTGCGGTCGCTCCATGCAGGGGAGGCGGTGTCTCAAGGTACAGCTGAAGTAGCCTGCACAATCGCTGCAGCAGTTGCATCCACGTACCTCGCACTCGGCTCTCACCGTATGGAAGTGGGGTCACCAAAGTCCATGAGCGGCCCTTTCACCACATCCGCATCAGGGTACTTTTGCCTAAGGGGATGGGAAGATATCATGCAGCTTAGCCTTTTATGCAGACCCACAGGCTGCGGAGAATCTGTGATCAGGCGAGCCAGCCGGCTCACTTGATGCGAGCCAGGGTGGCCTCCAGCTTCTGTTGAGAGCGCCCCGCCAGCACAACAGTGGCGCCCATGCCCGCAAGCTCCCGGGCGCACACCCTGTGAGGTAGACGGGTGGCAGCAGGGGTGAAGCGCAAAGCAGCGGCAGCAGCGGCAGTGCACATGCGCATCACTGGGCAGACAGGCTCTCCATGAGGCGTGTTTCCTTTGCCAGATGTTGCGACTAATCCTTCGCTCACTCTCCAATGCCGGAGGTGGCGCCGGTGACAATTGCCGTCTTGCCGCGCAGGTCGGGCATGGCTGCTGACTAGGCGAGCGGCGGCGGCGGCGGCAGCGCGCTGGACACAGCCGTGAGTGGCGCCGGAGGTCGATTCTTTGCAACGGATGGACCTCTCCCACTCGATCTGGGTCAGGGGCCGAGCGCTGCAGCCTTTGATGAGAGAGACTGGCGCGCCAGCGGTCGACTTGGGGCGTGGCAGGCCGCTCGGTTGTGAGAACCCGGTTGTGGCCACGATGACGAGGAGCTGGACGCCGGTTAATAGGCGGTGAGAGCATCTGGAGCGGCGCCGCTGAGGGTCGCAGCATGCCTGCCGCCGCTGCCGCTGCAGCACCTGACCTACACTGCAGGCTGCACGGCACACAACACCTGGCAGTGTCATTTGCAAATGTCACCTGATGGTGCTATCTGCACATGTTACCAGACGGTAGTACCTTGCGGTGGGGATCGTTTGCTACTGAGTCGGTCTGGGGACGACCCATCTCATTGTCAAGCCTCTCACGTGCTCACCTGCAGGGTGGCTGTTGATGGGGGCAGTGCGGTTCACTCAGGCTGCCAAGCTCCAGGGCCGGGGGCACTGCTGTACCACTGCAGCAGCGGCGGCGGCTGCAGCAGGGCTTCACTGCCACCGGCACTGCCCATGTGCAAAAGCAGCGGCCTGTCCAGCAGCGGCGACGGCGGCGGCGCAGATGGCCGAAGCATGGTGGTCCAAGCACCGCTGGCGTTGGTCGCCTTCATGATTGGATACGGACAACGGGTGATGAGGCATACGTGTGAGCGCACCAAGCCTACGGTAGTGCATTAAGGTACTGAGCAGGCACCGAAACAGGTGAGGCGGACATGCCGCATGTGCGGCACATGTGCTTTGCCGCTCAGCTGGCTAGATCATCACATGGAGTGCGTAGCTCCTGCTGAATGACGCTTAAGCTCAACTATGCAACTCAAAGCTGCGATGGAAGGCAGCCCGCTTGCGCATTGTGTGGCCCACAGGGCAGCTGCCGATTGCGGCGGCAGCCAGCGTTGGCTAGTTACCCTGCCCGCCGGCACCGCCTCCCCGCCGCAGGGTCTGGCCAGCCATAGGTGGCACCAAGGGAGCTACATACAGTTTATCAGCTCCATAGAGGTGCGAGGCAGACCGGCGTGGTACCTTGGCCGAGCAGCAATGGCAAGGTATTGCGCCCGATTGGTACCTAGCTGCACGCCATGGGTGAAGCTTTGCCCACAGTCGGACGAGTTTTGGCACACAACCAACGCGGGGCAATCTCGCTTACGATTTGCTGTCAACTAAACGTCGAGGGAAAGCCTTTTCGCAGAGAAAGTCCGCATATTCTTCGCGAGCAGTTCGCCAGCTTCTGGCCAGGCCACTTTCCCACCACGATTGCGCGCCTCCCGAATCCAGAGGTCCATTCAGCAAGCTTTTGCGGTGCGGCAAGCTGGCCGGGGGCCGACGCGGGAGGGCAGCCGGCGCCGCGGCTGCTGGCTGCCGGCTGCCACCACGGCAGGCAGCCAGTCTGTCCAGGCCTTGACGCAAGCTGCTGCTCACAAACCGCCGCAGGGACAGGCCGTCATGGCAGTGGACGACGGGATCAGGCGGCAGGTGGGTGGGGGCAGCAGGATTGGATCCGCTCCCTGGGCGGCGGGCACGGGTGGCCATCGTTGGACCGTCCCGCCCGGTGCCAGTGGTACATGCATTATTGCTCATGCATGCCCACCTTATCTCCTCATGATCAGCCAGCACGTCCAATAAAGTGCTGCATCCGTCTGCTTTGCGCAACAGGAGGTAGACAAGTTCCGGCACTGCCATCTGCGGTACGACTCGCTGTTGGCGCAGCAGCGCGCGGAGGCAGGGGCGGGCGGCGATCCGGCGGCAGCCGGCAGCACCGCTTCCAACGCGCTGCTGCAACGCCTGCTAGCCGCCTTTGGCGCCGGCGGCAGTGATGGTGAGGGCAGGAACGGCGGCAGCAGGCAGCATGAGGCGGCGGTACTGCCGCCACCCACCCCGTTTGAGCAGGCGCTCGTGCAGGAGGTACAGCGCCTGCGGCTGTTCGTGGGCAGCAGCCTGGAGCAGCTCTGGCTGGCGCTACTGGACGCCACCACGCAGCTCCGGGGCCTTGGGGAGGAGCTGCTGCAGGTGGGTGTGCCAGCACGGTGGGGGCAAGGCAGGAAAGATGCACGCATCATACACACTACATGGGGAGCCGGCCTCCGCTGTGTCTGGTAACGCAGTGGCGCTGAAGGCGATTGACCTGAAGACCAGCTGAGCGCGTGCGAACCCCCCTGCCCTGCTCCTCTTTGCAGGCCGGCGCGGCAAGCGCCGGCCAGTCGCTGGCGTTGAGCGCCCGCCTGGCGGCGCTGCGTGCTGCCTACGACGCAACCGCCGAGGTGCGCCTGATTGTGGGTGGTGAGCAAGCTTGTTTTGGCAAGCTGGTGTCGGCCCCCTGCCAATAGCTGCACAGCGGCCACATGGCCCTTGACGCAAGGCAGGCAGCCCTTCAACCCACCATGCCCTGCCACTTCCTCCTCCTCAGGAGCTGGTGCTGCTGGAGCGCTTCCTGCGCCAAAACGTGGCAGCCGCCGCCCAGCTGGCGCTGGTGGGTGGCTGCGGCAGCAGGCCTGGGCGCCCCGGGGACCCCTGCAGATGGACACACAAAAGCAATGGCGGAGCGGGAGGCGGGAGGCTGCCTGCATGCATATGCATGCACACGCAGAACGTGGCACCGACTGCGAGCACTGCTGCTGCTCACCCGCATTGCCCTCCCCCGTCCTGTCCCACAGATGCATGACCAGCAGCTGCTGCGCCAGGGCGCCCAGCCCTGCGGCAATGCCCCGGGACAGCGGGGGGGCGATGAGCCGGCCATGGCTCAGGATGCGGTCGAGAGCCGCTACCTGGCTGCCCTGCAATCCTGCCTGCTGGGCGATCTGCGTCTCGAGCCGCTGGTGGTGGGGCTGTCCGACGGATACGAGCTGTGCAGGCGAGTGAGCTGGAGTGCCAGGTGCGTCTTCCCTGCATGGCCGCTGATCATGAGGACGCTCAAACTCCGAGTCGGTCATTCTTCAATTCAGCTTTCGATGCACAGAGTGTGAGGTTTGCTCTCTAAATGCGTCGTCGCTCCTGCCGTTGCATTTTTCAGGCTGATTGAGAGTGACGCGGAGGCCCTGGCCGGCCAGCCGTCCACATGGGTGCCTCCCGACAAGTTTGAGCGGGTCACACGCAGTGAGCGGCTTGGGAGGGTGGCAGAGGGGTGCAGCGTTGTGTCGCGCAGGGCGTTTGCATTGCCCATGTGCAGCGCTCAGGTTGCAGGCTTCACAGCTGTGTTGTGTCACACCAGCACCGTGCCAGGTGTCCATGCACAGAGCTGCCTAAAACCGCCACGCACTGCTCTGTCCTGCGCCCGCCTGGCCTGCCTCACCCTGCAGAGTTCTGGCTGCACCCCGATGATGTCATGCGGTTTAAAGCGGAGGTGATGCGCCACCTGCCCATCCTCATCTACGGGGACCGCACCAAGCTGACCGAGCGTGAGCGCCTGAGAAATGCTTTTGCAACAGCAGACGTTTAGGGTGGCCCTGCCAGCCGTGTTGTAAGGTTGTGCATGCATGCACAAGATGGGTGCAGCAGTAGCTAGCTACCTTGTCCGTAAAGAGTGCCTCAAGCAAAGGGAGATCTGGGCAGCTTGGGGGTGGCTGCTGTGGATTTCAGCGCCGCTGCTGCTCACCCCGCCTCCCTTGCTGCTTGCAGGTCGCCCGTGGAGGTGCAGCTTCTGCGGGGTGCCTCAGCCCAGCTTCCTAGTTCGCTTACTATTCCAACGAAGTTCATCTTTATGGCTCCCTGCAGGCTCCCCCTGGGAGGTGCAGTTCCTGCGGGACCAGCGCGGCGTGAGCGACAGCGCCGAGGTTTCATCGGTGTACTACGACAACCCAGGTGGGGCGGCAGGGGCATGCAGAATCGGCGGTCTAGAGCAATAGGTGGGGCTGAGGCGACGCCGATTGGTGCAGAATATCAGTATAACGTGCTGCCTCCCTCACAAGGGCGCGTGCCGCCATGCACCCTACTTGTTGCGTTGGCTTGCTGTCCCACGCCGCTCGTGCCCCCGCCTTCCTGCCTGCTGCAGAATCGCTGCCTTCTTATCATGCCCGGCTGCGGAAGGAAGACATGGCGTCAGTAGTGCGCCTGCGCTGGTGAGCACAGCGGGGAGGCGCTGTTGGAAGTTGCTACATGCGGTAACGCAGCATTGTAAGAGCATCTGGGTTTCCCGTTCCCTGCCTTGACCTCAGGCACGGCGAGCGCAGCGGCAGCGGCAACCGCGCATGCCCTGCACTTGGCCCTGCCTCTGCATGCACATCCTACCTGCTCTGCCTGCCTCCCTTACACCACTTGCAGGTACGGCGAGCGCAGCGCCAGCGGCGACCAGCCCGTCTTTGTGGAGCGCAAGGTGCACAGGGAGCGCTTCACGGGGGAGTTCAGGTGCGCAAATGCAAGTGTGTACGGTCGGTCCACAGTCAATAGTAAGCCCTGCCTCGCCTAAGACTGGCAACTGGAGGTGCTGGCTGTTGGAGGGTGCAGGCGCTGACTCCCCGCTGCTGCGTCCCTGCATGCAGCTACAAGCAGCGGGCGCCCATGGCACAGCGTCACGTGGAGGCGTTCCCTGGTGCGCGCCTGCTCGCCGTTCAGCAAGCGGGCGGCCTGCTTGCTATCGGACTGCCAGGCTGGGCCGGCTTTCCTGCACATGGTCAGGCTCAGGCTTCTTCAGGATTCATGCCGCCGGCGCCGCAAGCTTGGGCACGACCATTAGCAGGCGGCAAGCCTGATGTACGTAGCATGTGCAGCCTTGCAAGCCTTTTGCACCTAGCATGGGCAGCTTGCAAGAGTGGGACACAGCGTGGCCTGCCACCACTTTTGCAGGCGGTGCGCTGGTGCCGGAGATGGGAGAGAGGCGGCACGCTGATTTCCTGGCAGATGCGCAGCAGTTCCTGCTGAGCAGCGGGAAGGTGGGCATGCATTGCTGGCTGAGTGGATGAGGTGGCGGGCACCACGGCAGACGTCCAGCGCTGATGCAATGCGACGCATGCGGGGCTTGCAAGCATTTGCGCATGTGGCGGCAGTCACTGCTGGTGGTATGGCTGGTGGATCAGCTGGGCACGTTGCAATGCAACCGTGGGATCCAACACCGCTGCCCCACCGGCACGTGCACGTCTGCCATGCAGGCGCCCCTGGTGCGCACTGTGTACCGCCGCACCGCTTTCCAGGAGTCTTCCAACAACCAGGTATGCCGGAGAGGAGGCGGCGCACAAGGGGCAATCGTGGAAGCTGTGCAGTCACGGCCATGGCGTTGTGCAACATGTGCCGTGTGCAGCCAGGCAGCCCCTTGCTGTGCTACAGCGGCTGCAGCTGTCACTCTCTGGAGTTTGCTTCCTGTTTTGTAGGCATCTCCGCATCTCGCTGGACGACCAGCTGCACATGTTTGGAAACATTGTTTGCCCCCCTGCATGCAACCCATTCGTTCTGTTCCCTTTCCCCTAACAGGTCCGCATCTCGCTGGACGACCAGTTGCACATGGTGCGGGAGGCAGGCGCTCCGCGGGCCCCCGGAGACTGGTGCAGGCAAGCTGCTTGGGAGCGGTGGGGCCTATGGGTACACGTGGCAGTGTGGATTAACCTCCTGTGAGTCACATTTGCGGCACCGCATGCATGCGCCCGCTCATCACTCAGTTGGCGCTTGCGAAACCAGGCTGTCTTGCAACCGGCTGCCCCGGCCTGAGGCCCTCTGAGGATCCCTTCAACCCGCATTGTTTTCCTTCTTGATGCCGCAGGGACATGGGCGCCCCGCTGCCCCAGGGCGACATCATTCGCTTCCCGTATGCTGTGGCGGAGATCAAGCTGCAGTCTGAGCCGCCCGCCTGGGTGGAGGGCCTGCTGCAGACGGGTGAGCGGCACTCTAGCTTTCACAGCTCCTGCTACGGCAGCTGGATAACCTTGCCGCAATGGATGCGAGCTTGCATGCACACCCTCCCCGCTGTTGCACCCACTCACAACTCTGCAGGCATGCTGCTGCCCGTGCCCAAGTTCTCCAAGTTCCTGCACGGCACCGCCCTGCTGTTCCAGCCGCGCTGCACCAACATGCCCTACTGGTTCCTGCCGGGTGGGTGACACTGTGACAGCATCAACAGCTGCTGCAACTTGTCGAGTTGTTCGGCTGGTTGGGAGTGTTTACACACCAGCGCGTTGACGGCTGTTGGTAATGCCGTTCAACACAACTGGGCATCGCGAGGCGGGTGTGCGGGGCGGGTGCTTTGCCCTGTGCCCTGAGCTCCATGCCACGGCTCAATTGCAAGCTAGCAGGCAGTCTTGGGCATGCAGTGGCGTATGCACCTGACATGCGGGCAGTGCTGCCCTCTCCTGTTCTGCTGTGTTGGTGCAGACGAGCGGGACCCTACCCGCATGACACCTGCCACCTGGGAAGAGATGGCCGATCCTGCCGACAAATATCTGCAGACGGTCAGTCTGGGTGCTTGATGTGTCACACAGCATACATGTATGTAGTACATGTATGCGTATATTGCATGTATGTGCGTTGCTGCAGTTGTGATGATGCTCCCCGCCTGCCCTGATGGCATCGCTGCCTGGGGCACTTGAACCGGGCTGCTTGCAGCTGCGCACATCCACGCGCTATTCGCAGCGCTGGCATGCCCCCCTCTTGGCGTTTCATCTGACAATACATTGCTGCCTACCGCGCTCCTGCGTTCCACAGAAAGGCACCTCCGGCTGGCTGTTCCCCGCCCGTGGCGCTGACGGCGGCAATGAAACGGTGCCCAACCGAGCCCCCGAAATCGAAGCTGTGCCCTACCGCCCCAATCCGCTGCGTTTCCTGCGCCGCAACAAGGCAGGCGAGGGCAGCCCCAGCCCCAGCCCCGGCAGCGGCAGCAAGCAGGTCAGCGGTGCTGCAACAGGCGCTGCCGCTACCCTGGCCAGCGGTTTCAGCAACGTCCTGGTGGCAGCCAGCGCAGCTGCTGGGCAGCAACTGCCGCCACCCCAGAAGCCTCTGGCTTGCTCACTGGCCGCATTGTCTGGCTATGGTGCGGTGGGCGGCCAGCTGGCGGCTCCAGCTGCCGCGCCGGCGGTACCGGCTGGGCAGGAGGGCAGGCTGCCCTCTCAGCACTCTCCCCAGCAGTCCATTCCCCAGGACAGCGAGCGTGATTTGGAGGCGGGCATTTCCGACAGCCTGGACAAGAGCAGCGACTCACTGCCCAGCAAGGGGGGCAAGCAGCCCGGCGGCGGCGGCAAGGCAGGGGGCGAGCCGGCGGCAGCACGCGCCTCCGGCCCTGCCTTTGGCAAGCTGCACCTGCGGCTGCCAGGGGTGCTGGGAGGTGGCAATGGATCTGCAGACAAGCAGACTGCAGGTGAGCGCAGGCGACATGCATGGGGTTGAACATCATGTGCAAGGGTGGCGAGTGGATGACTGGCTAAGACCCGAGTGCCCAGCCGTCTGCCGAGGCACATGCACATCCCACAGCTGAACAGCCCCCCATGGCCACGTCACGATGTAAGACAGGGTTTCTTTCCCTGGTGTCATGAACAACACTGCGCCCATGCTTGGTCCGCAGGCCGGCCCAGGACGCTGGTGCACACCCGGGTGGAGCCCAAGACCTTCTTCGCCAACGAGCGCACTTTCCTGCAGTGGCTGCAGATCAGGTGGGGCTGTGGTGGCTGCAGATCAGGTGGAGAGGAAGGGGCCTTTTGTGGGGTTTCTTGTGAGGTTGGTGGGCCAACGAGCGCACCTGCCTGCAGTCGCTGCAGATCAGGTGGGGAAAAGGGGCGGGGCGGCGCGCAGGGTTGCTTGTGGGATGGGCGGGCCAACGAGCGCACCTTCCTGGAGCGCACCTTCCTGCAGTGGCTGCAGATCAGGTGGGCGCCCTTGGTTGGCTGGGATGGATGGCAGGCCGCACAGCCCCCTCCAGGCTGCCGGCGGCTTGTGCAACAGTTTGACAAAGTAGTCCTCTCCTCTGCCATGCCCGGCGTGCTCATCCACCTCTATGCTCAGCGGCTCTCTAGAGCCAGATCTGGTGCATCTTTTCATAGTTTGACCTTCTTCTTTCTGAGCTGTTGCAGAGTGCTCATCCTGATGACCTCCACCTCCATGCTGAGCGGCACTCCCGGTAGCTTGATATGGGCGGCTATTATAACTCTGGCTGTCCCACTATTATGTTGTTGCAGCGTGCTGATCCTGATGACCTCCACATCAATGCTGAGCGGCACCGGCCTGCTGAGCGGGCTGACCGGCAGCGGCGGCACCGCCAGCTCGGCGTGCGACCCCTCCGACAAAGCCTGCTTCGCATCCAAGGTGGGGCGGGAGCTGTGCTGTTGCACCCGGTGTGCGAGAAGAGAGGGCATCCAGGCTGCTGGGCAGGGCCGATGCGGGCAGGGCCAATGCGAGCAGGGCCCAAGCGGGCAGCAGCTGTACAAGGTTTCAAACCCCGCCCACAACGAGACCTCCCCCCTCAGCTGTCGGGTGCCATCATCACTCCGGTGGGGCTGATGTTCATGGCCTACGCGCTCTACCAGTACCGCCTGCGCACTCACCAGGTGGGCAGCACTGTGCAATGGAACTGCTGGGCGCACCACGGTCTGCAGCTCCAGCGACAGCTGCTGCTTCAGTGAACGGCGCAACGCTATCTTGCCAGCCCGCTTGCAACGTGGGTGAACCCGTCTCCCGACTGACCGCCCGCCCCTGCCCGCCCCTGCCCGCAGATCATGCGGCGCGAGACCACTCGTTACGGTGAGCAGGCATTGTTTGTGGTCGTTGTGCTGCTGCTCGGCTGGATGTTGTTGCAGCTGGCTGCGCCGCTGCCTCCACATGCACAACAGGAGTGCAGCCGCTGGGTCGGGCCGCAGCGCATGCAGCAGGGCAATGTGCTGCCGGCCCGTCTTCTCGCGCATGCTATTGCATAGGAAGACGACGCCTCTTGGTTGCTCGGTATAACCCCCACACTAACTGCGTCCGCCCACCTTCTGCTTCCCCTGCCCCCCTCCCGCCCATGCCACCTCATCAGACGACCAGCGCGGCACCACCCTACTCACCGTCATCCTGGCAGCCGTCTTCCTCCTCACATATGTGCTGTCCATGGTCTTCATGTTCTGAGTTGAGTGTCCCGACAGACTCTTGGTTCGGAATCGGCCAGTGGTTGCCATGCGCAAGTGCGCGCCTCAGCGATCTTTCATGCATGCGTAATGGGCAGGCGCTCGTGCGCTTGCCCCCCTGCCCTGCCTACTTCCTCCATCCAAGTACACAGCCTTCCTCATTCATTAGAGCATTGAGTCTTCTCAGAAAAGCAATAAGTGCATCGCCGCCTTGCTGAGCACCCCACCGTACTCGAATCGCGCAAACCCAACCTGGTTTCTGTCAGACTTTCATTCCTCCGTCTCCTCTTGCATTCCCTGCAAACTTCTTCAGCACACGAATATACCATGCAACGCCAGACCACAGTGCCAAGTACCGTTTAATGCTCATCTCTTGTAAGCAAGTGGATTGAGGCAGGGAATGCACTGAATCAGTCGCCCCGAGGGCGGAACCGCTGCATGCAATATGTTGGGCGGCCGCAGCTTGCAGCAGGACCCGTTGCATGGCAACTAAGCCACGCAACGCATTACGGTAAGGTTTACCCAAGCCAGCCGCTTCATAGGCTCGACATCAATCTGAGCGGCGCTTATTCCGCCGCTGGCGGTGAAGGCACTCCCCACCGGCGCAAGCCTGTGTGAGAAGGCAATCCGCTTGTCCAGCTAGATACATACGTTCTCAATCGGGGCAGCAGGAGGCAGCACAGCACGCTGTACTTGCTGCGAATCGAACCAAACTCAAGTCTGTAGGACGAGCGCCTGCGCCCTGCCGCAGCGGCATTGCCGCCCATCGCCGGGGCCACTAATTGCTGGCGGGCTGCCGGCATCATCGCATTTCGATTGACGATTGCAGTAGCTCACACGCTCTCGGGAGCCCAGCCAGCACCGCGCCAAGGCCGGCCGAACTCAGCACCGGTGGCGGCTTTCGAGCCGCGCTACCTGCAACGACGGAGAGTGCCAGACCGTTGTTGTTGGCAGAGAAAGCGGCAGGCGGCTGCAGGGCGTGAACCTCATGTCGAGGAGCTCGCTGTCGCGCCTGGGAGGCCGCCTGCTAGCCGCAATACAGCGCAGTGAAGCCGCAGAGGTCGATGGCGCAAGGCACCACAGCAGCAGCAGCACTGGCGGCAGGGCTTCCGCCGCTACCGCCGCCGCTGTGCGGCAGCAGCGGCCCTTCCAGCAGCAGCAGCGGCACGGCAGGCGGCAGATATTGGCAGACCCGGTTTCGCTGCCGCGAGGCGCCCTGCTGGCCGGCAGCGTGGCGTTACTGGTCGGTGGTGCCGCCATTGGAGCGCAGGCCGACCGATTGGCGCGGCAGGCGGAGCAGCAGCAGGGCAGCGGCGGCGGCGCAGCAGCGATTGGATTGACAGCCGCCAGCAGCGCAGGCAGCCCAAGCAGCGCAACCAATGCAGCACCTGCAGCGGCAAGCAACAGCGGGGGCTGGCTGGCAGAATACTTGCCCTCCATGCTGGCACACTCGCAAGCGGGGCGGGTGCCGGCCGAGCGCAGCAGCACAGCGGGCTCAGCGCCGCTCAGCGGCTGCCTGTCGCCCTACTTCATTTCGGACGCAGCGGCCAAAGCGGCGCCCGCTGTGGTCAACATCATGGTGCAGGTGCGCAGCGGCGCTGTGCGCGCTGAGGACAGGTCGGTGCAGCAGCATTCGTGCAGCCTTGCTTATTTCACTGCCCAGCTCCCAGCGTGCTGCTGCCACGTGTGGACGAGGTGTCATTGAGCTTGCTTGCAGGTTGGCATGTGGATATGCCGATGAGATCACGCTGCACATTAGTGATGAACTGATACACTGCCACGAAGCGCTGCCTACCTGCCCACTTTTTTTACTGTGCTACAGGCGGGCACAGGCCTGCCGGTCGGCTCGTCAGGCAGCGGCTTCATTGTGGATGCCGATGGGACCATCCTGACCAATGCGCACGTGCGTTGCAGCGGCTGCAGAGATGCGCAGCACAGCACTGCCTTGTCGGACGCAGCACTGCTGCCTGCAGTCCCGCAGCCAACTTATCAAGCTGTACAGCTTTTGCACCCTTGCGATCCCTTGTGGTTGAAGGGTGCGATGCAGCACTCGCAATGTACCTGAATCGCGCACATGAAATCCACACACCATCTGCATCTGTCTGCCGCAGGTGGTGTCTGATGCCATCCAGCGGCAGCACTATGCCTACAGCGGCAGCAGCAGCAACAGCACCGCCGGCAGCAAGGGCATCTCTGTCACGCTGCAGGTGAAGCTGGGGTCGGGGGTGCATGGCACTTTAGTGCTGCCGCACCATTGCTGGTTGCCAGCCGCTGCTGCGCCAACGCTGCGGGCCCGTTGCGGCTGTGGATGCGCCGCCGGGGACTCTTTACAGTGGGTGCATCTCCAGCTAATGCGTGTCGTGTGATACAAATTGCACCCGCAGGACGGACGCATCTTTGAAGGCAGGCTTGTCTCTTACGACACTGTTTCAGACCTGGCCGTGCTGCGAGTTGAGTCTGACTCGCCGTTGCCCACCGCCAAGCTAGGTGGGTGGCAGATGAAAGCTGGATTTGGTGGGCCAGAGGCGCTGGCAGTTGGAAGCTGTGTCTGGCTCGGCAGAAGCGGGGTCGCTGTGTTGGTAGGGCCCACCCCATCAGGTGCTTTGGTCCCTGACTGAAACCACACCGGCTAGATTCCGCTGGTCCGCAGGGCGCTCTGCAAGCCTGCGGGTGGGGGAGTGGGTGGTGGCGCTGGGCAGCCCGCTGCACCTGCAGAACAGCGTGACCGCCGGCATCGTGAGGTGGGCTGCAGCTGCCGGTCGCGTGTGGGGTTGCTTATGGGTTTGCCTAATGGATTGGCCAGCTGCTGTGTGGGTTAGCCTTGTTGGGGCGGATATTCCATGCCTGAGGATGCCTGCTCAGCCTGCTGCGCCAAGGGCTACACGCTGCGCCTCCGCCTGACCGCACACTGGTGGGGCAGCCAGCCTGGCGTGCTGCACGTCCTGTGGATGCCTGCGGATGCAAGAAGCCGAGTGTGGATGCCGAGCAGCGCCATGCCTGTTGTCACTCTGCCTGGCCCACCCTGCAGCTGCGTTGACCGCAAGGCGGTAGAGCTGGGGCTGGCGGGGGCGCGCACCGACTACATCCAAACCGATGCCGCCATCAACAAGGTAAGGGTGGTGTTCAAATGGGCAGACATCAGATTACTTTCAAACCGACGCCGCCATCAACAAGGTGGGGTGCAAGTGGGGTGCCGGAGTATGACGGGGCAGACATCAGACTACATCGAAATGGATGCAGCCATCAACAAGGTAGGGCAGGGGTGGGGTGCAGGGGTTTCAATGGGCAGGCATCAGACTACATCCAAACCGATGCCTCCAGGTAGCCAAGGTAGGGCAGGGGTGGGGTCAGGCTTTGGTTGGGCAGATCCCCCGTTCGTCCAAGCTGCTGCAGCGCCTGAAGTGACCCTTCCAGACACACAATAATGTGTTCAGCCAGCCCCATCCCTGGCACAACTCCCCCTCGACCGCCTTTTGTCTCTGCATTCCAGGGCAACTCTGGCGGCCCGCTGGTCAACCTGCTGGGAGAGGTGGTGGGCATCTCTGCCATGAAGGCCGTGGCTGCTGGTGAGCTTGGCTGTCCGTAGCCTGTCTGCTGGGTCCCAGCAGCCTGAAGTGCAATGCATTCTGATGCAAAGCAGCTTTGGCGCGCGGTGCGCCGGGAGAGGTGGTGGGCATTTCCGCAACGAAGGCGGTGGCGGCAGGTGGGCCGCTGTGGAGCCGTGATGTGTTGCTGTGAACATCTGCGCAACTGTGTGCTCTTCTGGTGGGCGCAGCTGTGGATGCGGCCCGTCCCCATGCGATTCAATCCAACGTCAGCAAATCCACACCCATACTGAGCGCCTCCTCTTGCAGACGGAGTGAGCTTTGCCATCCCGGTGGACACGGCGGTTGATGTCATGCGGCAGCTGAAGGACCACGGGCGCGTGATCCGACCGTACGTGGGCATCAAGATGCTGCAGGTGCGGCATTCCCCTGGTGGCTTGGTGTAGCTTTGGCGTCCCTCTGTCTGGGAGTAGCAGTGCGTGTCAGCCAGCGATTTGCAGCACTGCGGCATGCATTTACATGCACCCCAGCTGACCGCTGGCCGGCCACTTCCCAGCATACCGCCCGCGCCCACTTCACCCGCCCCCCCGTCCCCCCTCCTCCCCCCCCCCCCCCCCCCCCTTGTGCCCCAGCTCACCAAGCACAGCGCCGCTCAGTTCAAGAAGCGGGATGCCAACTTCCCAACCGTCGACTCGGGCATCCTAGTGCCGGGTGTGCAGCCGGGCAGCCCTGCTGAGCGCGCCGGGCTGCGGGCAGGCGACGTGATTGTAGGTGCGCTGGGGGCGGCTTGCAGCAGTTTGAATCCTTTTACATGTGATTGCTTAATTGGGGGCAACTGCACTGCTTGGTTGGTCGTCGATGTGGGGGCCGGTCGTTCACTGCGCTCTCGATCCCCAGGCACCCAGCTCTAGTTCTTCCTGCCCTGCACTTGCCAGCCTTCCAAACTTCCATACCTATTACCCGCTCCACCCCTCCCAGGCTTTGGCGAGCGCTCTCGTGAGGCGGTGACCACGCAAGCACTCATCCGGGAGCTGGGGCAGCACATCGGCAAGCCGCTGCAGCTGCGCGTGGCGCGGCCGGGAGACGTGCAGGACACACTGACTGTTGTAGCCGTGGAGGCATCAGACCCACACTGATGCATGCACAGCTGCAACGTTGCGGTCACGCGCTGCAAGCCCAGCTAGAGCTGGGCCGCTGGAGCATTGCTGCTCAAACTGCTGCAGCATAGGTTGTTGCACCACTCCCGAAGCCTGTCCGGACTGGGCCGGCACACGCATTTTGCATTTTGCAGCGGCCTGCCAAGCCACAGGGCTGGCAAGTCCTTTTGTATTGAACTGTGCACCCTGCTGTGCTGCGAGGCTTGACATGTACTGCATGCTGCTCCCATCTCCTTTCTTGTGTGGTGCATCGATGCACTGATTCCTTCCTCCAATTTTCATGCCACTCGCTGTGCACTGAACGACTTGACGCTCCTTGTAACACTTCACTGCAGAATTTCACAGTTCCGATAATCAAATCAATGAAATACACTCACTGTCTGCAAAGCTCAGCTCACGATGGCGCCGTCGCCGCTGCTGCTGCCGCCGCCGCCGCTGCGCCCTGCTGCTGCCCTGCATACTTGAGGTAGCTTTGCATGAAGGGGCTGATGTCTCCATCCATCACGCCGCCCACATCAGACGTCTCCTACAGTGTCGGACAGGTGAGGGCTCGTTCACTCAGGGTGAGGAGTAGGATGGCGGCTCATTTCCGCAGCCAAGGCAGACGAGTGGGGCGCACAAACCCTTCCATTGTGCTACGCATCACTCCGGCCCGGCCTGCTTGCAGAGAGCAA
>VFQO010008896.1_pt1 | contig 36823 bp, 63 predicted proteins | sample 3512331 | NCBI WGS metagenome assembly VFQO01 (sample SAMN10412371, study PRJNA504923) | tailings metagenome | isolation source: Replicate 3 from Balatoc abandoned mine | place: Philippines: Itogon, Benguet | collected 2017-08-28 | reverse complement strand
GAGGTGCGTTTGCAGTGGGCTGGCAGGTTGCAGGAACAGAGGCTGGCAGGTTGCAGGAACAGAGGCTGGCAGGTTGCAGGGGCGGCGCCAGTAGCAGGCGCGATGGGTGGCTCCCAGCGGCCTCAGCGTGGGGTGGCAGCTCAGCCCATTGTCAGCAGAGTGCAAGCTGCCCCACCCCTTCTGCTCCACGCTGGCCTACATCCCTGTGCCACCGAGCACACACTCACACACTCCCTGGGCCTTGCACCGCCCCCTTGTTCTCGCAGTACCTGTTTCTTGAGCAGGACTTGAAGGCGGGAGTTGACTCGGAGCCTTAGCGACGAGAACAGCGCCAGCTCTGTCCCCGTGTTTTGCACTTGGCGCTACCAGCATTGTGGGCAGCAGCAGCACTGAAAAAGGCTTAGCAGCAGCTGCGCACGGCAGCACGGCAGCCACCTCAGCAGCGGAGTGGGGGCCGGCCTGTGGCACTTGCGGCGGCACCGCTGCGGCATGGGCTGCCGTGCTGGCGGCTCAGCTGCGGGAGCAGCTGTAGCACGGCATGCTGGGGGTCGCTGCTGTAGGTTGATGCCTGCGCTGCCCCAGCTAGAAGGCCGCTTGCCGGCTGGTGCAGCCGGCGGAGGCTGCGCTCTCAGCCCGGAGAGGGGCCGGCACTGCTGCTGCTGCTGTGCCCGGTTTGCCTGCTGAGCAAGCGGCGGCACCAACCTGCTGAGCCAGCAGGCGGCCTGGCAGCAGTGGCTGAGGGTGGCTCAGGAGGCGCCCACATTGCTTTCCGGCATGCTGATGACGTTACCTGCGGTGCGTGGCAGGCTGGTGGGGGTTGGCTGCGCAATGGCATGCCCATGTTGCACTGCGTGCCGCCCGCCTACCAGCCTGAATCACGGGTTTCCCCTGGCCTGTCTTCCCGCAGGCGTGGCCACCATGGATCAACTGCCTGCCCTGCCATCCTCTCAGCCTGGCACATGGGGGGAAGCAGCCTGGAATGCGGTGGGAGCCTGGCGTCGCTGCATGCCTGCGCGGCAAGTGCGCCGCCAGCTCTGCTGCTAGCCGTGTGGGCCATTGCCAGCTCGACCGACCAGCCCAGCACTGCTGAGGCAGGCAACGGCGGCGGGCACAGCAGCAGCAGCAGCAGCAGCAGGGGCAAGCCTGCTTAGATGCAGTGCGGGCGGGGCCGGCGCAAGCGGCGGCGCAAGCTGTCCCGCGTTTCCTGCCAGCTGTTTGCTGAGTATTGTCGACTCTATCTCATGGTTGTCAAGCAGATGCAACAGCGAGTCACAACAAGTGCAAGGTTTGGCAGAAGTAGGCGCACGAGGGGCAGGCAGTGGACAGATCAACAGGGCATGGCTGCACGTGTGAGCAACTTGGATAGGTCTGCTAGCTGCCCCACCAGTCGCTGTCCCAGCTGCTGGGGGGTTGGAGCAGCGGCAGCAAACGAAAGAGGCGGACAGTAGCGGGCGGGTCCATGGCCTTGCTCCAATTCCACAGCCGCAGCTGCGTCAGCTTGTGCAGCGGGCACAGCACTCGGTCAACGTCGCCCAATGAAATCTTGAGGTCGGTGTTCCGGCTTAGGTCCAGGCAGCGCAGCCGGGTGGAGGCGGCAAGTGCAGGTGGCGGGCGCTCCAGGCTCCAAACAATGCTCAGCGCCTCCAGCGAAGCCAGGTAGGGGCCGCTGGGAATTTGGGGCACTGGCCCTGCGCCGCCCTGAAAGGCTCAGCTTGGTGAGGGTGTCGGTGCAGGCAGCCAGCGCCTGCAAGCCAAATTGGAACGCAGAGAGGCAGCTACTCAGCGCAGCCGTGAGACTGTGAGCCCGAAGCACCCAAACACAACCAACCAGTTGTGACAAACAATTGGAAGCGAGGAGTACAGCTGGATTCGATACACGCAGCCCTACCTGTAAATGGTCGCCTGCAAGCGGGGGCTTAGAGCCCCATGGGAGGCTGAGGGTCAGCTGCGCGAGCGCCGGTGCTCTCTGCAGCAGTTCGCTCAGCAGAGCCACGGCACCCTGGCTGAAGTGCAGACGGGTGAGGGCTGGGAAAGTTGAAGCACCGAGGAGGCCCAAGTCAAGGTGTGCTCCCAGAATGAGCAGCTGCAGCTGGGGCACCAGAGCTGGGTCGAGGCTGGCGCTGGTATGTTCCAGGTGCAGGGATCGCAGCGCTGCAAAGGGAGCGGGGCCCATGCTGACTGCGCCACAGCTGTGGTTTGCATGGAAGCTCTCGAGCGCCGGCAGCACTGCTGCATCCAGGCTGACACACTTCATCTGTTTAACGCACAGGTGCCGCATGGCACACAGCGGCGTGCAGCCTTGCAGGGTCAGCTCCAGCTGGGAGGGACCGCAACCCAAAATGTGCAGCGCCGTGCATCCAGGCAGCAGAGCCGCAGCCAGCAGCTGGCTCAGGGAATCGCAGCGCTGTACTGAGCCGAGGCTGAGCTCGCTGCTCCTGCTGCTTAGCTCACGCAAACTGGCGCCTGCGGCAACCTGCACCAGCAGGCAGGCAACACAAAAGACACCGTGGGGCAAGCTTGCCAGTAAAGGCAGGCAAAGCGATGCCAGGTTGCAGGCCTGGGCAGCATGCAGACCAACACACACAGCGCATGCCGCCCCACCAGCCTAGCAAACACAGCTGACCGCGAAGAAGTCAGAGGCTCGAAAGCTGAAGCTCTGCAAGCTGTGGAATGCACGGGGAGCAGGCCACTCCTGCATGGGCTGCTGCTGCTGCTGCTGCTGCTGTCCAACGCTACCCTCCCACACCGTCAGGTGCTGCAGCCTGCTCAGCCGGGTGAGCTGTGCAATTGGCGCCGGCAGGCTGGCGCTGCGCAAATGAAGGCTCAGCTGCGTCAGCCCTGTGAGCAAGGTGAGGCTGCCGACCACTGCCTGCGTCACGGCAGGCAGCGTTAGGCTAAGAGCGGCCAAGCCTAGCAGCTGGGACAGGGCCGCGGCCAGCTCGTTTGCCACTGCTGTGCCCAGCTCGCCGAAAGACTGACTCAGCGTTAGGCTGGTGAGCTGTGTCGCCTGCTGCAGCGCACGAATGCCAGGGGCCTCAAATGCCGCCTGGTAGTCCACTTCCGCATCAAAGCTGAGCAGCCGGGGCAGCAGGGCAGGGAGGAGGGCCATCCACCTGCCCGACGCTCGGTCTGCCTGTGAGGCGTTCCAGCCGCTGCTCTGCTTTAGGCTCAGCAGTGTCAGCTGCTGCAGCTGCTGCAGGGCTGGAAGCAGGTCTGCCAGGGCCGTGCTGGGAGCTGCAATGCAGATGGACTGCAGGTGGTGGAAGCACTGCAGCAGGGAGGGCAGCGGCAGCGAGCTGCCGCCACCAATCAGCTCCAGGCGGGAGATGCCTGTGTGGGCCTGCAGTTAGAAGTGCCGCATTGTGATGTAGGACGTGAGGTGCAACCTTCAGCAGGCTGGCTGTGCAGGACGGTTTGAGATGTTTGAAGGCAGATGGAGGTCGGACGCAAACAAAAATGTTCTGCAGACGGAAGCAAGGCTGCACGCAAAATTCGACATGCGCAGTATAGATTCAGAATGACGACGAGGAGTGGGCACACTCACCTGCAGAGCCTGCACTGCCTCATCTGTAAAGCGGTCAAGCGGCCAAGCCAGCGAAAGCTCTTGCAGCTCGCAGCACCGGCGCAGCGCATGCAGCGCAAGGGCCCCGGTCCAGTATGCAAATGCCTCCTCATATTCTGGGTCCTGGGTAACGAAAGAAATGGGCCCGGTGGCGCATGAGACTGAACGCGGCTGTGCCAGGCACCGCTGCTGCAGGATAGCCAGGCGGGGGCTGCAGCTGCTGAGTAAGCTCACTTCACCCGAACAAGGCAGAGCCATACCAGGATTGCGAGGCACCGCACGGCGCCCGCCACACACTCAAGCTGCCGCTGCTTGCCAGGGAGCCAGACGTCCAGCTCATCTCGATTGGGTTGCACCCGCTGGAAGTGCTCGTGGTATGTGCCGAAGCGTTCCATCAAAGAGCGGGGGAAGAGGGAGAACTCGTGCCACACAACCGGCTCAGACCAGTAGACGTGGTGCCAGCGCTTGCTGACCAGCGACGCCGCGGGTCTGTACGGCAAGGGCGGAAGTGCAGGGGGCTGAGCGTGTTTGCTTCTATCATTCGCAAGAGCAGATTTGGGGATGAGTCGTGCCGCCCTGCCGGCCGCCCTGCCCGCCCGCCAACCCAGCCAGCGCATGCAGAGAGCCACCATCCTTTTGAGACGTGTGCACCTGGTTTCGTCGGGGCGCACGAGCGCAAGAATGCGCCCCAGCAGCTCGTCAGGCAGCGAATCAAAGGGGCGAGCATACTCCATGGCGGCCTGCAGACAAGGCAGCCGGCACGGTCGGCAGCAGCGGCGGCCAGCGGCGGCGGCGGCAGCCAGGGCCTGCCAAAGCTGCCTTGGACGCACGGGCTGGTCTTTGCACGCCATGGCATGGTGGTGCAACTGCTGCAGGGCATTCCTGGGCTCACAAGCGGTGGGGTGGTGCAGTCGGTCTGCTGGGCAGGAGCGAGAGACCTAGCTGTCGAATTCCAGCTGCTTGGGATGATAAGCACCTAGCACTGGAGTGTGCTGAACGATCAGCCTGTCCCAGCAAGCCAGCCAGCTCTGACATTCCCCGCATGCGGTGGGCAGCAGGCATTACACACTGCAAGCTGACAACAGATGCTGAAATGGGGTGTAGTAGTGCTCGTGTGTCAGCCAGTCAAGACGTGAAGAACAAGGATATGAACAGAAATATAAAGGCGGGCAAGGCTCACAGGTCCGCCAGCTGGGTGCTTGCATGTGTTGTTGGCTTGTCGCAAACTCAGTTGGAAACAGAATATGTTAAGTTGTACTGAGCACTCGGTCGCTCACATGGGTCACAGCAGCCAAGCAACTGCCGCTTGGCCCCACCTGCTCGCTGCACCGCCGCCAGCCCCATCGCTCCGTCACTTGGCACCGGGGCGGCACATTGGGATTGAAGTCACCCTATCGCTCCGTCACTAGGCACCGGGGCGGCACATTGAGGTTGAGATTGTACTGCTCCGCAAGCTGCTTGCCCAGCGGCACCGCAGCAGTGCATCGCTCAGTGCACTTGCGGTGCCAGTTGAGGAAGTCGGACAACTGCAGGCACGGGGGGGAGGCAAGCAGCAGACAGGGTCAGACGCTGGCGGGTTCAGGTTGGGGGCAACCATGGCAGCGGAAGGAAGCAATCGGCATGGTAAGCAGCATGCGACCAGCCGCACGCCCACAGCAGCATTGCAGCACAGCAGTACTTGGCAACGTCACAGGATGCAACAACTTGTTGAAAGGCCCTCGCACCTGCTTCACGCTGCCGGTGCCGTCCCGCCGCTCCTGCTTCACCGCAAAGTCGGCGAGCGACCGTGAAATGTAGTGGTGCAGCACCGCTCCCTGGTATGACACCTGTGCACAACAAGGTACGGGCAGTTGTAGGAACTATATTATGCATATGGCTGGACAGCCCGATACAGCTGTGCATGGCTGCAGTGGGGCACATGACTGGCTGCTGTCGAAGGCAGGCACATGTGCAGCACACAAATGCAATGACCCATGCAGCAAAGCAACGGCGACAGGCGCATGCAGTGGGTGTGGTGCAGCTCTGCGGTCTCCGCAAGACACAGTCCCAGTGCGCAGCCCCCTGCCCACCTGCTGTCCGGGGCGCAGCATCGGCCCATCCACCCGCTCGCCGCCCGTGTTCACCGCGTGCCGCCCTTTGCGGTAGTTGAAGCTGTGCACCGTCTGGGGGCTGAGCGTGAAGCGCGGCTGCACGAAGCTTTTGATGTGCCGGTGCGCAGCGTGCGTGTCGCGGCCGCAGCAGGCTGTATAGCTGGCAAGCAGGCCGCCGGCGGGCCGCTCCACGTGGCGGTCAAACGTGAACAGCTGCGGGGCAGGGTTGTGGTGAAACAGCAACGCAATCGAAGGGCAATCTGTAACGCTGCCGAATGCTAACGCGTGTTTTTGTGCATACATGGCGCCATGCATGCAGGCGCTGTGCCCGCTGCGCTGCCGCCCCGCCCGCCACCCCACCCACCTGCCAGTGCAGGCCCAGCCCGCCGTGCCGCTCATAGCCGCTCAGCAGCTCCGGGAGGGATGGCACCCCCTCCTGAAGCATCACAAACTCATCCGCATCTATGAAGCCTGGTGGCAGGCAGGGCAGGCAGGGAAGCTGCTTCTTTAATGTGTCGGGCAGGGTCAGCTGCTGCCCTATTTTCGGCAGCACAAGAGCAGCAGCAGCAGCAGCAGCAGCACGGAGCAATGCAGCAGCAGCTGGTGTGGCGCACAACCCAGCCAGTTCACGTGCACCAGGACAGACACACGCAGCGGGCAGGGCTCACCCATCCAGCGGTGCCGCTGGCCGTACCGCTGCAAACACAAGCCGTAGATGGGCCGCTGCGCAGCAGGGGAGATGGGCAGGCAAGCAGCGGATTGATGAGCGTGCATGTGCAAGCGTGGGTGCACGGGCAGCAGGCTTGAAAGTATGGACCAGCGCGCAGTAACTGCGAGTGCATTTTCGGTGCCGTGCAGTCGTTTCACCATTGAAACACAGGCCAGCCAGGTGTGCACCGGTCCGCACCTGCCAGTTGAAGGAGCGGCCCGGGGGCGGCGCCTCCAGCTTGATTTCGGTGGTGGTGTTGGTCAGGTAAGAGTAGTGCACCAGCCCGCTGGCAACCAAGTCCTCCAGCACAGGCTCCATGGGCGGGTCGGAACCCGTATCAAACACGTAAAACTTGCCTGCGCAGCACAGGACAGTTGCATGGTTGCTGGGCTGGCATGCAGAAACTGCTGCTGAGGAGCGCCGCAGCGCCGCTGCCTGGGGCCGGTGCGCGCACCCACTATGCAAACAGCCTGCTCCCGCTGTCACCATCAATGCTGTGCAGGGGCTGCCTCCAGCACCAGCGCTGGCCCGCTTGCCTGCACCCAGCTGGGCGTGGTGCAGCACCCACTCCCGAATGTCGCAGTGCTCGTCTGCAGGGCAGGCAGGTGGGGGCATTTCATTCAAGCAACTGCAGCCACCAGAGGTTGCCCAGCGCAGAGCTCATCAGTCAGCGGCATTCTCAGCGAAAGTCGGTCAGCGGCAGCGCACCTTTGACCGCAACACACATGGCCAGGGTGGCGCGGTCCTGCCCGCGTGGCAGCGGCTCGCCAGCCGCTGGCGCGGCTTGCTGCTGTTGCTGCTGCTGCTCCTCCTCCTCCTCTCCTTGCTGCTGCTGCTGCTGCTCCTCCTCCTCCTCCTCTCCCTGCTGCTGCTGCTGCTGCTGCTGCTGCTGCTGCTGCTGCTGCTCTTTCTGCTTCTGTTTCTCTTGTTCCTGCTGTTGTTGCTGCTGCCCTTCCTCCTCCTCATGCACTTCTGGCTGGTGAAGCGGCAGCATCGGCGGTGGTGACGCCTCACGCTCCGAATCCGCCGCGTCCCGCAGGCCCACCGGCAAGACAACAGAGTCGATCTGCTGCTGATGCAGTGGTTGCTGCTGTGCATCCCCTCCCGCCGCTAGCGCAGCTGCGACATATTGCTGCTGCCAATCCTGCTGCTCCGCCGCTGCCGCCGCCGCCGCCTCCTCGGCGAGGCCGCCGCGCAGCACCCATGGCCGCGGTGCTCGCAACCCGGAGAGGCCGTCGGTTAGAACCAGGACGCCCACCACCAGCAGGAGGTCGGCCGCGAGCCCCCGCACGCGAAGTTGAAACAGGCCGGCCCTCCCATGCTTCATTCGGATCTTATTCGAAACGACCCACAAACCATGAGCTCTGGCAGCGGAGTGAGGAGAGCGGGAACTGCTTTTGTCATTCTGGGGCACAGCGGTGGCACAGCAGGCGACAGCTGATGCAGTTTCTCCAAGGGTGAATGTGCAGGGCGGCCCCTGCTCAATGAGGCAATGCTGCCCTGAGTCTTGCATATCCGAGCCGCGGCTGGGAATGCACTGTGCGCCGCTGCAAGGGTGCAGGACCGGGCTCGCCCACGCATTTCGACCGCATTTCCAACACGGTGGAAAGAATCGCCTTGACCGCACCATCTGTCACGCCACAGCTGAGCTGCATCTGGAAGCTGCCCTCAGCATGCATGCTGCTGCAACGGTCAATACGTTTGCCAGGTTGCAGGCACATCCTAATCATCTACGGCAGGCTGCAGCGTCCGCTGCGACGCACGCGACGAGGTGTCCGCTCTGCCAGCTTGAGCAGGCTGCCATGTGTGTGCCCTGAAGGGCAGCCAGCTACCCAGGGCGTCCCAGGGGGATGGCATCAGCACGTGGCTTGACCACGGCTGACTGCTGCGCTCTTGCCGCACGCGCCCTGGTGCAAGCTGCGGCGGGCTAGCGCCGCCGCACCCCGCCGCACGTGTGTGGCGGCGAGGATGGTTCGCGCTGAGGAAGGCGCCACACGCCCCTTGTTGTTCTGCAGTGATACTGTCTAACTTTCCTGCTCGTTTTGGAGACCGCTGGAGCCGCCAGAAGCCGGCAGCCGGGCGCAGGTCCGTGCCGCGGTCAGTGCTGCCTGGCTGGGCGTTTAGACCATGCAGATCATGCCACATTGAGCCGATCACAGCGCCCCCTTGCTCGCCATCAAGGGCCAGCGCATGGGCAGTGCTGAACAGGGCGCTTCCAGCACCCGCAGCGCCCGCACGCTTCATCTTTGATCTACTGCACTCGCTCTCGGTACATCCTGTGCTGCCGCAGCCCCTGCTGTACAACCCTAGGCGTTCCTGGCCGAAACAAGGCGAGGGCGGGGCAAGAGGGAGCGTGGCGACGCCCGCGCGTCGGCAGTGCGATGTTCCAAGCGCCGATGGGCCCGCTGGCCAGGGTCTGCCGCCGCCGCCGCCTCCTCCTGCCGGTCTGCCGGTCCCCGCCGCCAACTGCTTGGCCTCCCATTTCCTCCCCTGCCGTTTTTCAGGCGGCAAACATGACTGACGCCGAAGCCAACGGCACACACTCCTGGGCAGACGAGCCAGAGCCCGAGGCCTCCCAGCCAGCGGCGCTCTGCAACGGCAGCAGCAGCAACGGCGGCGTGGGTGGCGGCGTGGGCGGCGGCAGGGGTGGCAGCAGCGGCAGGCGAGGGCCTGCAGGCATCGCCAAGCCCCTCCGCCCAGACGACTCTGAGACTCGCGCCATCATCCAAAAGCTGCACGACGCAAGTGAGCGCCATGCCTCTGCCTTGGGCATGTCTGCCTTGCTGCACCAGCGTGCAGGCGCGGCGCCGCTCTTGCCGCTCGGATTGCTGCCCTTCCTCCTCTGCACTGCACCTGCATCCTGTCGCCCCTGGGTTGCCACTAAGTTGTTCCAGTCATGGAGCCTAGAAGCCTTGCCACCACGTGAAGCCCACTTCTCAGCCTTGCTCGACATGTCCAGCTGCTGCCTTCTCCCCGCCGCCGCAGTTGCCAAGCACAAGCACCGTGCAGAGGAGATCACAGCCAGCATCGGCGCCAAGCGCAGGTGGGTGCTCCAGCTCATGCCTGCATGCCACTGCTGTCAAGCTACTTGCGACTGCCGTACGTGTCATTTGTTGCATCCTCTGTCGCAGTGCGGAGGCAAGTCGTTGAGGTGCTTTCCTGTCCATCCACGCCCCCCTCCTGCGCAGCGGCCGGGCACAGGCCAACCCGCAGCAGGCGGCCATCAAGGCCAGGCTTGGAGAGCTGCGCACGCACCTGCAGCAGCTGGTGGTGAGCACCGTGTGTAGCTCTTCCCTAGAACTATGCACTTTCTCGTTGTACTTCAACGGCCAATGGGCTCGATCCATCTGATGGCCCATCCCTGTGTATCCACCCGCGCACCAACTTACTCAGTTTGCCGCAGCCAACAGGAAGCGCCGCCTGGCGCCCGCTAACTGGCATCCTCCACTGTCCGCTGCAGGCTCAGAAGCAGGCGCTGCAAGCGCAGCTGGGCGTGGCAACTGATGCGCAAGAGCGCACACGCGAGTCGCTGAAGCAGCTCAAGACGGGCACGCGGTTCACACGAGGTGGGCGGAGGCGGGCGGCAGCACAGCCGGGCGGTTGGCGGTCATGCTAGGCGGGCGGGCGGTTGCGGCAGAACGCAACCAGCGCTTGAGGTGGTGTGCAGAGGCTGCTGGATGGTGCAAGTGCAAGCGCGAGTTGCTGGCCCGGCGTTTGCTCTGGCTTCCGTCCATATGCCCCGTACAACTGAAAAAACACGCGCCTTTTGCAATGCACCTGCAGTGGAGAACATTGACGAGCAGATTGCTGAGCTGGAGGCACGCCTGGCGGGCAGCAGCGTCAACGTCTCGGCGGGCGGGCTGGCGGGGGAGGAGCGGCAGCGGGTCGAGCGCCAGCTGTCCGCACTGCAGCGCTCGCGCAGGTAAGCGCGGCCAGCTCGCCGCCTGAGCAGCCACACCGATGGCCGCGTGCAGCGACACAGCGGGAATCAATGCAGTGCTGCCGCATCATCTTTCTCACGCGCTGCAGCCCGCCCTGCATCCCCCTTGGCGTTGCAGCCACGTGGAGGAGCTGAGGCGCAGCGCATCCGCCAAGGACAAGGACAGCAGCACCGTGGACGAGCTGCGGGCGCGTGTGGCATTGCTGGACCACCAGATTGCGCAGGTTGGTTTGTTGAGCATGCTGGGCTGCAGTGGCTGTTCAAGTAGCAGGGTTCTAAATGGCCGCTGCTCGGACAACAGCAAACGGGCCGGCGGGCCAGATAGCAAGGATAATCTGGATTGCTGCGGGACATTTCCGTGGCCGCACTGTTGCAGCTGACCGCTGTTTGGTTTGCACGCTCGCCATCAAGGCGAACGGTTTGCAAGCAGGTGGCTCGGCAGCATTGCTGCCCACCTTCCTGTGCCGCCCTGCACTTGCAGGCCAAGGAGGAGGAAGCGGGGCTGCGCGACCAGCTGGCCGGCTTCCAGGCGGCCGAGGCGGAGCAGTCGGGCGACATCCCCGCCCTCATCCGCGAGCGAGACGAGTGCAAGTGAGCGCCATGACTGGCCCTTCATCTGGTTCTGCCTGGGGTTACTCGAACTCTAGGAGTTTGTCAGTAGCATTCTGCCGCGGTGGGAGCCCCGTTGCACACTATCAGGGTGCGAGACGAGTGCAAATGAGCCCTGTGGGATGGCAACACCACAGGGCCTGGCTGCTACATGGGCTTGACTGCCTGCCTGCTGCTGTTTTGCAAACGATACTAGTGCAAGTGAGAGGTGTTGGGCAGTTAATGTGCGTGGGGCGTTGCGTGTGCCCCACTGCGGCTGGGCATGGCCACGAGCAGCAGCTGGATATGCCCACGAGCAGCGGCTGCTCAGTTTGGGCCCCGCCTGTGCTGCTTCGCTCTGCCCCGCTTCCGTTGCAGGGCCATCTGCCGCGCGGCGTACAGCAAGGTGGCTGAGCTGCGCCAAGCGCTGGACGAGGAGTGGGCGGCCTTCAAGCAGCAAAATCTGCTTTTCCACCAGCAGCAGGTGTGCAGTGATTTTATATGGATTACAGTGGCACTGGAATGAGGGGAGCTGTTTTAATTAAACGTATGCGTCCAAAGTCCATGCTGGTTGGAGCTGGGTTGCAGCTGCACGCTGGGGTCACGTATGCACCGCTTTTAACACGTTTATTTTGAAACCGTGCACCGACGCGCCTGCTGCAGGTTGAGCGGAGGGAGCGGCATCAGGAGTACCTGCGGCGCAAGGCGGCCCGTGAAGCGGCACAGCAGGCACAGCAGTCACAGCAGGATGGAGAAGAGGGAGAGGGTGTAGAGGCAGATGCACACGCAGATGCAGAGGGAGCGGCATTCGGCAGCGGTGAGGGTTCACCGCCTCGTGCAAATGGCAGGGGCGGCGGCAGCGCTGGTCGCAGCGGGCGTGGCGGCGGGCGGGGCGGGCGGGGCGGCGGGCGCGGCGGGACAGGGCGCGGCGGAGGCAGGGGGCCGCTGCCGGGGCAGCCTGCAGGGGCTGCTTCGGCGCCGGACGGGGCTGTGGAGGCACCTGCGGAGGCCGCCGTGTGAGATAGGCCGTGCTCTTAGCGACAATTTTCTCTTGCCAGTTCCTTTCAGAGTGGAGAGCCCCACGGCATGTGTGCGCGTACCAGAAGCTAGCGTGCTTATGAGTAACGCTGCGCCATGTCAGTCATTGCCTGTGTGTATGCGCTGCAGGCTTGCTTCGATGCTGTACTGATTCTTACAAAGCGTTAAGCAATAACCCTCCAAGTGATCTGCTGGCTGGCACGCGCAAGGTGGCGAAATTGGAAGAAGGTCGGCCAGCGTTGGCAATGAGCCACTCAATTTATCAAGCAACAAAAGTTGCTACAAGGCTTGGTGGCAGATGCATACAAAGAAGCGCAGTGGAAAACAGGCTGAAACATGCATGCTGAAGCAAGTGCAATAGGCTGACTGAGATTCTGTGACCTGCAGGAAGGCTGCTAAAACTGCGCTATACATTTCCCAATGAAAACCCGTGTGTCCCAGCGCTGGTCCGACCAGCGGTGCCTGCATCATGCAATTGATGTGGCTAAGTGTCGCCCTCGTGGGCTCTGGCTTGGCAGTCCCGGCGGCAGCTGCTGTAGCCGTCACGGCGCCGTGCTCTCTGCCCCCGCGGGTTGTGGCATGCTGCCCGCGCGAACCATGGGTGGCAGGCTGCTGGCACGCAGCAGCGGCGCAGTGCTGCTTTCAGTGGTGGCCGAGGTTTGGGTGTCCATCGAAGAGCGGCGGCTGGACACAGCGGGCTGGCTGCTGGCATCTGATGGGCTATCGGCCTGTGCACTGGCCTGCTTGGCCTGCCAGCGGGCGGCTTGAAGCAGCTCCTGAAGCTGGGGCAGCAGGTCGGCAAAGCGCGGCCTGCGGCAGGGATGGCCAATCAAGCAGCGTGGAGGGTGGCCATTCAGTCAGACTGAGGTCAGCACCGCACAGATTGCAGCAGGTGCACTATGCATGCATGCCGCTCTCATGGGCAGATGGAGCTAAAGTACGCATGAACCGCCAGCATGCAACGCCAGCATGCACAGCCAGCAGCCCACACGCCCCACCTGCGCTGCGGGTCCTCCTGCCAGCAGGCAGCCATGAGGGCCGCCAGCCGCGGCGGGCAGTCGGGCAGCGGCGGCGGGCGCGCGCCCTGCGAGGGCACCCGGCAGTTTGCGCGGATCAAGCACAACCGCACCTGCAACGTGGTTGGTGTTTTCAGCTGGCGCCTGTCTAGCCAGTTGCTACATCAGCTGCTGCATCCACTACATCTGATATGATCTCACCTGCTGTGTGACCTGAAGGATGATGTGCATGGGGTGCTGCCCGTGCCATGCCTCCTCCCCTGCCACCAGCTCCCAGGCTGCACAGCAACAGGAGGACGGCAACTTGCTATGCAACTCCAACCTGGCAGCAGGCATGCTACAAAAACCACACAACCGTTGCATCATGCAACATGATGTTGCAGCATGATGTTGCTTGGCTGCACCCCCCACCAAGCAGCCCAAACACACCCATGATTCCAAAAGCGTAGACATCCACAGCAGGGCACAGGCGCCCCTCCCTCAGCAGCTCTGGGGCGGCATGGGTGGGGGTGCCCAGGCTGCCGGTCTGCACATGCGTGGTGCGTCCATCCAGCATCCTGCACAAGCAAAAGAATTGTCGGCTTGGTCAATCTGGATGTGCTGTTGGATGCAATTGAAGTGCCATGAGACGACCTAAGGCATGCATGCCCTCAATGGTTATGAACACGGCGGATTGGCAAAGCCTGCACTGCCGCCATCAGTCCCTTATGCAGTCCATGCCAAGCCCACCTGCTGAGCCCAAAGTCGCCCAGCTTGCAATGGAAGCCGCGCACGCTGCTGCGCACGCCCTTCAGCAGCACGTTGGCGGGCTTGAGGTCTGCGCACGCAGGAAAGGGGTTGGGTCATCATGGCTCAACATCAGCGACAATTGGAGCTGCAAACTTATGGCACGGCATTGCGTGGCATCACGTGGCATGGCACAGCACAGCATGGCACGGCATTGCGTGGTGGCAAGTGGCATGGCATGGCATGGCATGGCACATGGCACAGCAGCCCTCCCATCATACACCACCCCAGCTGTCCACCCACCTCCGTGCACGATGCCCAGGGAGTGGAGGTAAGACATGCCGCTGGCCACGTCCAGCAGGCACAGCAGCACCGCCACCTGGGCAGGGAGATGATGGGTGGGTGAACTGAATGCGGTGAGGTCAGCAACATGTGGGGGAAGCACACGCGCTCGAGGCATGACCGTCCATGCATGTCGCCCAAATTGCTTGCAGCCGCCATGCAGCAAACCCTTTGTCCAGCACCCTGCTGCCTTATGCCACACGCCCACACCCACCATGTGCGGGCGGCCGTCCTTGCCCACCAGGCGGCGCTGGGCCAGCGCATCCGCCAGCGAGCCGCGGTCGCAGTACTGGAGGGCAGGGAGGGGGCAAGGGAGTAGGTTGACTGCTGTGGCATTGCCACTCAGGTCCAAAGCAGCGCACACGCAACCAGGTGCCACTCGACAACATGGACTGCTGTGCGCTCGTTCTGCCCCTCAACCAACCCATACCATGTCCACCCACCCCTCCCACCCACCACACACCTCCAGCACCATCCACGTCTCGTACAGCCCCGGGGCCAGGGGGCCGTAAGGGTCTGCCACCTCCACGCCCTCCGCCCCGCTCAGCAGGCTGTGCACGTGCCGAGGGGGCTCAGGGATGGATCTACTGCTTGCATCGGGTGCCGGCAGGCCGCTGCCATCGGTGGCTGTATCCACATTGTTGTTGCTGTGCTCCGAATCGACCAGATCAGCGCCCCGCAGCAGGCGGATCATCGACAGCTTGTAGGTGGTCACGCAGTTGGGGTGGCTCACGCTCATGCTGCGAGGAAACAACGGGAGCAGAACAGCGGCAGTGAAGCACAAAAGGATACGCAGGGAAGGCGGGCAGGCACCCCCAACCCTAGTCTGCGCCAGCTGCTCAGCTTAGCCGAGGCTTGCACAGCCGTGTTGTGCTAGATTGTGTGTCACCACATGCAGCAACACCGCATGAGCACGTCTGCCTTCATCCAAAGCAGCATGATCTGAAAGCTGCCTCACCAGAGCAGCGGCTCACGGGCCAGTGCATTTGAACCGCAGGCCTCGCAGCCGCCTTGGCCGCAGCAGGCTGCCCCAGCCGTCGACACGCTGTGCTCAACCACCTGCAAGCCAGATGCAACATGCACTCATGTGTTGTCCAGTGCATGCATCGGTTGCATGCCAATAGCGATTCGGTCAACGGCATCAAGAGATCTCGGGAATCACAAGCCCAGCCTGTGCGCACGCACCTTCACCGCCACGATGGCTCCGTTCCAGCGCCCGCGGTACACTCTCCCGTACGCTGCAAGGAGGATGGCAGCTGACTATTGGCTACTGCGGGGGAAGCTATCTATCTATGGCATGCCCAAGCATCATGCATGGCATGGCGTGACATGCATGCCCTTGCATGTGGCATGGCAATCCATCGTGCAGCTGCTCGAGTCCAACTGCTGCCACACATCAACACAGCCACCAGAGACCTGATCTGCCCTCACCTCCACGCCCCAGCAGCTCTCCAACCTCCAGCCCCTCGATCACTCCAAACCTGCGGAGCAGAGCAGCGGCCAGAGATAAAGGTCTTCACGGGGCAGAGCGACACAATGCCAGTGGGGTGCAAGCTTTGCCTTACAAAAGCGCGCACGGCCTGCCCGCACCGCCCACTGGCAACTGCGCTAGCACCCTTTGGGTGAACCCTTACCTGCAGCGGAACAGTGGGTCGGCATGCCACTGGCCCTCTGCGCTGAGTGCGCGCTCCAGAGGCGCCGACCCTGCACGGGAGGCAGTGCGGGCTCCCTGGCTGCCTGCTCCCAGGCCCGCGCTGCTGAGTGCAGTATCCAGCGCTGGCCCCAGCTGACGGTCCCCTGATTCCATGCGGTTCAGACGGCTGGTGCGCGGGGTGACCGACTGCTCTGCGGCCGTTTTCCCTGCACTGCTGGCTGCGGTCAACCCAGCGGCGGCAGCTGCAGCTGCACGGCGGGAGCTTGCCCTTCGGCGGCGCTGCCACAGCAGGAAAGCCGTGGTTGAAAGCCCGACTGCAGCCGTTGCTGCCACAGAGGCCAGCACAGGCAGGAGCCAGCGCTGGCCGCCGCCGTTACCGCTGCCGCTGGAGCTAGCGCCTGCAGTAGAGGCGTTGGGCGCAACCTGGCCAGCCAGCGTGCCGCGCTGCAGCTGCAGCTCTGCTGCGAGTGACACTGCGCTGTCCTCCTCACACTCCACGATCTGTGGAGTGGAGGTGTTTGGATACAGCATGATGACGTACCATGCAGCCAGCAGCAAGCTGCCTGCCCAGCAACAGGCAGCACCAAGCATGCGCCGCTCTGATGTCGAGCGCAGTGTGGGCAGTGTCCGCTGCACGCATCACGTGCTCCGCCATGCATGCCGCTTGCAATCCAGCATGCTGCAACACCCACGCCCTGCTCACCGTGCTAGACACGTAGTACAGTCCAAAGCCAACTGCGGAGGGACACAGCACGGAAGCGAATGTACAGCTCACTTTGCAAGTGGCAGCAGGGCAGAATGCTAGCACTCACTCTCCTGCTACCCGCCATGCACACCCTGGGCTCGCACGCAGCACACCTTCGTGCTTAGTGAGGGTGTCAATGATCGGCTCCTGCCGGCCCCAGGGCGGGAACACGATATACCCGCTGTCGCCCAGCACCTGCGCTCCGTCTGGCCCAAGAATCTGAGGGGAGGGGCGGGCAGGGCAGGCGGGCGCGCCGAACACTCTGATCAGCTCATGCCATCAGTGATCAGGAGGTTTGAGGAGCTGCCCAGGCGGCAGCGGCGCCACCAGCTGCACTGTGGCAGCACACCAAGTTGGGCAGCACGCCAGCTGCATCCACAAGAGGCAGCACACCGCACCCCGACGGCAGCCTGCCGCACGTCTCGCACCTGCTGGATCAGCTGCACGGTAATGTTGTTGGAGCGTGCAGCGCAGGGGGTCACGATGGCATGCACCACCGAATTCTCCAGTGACAGCCGGTGGCCGCTCTCGCCGTCGATCTGTGCCACAATGGCAGTGGGGCGATGGTGCAAGTAGGGACAGGTTTAGTGTGTACATGTACACCATGCACCGTGCCCTCGTGTGAGGCTTGCATGCATGACGGCTTCAGCAAGACTGCCGCAGGGGAAGCTGGGCGTGGGCGCTTCATGCCAGTGCGCATGCTATGCATTGCTCAGCATGCAGGCGGCAGCGGCAGCGGCTAGCTCACCGTGGGCCAGAGGGGAGATCCAGGGATAGAGGTGTTGCGGCTGGTGAGCACGGAGGAGGCCGGAGCGATGCCTGCGGGCACAGGAGAAGCAGGCGGCCAGCCTTCAGCGGGCAGGAGGATGTGCCAAAGTAGCACCGCACGATGGTGTGAGGAAACCGCGCAGGCTGCAAGGCACTTGCCGCAACCACTCAGTGCTACCGCTGGAAGCTGAAATGCACATGGTGCAGCAGTACAAGCAGGCGATGGGCGCGCACCTTGCAGGTGTACCTTGTTCAGCGTGAGGCCACTGTCGGCCGCAATGAACAGCAGCTGGGGCTGGTCCCCCGGATCCAGCGCTGCAGCGGGCGGGTGAGGGAGGGGTGGCGCATGGATTGGATGTCCTCATGCAAAGCAGCCTCTGCGATCTTACATCCCAACCGTGCACGTCATACCATACATCTGTCAGAGTGCTCTTGGCCCAGACTCGTAACCGCGATCACCAAGCATTGTGGTTCACCCAACCCTTTCAGCCTGGCAGGCTCAATGCTGCCCACTCACTCCTCAGGCTGACATCATTGGACAGCACTTCCACGTTGCGCCTCCGCAGCTGGATGGGCAGCTGGGCCGCCCAGCGGCTCCAATTGGCGGTGTGCAGGTTGATGTGGGCTGTGGGAAGAGCGCGGACGGCAGGCACGGGTCAGGGTGGTGTGCGCTGGTCTTCCCAGCTGGCTGTACAACTTTCTTTTGATGATAGTGATGGCGGCTGGAGACCTGCAATGCTGCGCTGTGCGCTGCACTGCCGTGCATGCCAGGCGCACCTCCCAGCAGGATGCGCGTGACGCAAGGTGTGGCCAGCAGTAGCATGAACTCGTCTGGGCTGCCCGCCACGCCTGCAAGGAAAGGCGAGGCACATGCCCAGTTTGATTGAGCTTCAGGCATGGTGCCATTGAAGCAACTCGTTGCAGGTGCAGGGCTGGCTGGAAGGGGCTTTAACATCCAATGCAGCCACCGGCAGGAGCGGGCTGGACCAACCTGTGGGCGCAGTCTGGTTGGCGGACAGCACGGCGATGGAGGCCTGGCTGTTGTTGGTTGTGGCGGTGGAGCAGGCCAGCAGGCAGCCCTGCATGCTGATGTGCATGTTGCCGACTGCAGCGCAGAGAGAGGGGGTTGCGGTGGGTCCATGCCAACCGCCGATTGGCAAGCATGCGTGCTGCTTTGTACCCAGCAGCCAGTGCGGTCGAGGCAGGCAACTGTCGAGACACAGCTCTGAGTGCTGGCCAGCAGCAGAGTAGTGCTACTCACTGGGATCGCCGCTCGTCAGGTTGCGCACCAGGTACGTCAGGTTCATCTGCTGCCCAACTAGGATGGTGAGGTCGTCCTGCGCAGCAGCGGGACCAGCCACGGAACTGACCAACAACGCATGGATTGATTGTATGGGCACTTTGGTCACTAAAAAGTGCAGCGATGCGGATGCAACAGCCAGCTGGCCACTCAGCAAGCCATCATCGGCACCGCTGGGGTGCATGTGGAAGGCAACACCAGACACTTGCCTGTCGGGTGATGGCGTCGACGCGGCCGGCCAGGCGGCGCATTGCCTGCATTGAGAAGCTGGTGTTGTTGGCGCTGCAGCTGGCTGCGATGGTGCGAATCTGGCAGTTGATGAACACCTTTTGGTGGCCTGGGCGGGAGGCAGGCGCGGCGCTCAGCGAGGTGGGTCAGTGGGAGCCCGGGCAGGTGCAGGCACCTCCTCAACAGCTGCAGCAGTTGGCTCAGCAGTTGACTCGCCGTTGCGGGCATACTGCCATGCATGAAACCGCTGTTTCAAAACTCCTCCCTTGCCTGGCTCTCCGGTTGTGGAGGGCCACAGGGGCGCTGCAACCATCTGCGCTTGGGGGCATGCGGCGCGATTGAGGCCAGGCTCCCAGCAATGCAAGACTGCATGTGGCATGCCGTGGGTGGCACGCAGGACTGCAAACACGTGTTGAGTCCATTCATCAGCTGATGCACATGCGCATGCACGCGCATAAGTGCTAGATCTGATCCTGCTCCACCCAGCCGCATGTGCCTGTCCTCCCTTCCCTGCGCACCTGGTAGGGCAGGCCGGCCGCCAAACCAGCAGAAGCGGGAGCCATGCCTTGCAGGATGAGGCTGTGCAGTATCGAGGTGTGCCCAGCCTGCGGCGGGTGCACGCCACGGGCAGGGTGAGAGTGGCAAGTCTGCCAGCCGTGCTGAACTGCACCAGCGCTGCAATCATCAGCTGATGCAGTGTGGTGCAGGCCAGCGGTCCGACCGCTCACCGGATGGAAAATCAGGTTGACGACCCTGCAAGACAGGAGCGGTGGGGAGGGATTGGTGTGGGGGCGCTGGCAGCTCCTGCAGGCCGTACGGCTGTGCACACCTGTGATCATCATGTTCAGATGTGAACAGGCTGCACATGCCAGCTGTGCAGCCGGCCAATCACCCTGGCAACTGCCATCGCCCAGCCCACCCAGACTGGGTGGGCTGGACACCTAACAGCTTAGCACCAGCCCCCGATGGCCCAGCCCACCTGCCAAAGTCGAGCACCACCGCGCCGCGCGCGCCGCGCAGCACCATGGTCCGGTTGCCTCCATCGAACGGCAGCCACGGCCGCCAGGCTCGGATATCCTGGGGGGAGATGTAGATGTCATCTGCGGCAGGCAGGCAGGCAGGCAGGCAGGGGTCTGATGGAGAGCGGAAGTATGCGTTGCGATATGGCGGCGTGAGAGCAGCCGCTGGTGCGGCGCCTGGCAGCGCCGGTCATGGAGGCAACTTGTACAACTGCTCAGCAGACTGGAAGCCTGGATCCCAAGGCTAGCTGTCTTCCCGGAAAGCGGCGCGCAAATGAGACGCGGCAGCTGCCGCAGTGGCCGCCTCCGCCCACCGAGCAGTGTGATGGTGATGCTCTTGGTCTCGGAGCCTTGCGTGCGATTCAACGCGTCCAGCAGCTCTGCCACATCGCTTGCTGTTGCATCAAGCTCGGTGGAGGGCAGCTCTGGGGGCGGGCGCTCGGTAGTGGCGCCCAGGGCCAGTCTCAAGGCTGCCAGGCCCCCCAGCAGTGCTGCCCATGCAGCCCTGCGCCCAGCCATGGGCTGGGCCCGGAGTTGCTGCGGCTCAAGCCTTCCCACACCAGTCAGCAGGGCGGTGGAGGGCTGCAATGGGAGCAGCAATCGACAAAGGCGACAAGGGCGGGCAGGGCAAGGCGTGGGGAGCCAACAATCCCAGCGCCGCGGCGCCAGCCAGGCGTGTGCCCCATGCAGCATCGCCGCCTTCGATGTCTTTCCATAAACGCTCACACCTCCAGTCAGATGGCTACTGGGATGCATGTCAAGTCAACAGGCAGTGCACGGCCAGCACACACTGTCGTCACACGAGGCCAAAACTGGCCGCGGTGCGCTGCTGCACGCGCTGCCGCGCCGCCTCCCGCCGCGCCATGAACTCGCGCTCCTCTTTTGTCAGCTCCTTCTCCTGCCCCTTGCCGCCCTTGCCGCCCGACTCGCCATCTCGCTTGCGCTTGGCGTCTGCCGCTGCCGCGCCGCCTGCGGGCGCGCCTGGGTTGCCGCCGCCGCCGCGGTGCAGCGTGCCCACGCCCTTAGCGCCGCCGATGGAGCCCTCAATTGAGTGCAGCTGGTAGCCGCCCAGCTGCAGCAGGGGCAGGGAACATGGATGGCTGTTTACGGAAGGTGACGAGCTGCAAGCAGCTGCGGGCACGGCGCAGTGTAGTGTGCCTGGCTGGGACTGTCACAGGCAGTCGTGACGCAGCATGCATGGCTGGGACCCTCCTGCAGGCCACAGCAGGCGCTTGCAGCAGTGCAGCTGCCACCACCGCCCCCTCACATCTGCCAGGGGGTGCTTGTTCACTATCCGACTGCCTGCCACCGCATACTGCTGCTGCCCCGCCGGCCGCGCCGACGCCGCACCGCCGCAGCCGCCCGCTGCTGCTGCTGCGGGGGCGGCGCTGCTCGCCGCCGCTGCTGCCGCCGCCTTGGGCTTGTGCATGACTTCGTATCGAGCCTCGTGTGGGATGGAAGGCGAGTCTGTCCACTCCACTGGCTCACCACCATAGTACATGCCTGCGGGGCAGTGAACACGGAAGAAACAGAGCAGGCATGTTGGCGATGGAGGGGAGTTGGTGTCACACGGCTGTGCGCAGTCCAACTCCAACCGGCTGCGGCGGCAGGCACGCTCAGTGCAAGTACAAGGCTTGCTTGCCTGTGCTTTTGTCATAGTACCAGCGCTGCAGCGAGTTGTAGTAGTATCCTGCAGGGAGAGCGGGCAAGGGGAGCGCACCAAGTGGGCAGGCAACAGGCGTGTGCTGGGCGGCATGCGTAGGCTGCACAGCGGACCGCCAGCGGCCAGCGGCGAAAGCCTGCTGCGCCGCACTCATGGCACCATGCCCCGCTATCATCAATCCTGCCACCCTGCCTGCCCACACCTGCTGCCTCATTCCACTCCCAGCTGCCCAGGGTCGCCTTGCGGTGCTCCTCTTCCGCCTTTCGATCCGCCTCAAACTTCTTGCGCGCCTGCATGGAGTGTAGTCCAGTGGGGCAGGGGCTTGCAATGCACCCCAGGGTACGCACACAAGGCGGCATGAGAGCAAAACAGGCGCAGCAGGCTCGTGCAACTGCCCTCCTAGACGGCTCTCTGCAACTAGGACTCAGCATACCCGGCCGACAGCGCCAGGCACGTGCTCAACTACCCGGCCTCTTGGAACAGGCAGCATTTCCAGATGTCGTTCCTCAGCTCACCATGATGCTTGGTAAAAAAGGCCGCAACAAATCAACCCACCTCCGCCTCCACCCGCTGCATGCTGGACGCCAGCTCAGCCTCGTCCTTCTTGTCTCGATCCGCCTTCTGCCGCATCTCCCGCAGCTCTGCAGCAGGCAGCATTTCAGGCATCAGTTGCTCAGTGACTGCGTAGCTAGTTGTGCGCACAGTGCCTTGCACGCAAGCAGCGACATGCATAGGGCAGCAGGTGGCAGCAGCGGCAGCGGCACCTGGCACACATCAGAGTTTGGCTGCAAGCGGCTGCTCCGTCCAGCACAGCGGCTGCAACCAGACGTGCATGGGGCACATCCAGACCCTGCCATCAACACACGGCTATGCCTCTGCATCTGGTCCTCACAAGCACGCAAGCATGGCCATCAAAGCGTGACTCACTGCGCGTCACATTCTCCTGGTGCTTGGCGCCGCGCTCGTGCACCGCCCATGATTGCGCGGTGTCCTTGAGCCAGCAGCGGCAGTACTCGCACCACTTGTTGGACTGGCTCACCCAGAACTCAGTCATGGCTGCACGCTGTCAGGCCTGCAGAGCATTGCACAGCAGCAGACCGAAGGCAGGCAAGGGAGCCGTCAGTGACGGGCAGTGGGGAGGGTGCGGCGGGGTGGCGGCGCAGGGGGGCACACAGCTGGCGACTGGCGCGGTACTCGCAACTAGTCGGAAATCTGGAATGCAAAATGCACTGCCGCGCCCCGCCAAAGGAGCTACAAGGGAAGAGCGGTGCCAGGCAGCGCCAGGCGGTGCTGCCAGCGAGCCCTCAGAGCTTTCATAGCAATCCATATGCCTACTTGAGGTATTACAAAGCCGGCCGACGCAAAAGGGGCCTCCACGAGCTGCTTCAAGAGGGGAGAGGAGCGTGCAGCGTTCTGTGCAGGCTGGCACCGCTGCTAGCGATTGTACACGAGATGCACTAATGCTTGAGGCTGACAACAGCCCCGCTCTCCACCCTGCGCATGGCCGGGGCAGCGCAGCAGGCACTGTCCATTGTGAGTTTTGGCGGCGCTGCACAGCGGCTGAAGCACAGCGCATCCCGATCTGGGTGCGCCAAGGGGCACAGGAGGCGGGGCAGCGCCCGCCCACGCGACCCAGCAGCCGCTGAGCTCCTGCAGCGCCCTGGCAGCGACGGATCGATCAATTAGCATTGCACCCTAGCCATCGCCGACGCCGCAGGCAGCCTATCGGCAGCCATGAGCGAGACGGCCTCTCAGCCTCCTGCACTGACGGCCGCTGGGCCGCCCCCGTTGGAGCAGGCGGGTCCTGGTGGACCTCCGCCACTGGAGGCTGCCGCCGGAGGGCCGCCGCCGCTTGAGGAGCCCGCACTGCCGCCTGGTGAGCGCCGCCGCTGCTTCTCGTTGGCAGATTGTCGGTCAGCTTGCATTCCACTTCCACAGCTCGCACCATGCATGCAATGCTCTGCACGAGTACACCACTGTCATCATGCCACACCCGGCTGCAGGGCTGAAGCGGCCGCCGCCGCTGGAGCCGCCCGCTGCCAATGGCGGCCCCTCTGCCTCAGCGCCGCCGCCGCTGGCGCCGCCCGCTGCACGCGCACCCTCGCCCTCAGAGACAGCCAGCCCCGAAGCCATCAGGGACGGCATTGTGGACTACCTCCGCAAGAAGCCGGGCAACAAAGGTGGGCGGGTTTGCAAGGGCGCTGCCTGGGTCCTGCATGGGCAGCCGCGGGCTGGAAGTTGGGTGGGCTGCCATGGCATGGACTGTGGCACTCATGATTGGTGGCGGGTGCCTGCCGTGTACTCCTCGTTCCAGAGCCCTTCCCTCATGTCTGCTGCAACCCGCTGCTCCGTTTGCCGCAGACCTGATGAACCGGCTGGGGCTGTACCTTCGCTCCCGCAAGCTCGCACCTGACGTCCAGCTCAAGCGATTCATCCAGCAGCACTGCGCCGGCCGGGTGGTCGTGCTCGAGTCGTGAGTGTGGACGGGTGGTTTGCTGTGTCCATGGTGGTGTCTTTTTGTGGCAGCTGGAGTCCTTGTAGGTGCTGCAATAGTGTCAGATGTCGTTGGAGAGCTGCCGGCTGGTTTGGGTCAGCTGCACTACCTGCGCATGAGGCCACGCCACCTGCAGCCAAGTCAGCAGATGAACGAGCTGCAGAGGCAGGCTTGTGGCTCCGCCCCCTGCATTCATGCCCCCCAATGCCCTCCACACCTGCTGTGCAGCAAGACCGGTACGGACATGGCTCAGCTGGCAGAGGCAGCAGAGCGAGATCGGGCTGCTGCCGCCGCAGCCGAGCGAGAGCGCGAGCGAGCGGCAGCAGCTGCCTCGGCAGCAGCAGCAGCAGCCACACCGGCGCAGGCTGGGGAGGCTGCCAAGCGCCCCACCTCGGCAACAAGCACAGGGGCGGCTGACATGTCGTTCGGTGAGCGCATGCAATGAGCGGCTGGTGTTCTTGTGGTAACACGCTTGGGGCTGGCTGCCGCTGTGGTGCTAGCACGGCATATGCATAGCTGTTCTGCTTTGACCTGCACATGCCTGTTGCTCCAGCCGCTTTGCGTGTGCTGATTTTGGCGCAAGGGACCTGCACATTAACCTTGATTTCACCACCCCACCCGCTTGCAGACCCTAGCTGGGCTGGAGCAGCGTCTGATGCCTGCCCATGTGCTCTTCAACACCCCAAACCCCAACCCTAACTTCAAACCACCTCCCAACCGACTTGCAGACCCTAGCTGGCTGGAGCAGCGGCTGATGCAGCACTGCGTGGAGCTGAAGCGGGCAGGCACCCAGCCCTCGCTGCCGCTGCTGGGCAACTTCTGCCTTGGCCTGGGCCTGCAGATGCGGGTGCGGCTGTGTGTTGAATTTAGGTGTAATGTGTTGTTGCATGGGCTGCTGAGTTGTGAAATCAAGCCTGGGCGTGGGCGCAGTGCCTGGGCAGCTGCGGCGGTAGGTGGGCTGGGATCGGCCATGACGCATCACACCTGTTCTCTGCTGCCCATTCCCGTCGCTACTGGACCGCAGGGCCGGCTGAAGCCTTTCCTAGACCGCCGCCGGCAGCTGTGCACTGTGTCGGACGACGGGCGGCAGCACGTGCTGCTCACGCCAGCTGGCGCCATCCTGGGAGGCGGCACAACAGCAGACGCGGCCCCCGCCGCAGCTGCAGGCGCCCCCGCTGCCGCGCCCGCTGCACCAGCAGCTGCCCCGCTGGCCAGGCTGGCAGCGGGTGGGCTGCCGGGCGGTTCAGCCGGTGGCGCAGCTTCCACGGAGCAAGTGGCAGCGGCGGTCATGCCGGGAGTGGCGGCGGCGGCCAGCGCAGCCAAGGACTACAAAAAGTGAGCGCTGTATGCCGTCTGACTATCTTGCCAAGAATAAAGCTCAACTCGTTGTTTTCTTTGTCTGGCCTGCCACAGTGTGCTGCGTCCAACTTCTTGGCTTGCCCAAACCATTGGCACAGGTGGGACCCTCTGACAAAGGAGATTTTCCAGTACGTGCGGTCCAAGGGCGTGGCCACCTTCAGCCAGATTGATGCGCACATCAAGGCCACCGCCGCAAAGCACATTGCAGGTGTGGTGTCGCTGCCGGGCCATTGCCATCTCGCGCGCATTGTTGTACATGGCTTCGTCAGTCCCGGCCATGCACGTGCTATGCCTTGTGCTGCTCCTTGTGGGTGGCATGTATGCCTTGCCTAGGGCCCCAACTGCTGAGCGCTAGGTCCACCCCGCCGTTTCCGCGCAGCCCTTGCTGTGCCGCCAGCTGACCCCTTGCTGCCTCACGCCTGACTGTCCGTCGCCCTCTTCCTGCAGTGACCGGCATCCCGCTGAACCAGTGGCGCAGCCAGTTCTTCCTTCACAAGCGCCGCAACATCTTCCGCCTCCAGGCAAGCCCACTTTGGTCAGGCAGCGGGTCAGCTCGCCTTCCTTTTGTGTTGACATCGTGCATACACCGCGCGTGTGTGCTTGTTCATTGTGCGTCGCCGCACGGCACCATCCATGGGCACTTGCCTGCTGGCGCCCGCTGCTGACTTCTTGATTAGCACCCGAGCTCCCGAGCTGCAGAGCTGCAGCCTTCCTTAACCCCCGCTCTTTACCCCCGCTGTTTCCTTCACTTGCTGCAGGGTCCTGTGGTGTCGCTCAGCAGCTACATCCCAGATGGAGAGGACTCCCAATCAGAGTCCTCCTCAACTGCGGCCCTCTCAGCAGCTGAGGAGTTCCCTCCGCTGCCCGGCACCGCCTCTGCACCTGCGCCGGCTGCCGCAGCACCGGCGCCAGCTGGTCCCAGCAGCAGCGGTGTGCAGGCGGGGGCCGCGCCTGCAGCTGCGGCGGCAGCAGGAGACAACCCGCTGCTTGCAGCATTTGCGGCTGAGCGGCAGCTGATGGAGCAGCTGAGGGATGATGCGCAGGCCAAGCTGGCCTCTTTCAAGGTGCGGCGGGCCAACAGCTGGATGTGGCGGGTAGCATTACCATAGGGTGGCATGTAGGCCTGGCGGCTAGTCAGAAGCGGGACCATGGCATGCCTCCCTGCGAACAGCTCTGCATTCCAGACCAACCCGTCCAGCCGCATGGACTCAACACGCCACCGCTCTCCTCACCTGGTTGCACCCCTGCAGGCCCTGTCGGAGCTTCAGAAGGAGAACAGCGGGCTTCGAGCGGCCTGTGTCACTCTGGGCCGTGAGCTGCTCTCCCTCAAATCCGAGTTCATGGCTTTCCAGCAGCAGATGCTGTCTGCGCTCGCGGCGGTCAGCCCCAACGCAGCAGCCATGCTGCTCAACCCCAGCCCAGCTGCCTCCCCGATGGAAGTGCCCATGGTGGCACCCTCAGCAGCGCCAGGCGAGGCAGCAGCGGCGGCGTCTGCGGCAGCGGCAGCAGGGGCACCCGCAGAGCAGTTGCAGGGCTACCAGGCGGCAGCAGCAGAGGCGCAGCACCAGCAGCAGTTTGCAGCGACAGCCCTGCCGGCAGGCGGCACCCCCACGGCCGCCGAGGCCGAGGCAGCAACTGCCGCGCTGGCCGCGGCAGCGCCGCCGCTGCCGGCCCACATGCCAGCGGCAGCAGCGCCAGCGGCAGCGGCGGCAGCGGCCCCCCAGCGGGAGCTGCCTTGCGGCGACATTGTGCTAGTGGGCGGTCATGATAGCGGCTCCTGGCTGGACTCAGTAGGTGAGAAGCCAGCGGGCAGCAACCTGATGCTAGTCTAGTCTGGTCTAACAGCTTGGCGTCTAACAGCTTAGCGCCAGCCCCCGAGAGCCCCACTGCACGAGAGCATGAAAACATGCACTCGTGAATGTGCACCCAGCAACCCGATGCACATTCGGCTCGGGCCGGTGGCTTGCCTGTGGGGCAGCAGTGGCGGGGAGCAGCAGCTGTGGCACGTTAGGACCAGGAACTGCATGTCCTGATGCCACATGCTCTTGCTACTGCCTTGCAGCACCCAACCTGCCCATCCCCACAGCCCCCTTCCCCCTGTGCTCCCTCATGCCTGCGTGCAGACTGCTTCAGCCCGCACGATCGCGTGTGGGCCAGCCTGCCGCTGCTGGGCAAGCCTCGCTCCTTCTCTGCGGCAGTTGGCACAGGTGCGCTGGCGTGCATGTCGCAGCAAGCTTTACTTGGCATAAGTTGGTTATGGACCCGTGATGGGCTGTTAGCTGCTGTTGGCACACGCATGCCCGCGCTGTGGCCGCGGCACCGGTTCTAGATCATTTGGCAAGCTGTATCAAGAAGCTGCCGAGCTTGCAAGGCTCGCTGGCCCACCAAGCACCCACTTGTCCTGTTGCACCCCTGCTTCCACGTCCTGCAGCCAACGAGGTCTTTGTTGCGGGCGGCGGCGACGGCATCGAGTGGTGAGGCAGTAGCTCCGCTGCTGTCTGACGAGCCATGCACTGCTGCACGCTTCTTCTGGGTGCACATGCATGGGCATGCGGAAGTTGGGCAGGCGCGCCATGTGGCACCGTGTTTGACTGCTCGCTGCGCCGCTCGTTACTTACTGTTGGCATGCTCTGAAAGCAAGCCCCTGTCTTCCTCGTATGCCTGCCCCAGGTATGACTCTGTGGTTCGCTACGACCGCAAGGCAGGCCTCATGGGCGGCTGGCAGGAGCTGGCGCCGCTGCAGGTACGCGGTGCAGGGAGCACAGCACCTCCAACATAGCAGCAATGCCATGCACCCAGCAGCCTACATACTGTGCTAGTAACAGCTCGACCGCAGTGCCGGCCGTCCTCCAGCTGCTCCCACAACGCTCACTCCTGGGGGTCTCCACACCGCCCCACAACTCGCAGGTGGCGCGTGGCAGCTTGGCGGCTGCAGTGGCTGGCGGCTACCTGTTTGTGTACGGAGGCGGCAAGCCCAACGAGCAGTACAACGTAGTGGAGTGGTGCGCTGCGCTTTGCTGGGTTAGCTGCTGTTGCGGTTCTGGGTTGGCAGCATGGCAGTGATTAGAGGCCCACTGATTGGCTGTGCTGCATGGCAGGCATCCCGCCTTGCATGCCTGCATTGGCTGGCCACTTAGCTGCTCTCCCAACACGTTGCGCTCCCATGCTCCCCTATGCTCCCCTCCCACGCTTTCCTCCCCCCTTTCCCCGTCCTCCCACCCCACCAGGTATGACCCCACATCCAACCGCTGGCTGCCCGGCCCGCCGCTGCAGCGCAAGCGGTTTGCGCTGGGGGGAGCCGCCATGGACGGCGCCATCTATGCGGTAAGCTGTGGTGGCCAACCGACTACAGTGTCTTACAGCTCAGTCAAGGCCATGGCACTATTTTGTGCACCACATGCCGCGCCCAGCAGCCGCGCTCCGCTCAAAGTGCTTTGGACGGCCAGCCACTGCAACAGTTCCCCTTCCCTTTTTGGTTCAGGTGGGCGGCTACGATGGCAGCACATATTTGGACTGTGCGGAGCGCCTGGACCCCCGCACAGACCGGTGAGGGCCGGTTGCTGCATAGTCCTTGCTGCATGCTTTGCCGGCTGCTGCAAGCCCTGCAATCTGTGTGATCCTGCTTGCCGCCCTGCCCAGCTTCAAGCTGCTGTCGGGCTGATGGTGTCATAGGAACTACCGGAGCCCCTGCATGAGCCTCTGCACGCATCCCCCAACACCCGCAGCTGGGAGCTGCTGCCGGGAGCCATGGGCTTGCCGGGAGCCATGGGCGCGTGCCAACGTCAGTGGTGCTAGACGTTTTTCAAATTTCTCTGCTTCCCGCCACCGCCTGCAGCTGGGAGTTGCTGCCGGGAGCCATGGCCTCCAAGCGTGGCGGGCACGCTGTGGCGGCGGCGGGTGGCCAGGTGTACGCTCTGGGAGGCTTTAACTCAGTGCAGGCCATCCCTCACTGCGAGGCCTATGAGCCACGGGTAAGCGGCAGGCTGGTCACTTGTTTCACGCACCGTGAGCAGTTGCGTAAGTGTTCAGTTGTGGTGCTGCCCAGTGCAGCGTGCTCTGGGTCACGACACATGGCCAGCAGAATGTTGGCAGGCATGGGATGTGGGACGCATGCCCGCAATTGCACAGCAGCAGCCATGCTTGTCCCAGCGAACCACCCTTCCCATCCCACCCCTCCCCTGGTGTGCCGCAGATGAACGCATGGCGCCAGATTGCTGACATGTCAGATGCGCGCGCCTACGGCAGCAGCGCGTCCCTGGGCTCAACCGTGTTTGCAGTGGGCGGCCTGCAGAGCGACATGCAGGTGGGTCGCCTCTGCTTATTTGCTGGAGAACTTTCAGGCAGGAGCGCGGGCTTGCAGCCCTCTTGGATGAGTCGCAAATTGCGCACTGCAACCCCATTGGCCAGCCAACGCCGCAGCTAGTCATGGGGCATCAGGCTCAGCCACCGACCTCCACTCTGCGGCACACTGCTTTTCGGCCCTGCAGACCCACGCCATTCTGATCGAGTGCTACAACCCAGTGGTCGATGCTTGGGAGCATGTCGAGCTGCCGGCCAATGCCAACCCCCGCCGCTCGTTCCTGGCGGCTTGTGGCATTGAGTGAGCGGCCCATGGCACCGGCGCGGCGGCTGTGCTGGCACCATGCAGCCATGCATCTTCGGCTGTTGACGAATGCGCAGCCTCGCAGTTTGCGGCTGGCGGCATGCAGCATCAAATGGGCAGTTAGCAATCCGGCACGCCACCGCAATGAGCAGGAATGTGCATTGCCACCAGCCAGCCAGCCAGCAGGATGATGGTATAGCATGAGCAGCGCTTTTTGGCCAGCCAACCAACATGAGCCGACCAGCAAAGCCTTGCAGTGCTTGGATCTTGCAGAAAATGCCTTGAATGAATGACCTGCCTTTTCGCGCAGGCACACATGCCTTGCTGCTCAGGCTTAACAGCTTGGCGTTCACACGCATGGCTTGCAAAAGCCTGCTTGTTAGGCAGCGCTTGCTATAAAAACGGCTTCAAAGGACAGGCAAACATCTCAGGCTAATATACAAGGGCAGCGCGGGATAGTCAATGAATCCAGCCTAGTTCCCGACGGCGCTGCTTTCGCCGCCGCCGCTTCCGCCGCCGCCGCGCGCTGCTGTCAGAATCGCTGCTGTCATAGTCGCTGCTGCTGCTGCTGCTGCTGCTGCTGCTGGTGCTGCCCTCGCTGTCACTGCTGCTATCATCATCGCTGCTGCTGCTGTCATCATTGCTGCTGCTGCTCTCCTCTGAGCTGGAGGTGAGTACCGCGCTCGTATTCAGCTCCCAATCGGCCACGTCTGCAAACCAGAGCTCGGGCTTTAGCAGCAGCAGCGCGGCCCCCCATGCCCGCCGCCGGTCGTTCCAGTGATGGCCGCCGCTGCCGACCACCACCTGTGCCAGCCGTGGCGCGGCCGCCACGCTCTCAGCCTCTGCAGAGGGTGTTGCGAGGGGGGCAAGCGGGGAAAGCCAGGTGACGAGGCAGCAAGGCAGCAGGAGTGGGAAGGCAGTGTTGGGCCTGTGGAATGTACCTATACTTACAACTGGTATCAGCTGGCTAAACTGGCGCTGCACTGCACGCCTGCAGGCTCTACTACATGCACACAGGCCCGGGCTGTGGAAGCAGCAAACCCGCAGGCTGCCTCACCCGGCAGCATCGAATGGGCGCCAAGTTCCAGCCGGGTGAGGGCGGTGAGGCTGGACAGGTCGCCGTCTCCCCACTCAAACCGGCCCAAGCTGTCCCTGGTTGCGCCCGTGTCCCAAGCGTCCGGCGCCTCTGCGCCATGGGCCACCCTCAGCCACTGCAGCTTGCTGAGCCGGCGCCAGTCGGGCGGAAGGCCAACTGCGCCCACCAGCCGCAGCTCCGTCAGCGAGGCAGCCAGGGGCGCCAGGGGCGGCAGGTGCACCCTTGCATGCCATGCTGCTATGCCCCAATCCCGGTAAGACTGCTCTGGACCGCAGTGGGCATGGATGCCCAGAGCCAGGGCGGTCAGGCTGGGGCGGCTGGCCAGCAGGGCAAGGACCGCCTCTGCCTTGGCTTGGTCGCACTCGTACAGCTGCAGGCTGCGCATAGTGTGGCGGGGAGCAAGGGTGGGCAGCTCAGCGACTGGCAAACCACTTCAATAGGTGGCTTCGGCAATCAAGTCTGCTTGATTGGGCGCTTCCCATGGCGCAAGCAGCTCGCAGGCAGGTCAAAAGCTTGTCAAGAGTGCCGGCAAGCTTACCTGAGGTCCCTCAGCGGAGAGAGGCGGCACAGCGCGGCCGTGTGCTCACTCCAGCAGGTGAACAGCTGCAGGCTGGTCAGCCCCGCTGCCGCCGCCAGCTGCTTTGCGGCAGCAGGGAGGCATTGTGCCTCCTCATACAGCAAAAACAGCGGCGGGATCGTGACATGCCGCGGCTCCCGGTAGTCAAGCCGCAGCGACGCCAGGGCGGGCAGCACAGCGGCCGCGCCCCTCCCACCAAACACAACGGCGGCGGCGTTGCCGGTGATGTGCAGCTGAGACAGCTGGCTCATGCCGTGCAGCGCGGCAAGATGGGGCCAGCACAGTCGAGCTGCAGCTCCAGGCGGCGCACGGTGCGTGGCAGCGCCAGCAGCACACCGCACACGGTCAGTCCCAGCTGCAGGAGCAAGATAATGGGGAGGCAGGACGGCAATCTCTTTGGTGGCTCGGCCAGCCAGCCAGTGGCAGAAGTCCCGAGCCCTGGCCGATCAGGCAGCCGCACACCAACCAGGCTGCCCAGCCCTGCCCAGCCTGCCCCCCTGCTGCCCTTCTTCCAAACTATCAGGTGTGCTGCCCTGAAGCACACACACGCCACGCACCTGCCTGTCCGCGCACTGAATGCACACGCTCCAGGCGAAGCGGTCCAGCTTCGCTGCCAGGCGCATCAACTCCTCTGCACTCCTCGCTTCGTACCAGTCGCTCAAATCGAGGGTCCGCGACCGGCCCCAGGAGAGGGTACGGAGGATCGACAGGATGGCGGTGGGCCAGAGAGCGGGGGCCTCCTCAATCGCGGCACACCAGCTGGTGCACGTCCGCAGCATGGCCTGCCTGCGGCGAGCAGGGAGAGGGACCGATCGCTCCACACTTGCTGCAGCTCGCCTTGTCTCAACAACCTCGTGCATGCAGAAGGGAGCTCGCCCACCAGCCTGCCTTGACTGGAAAGCGGCGGCGGAAACAACGGCGGCCACGACGGCGGCGGCGGCGGTGGCGGCGGCGGGGGCGCAGTGAATCCGCAAGGCTGCAGCCGCACTACAAAGCTTTGCGCACCTGTGACGGTCGGCAAGAAAGCCTGCGCAGCGCCTGACTACATCGCTCGGCAAAGAACCCCACGCGGGCGGCTTGGTCTGGACCTCTTCTTCCGAGCCATGGCCCCGTCTGACTTAAAGCAGCTGTGGGAGTCACGTTTCAGCGCCGAGAGGCCTGCCGACACATGTGTCGCCGCGCGCCGGCGCTGCCGCCGCAGCGTGCCGCCGCACATTGCTGGAATGCGGTGCTACCTGCAGTTCCCATGCCCCCCAGTGGAAATGTCCCTTGCCACTGTCAGCTGACTGGCGTGGAGATCGCTGGTGTTGTGACCGTCGCCCGCCCAGCCTCCTGTGTACCTAGCGCTTCGCAGACACACTTGACAGGTTGCATCTGGGCGCCAGGGAGCTGATCGCGATCGATCGACTGGGGGACGCGGCGGTGGCCCCATCTGGAGCCCCATCTGGAGCCACGTACAGTTGGTCACAGATTCAGAATGACGGAAGGGATTTCTGTCAGGCAGGTTCAAACCACGATCAAGTCTGGCAGTTGACAGTGTGTTTCAAGGGGGACTGCAAATGCGCTGACGGACAGTTAGGGCCGTGGGACGGAGGGGCATGAACGGGCTGGGCTAGCTCAAAAAACTTGGGTGGGGAAAACTGAGGAAGTCTTGGGTTATGCGACATGTCCCCGCTTCCCACCGATGCCAATGGGCGCCGCTGGGCAGCTGAAACCATGGAGCGCTTCGCAAGCAGAAGCATGCGGGCGCTGTGCTTCATTCGTACGGACTCAAGTGAACGCAGTCTAGTCGTCCTTGTTGTCCCAGCCATCGCCTGCACAAGCAAAGTGGGCCACAGGCGCATGGGTTGGGGCACAGAGCGAAAGCCTCGCACCGAGCTTTTTGCAGCGTGGCACGCCAGGTCATGACCCACAGCAGGATGGAGAGAGGCAGGCCAGCGGGCTATCGCCAATGCACTGCGACAACCAAGGAATCAGCAACGCACCATCCAGGATGTCATCGGCGTTGCCGGCGCCCACAATGGCGGTCAGGTCGGCGGCCAGCTTGGACTGCCCTTCCCAGGTGTGGGTCAGGCCCGTCACAATGTCGGTGCTGGGCAGGTACCAGGTGTCCGAGTCAAAGGCGCCCTTCACCAGCTTGCCGTTCTGCAAGGAGATGGGACCACGTGCAGACACGTGAGCAGATCGTGTTGGTTATGTGCCGAGTCGCCGTTGACCAGCTTGCCGCTCTGCGCAGCCGGTGGGCAAGGAGCATGGGCGAGAGACGTATCCGCCACGAGAGGGAGGCGCATGCCTGCAACCGACGAGCGCCCGCCGGCGCTTGAGCCTCCCTGCTCGGCTGTCTCTTCAGCGGCCTTCATCCGCCGCCCTGCCCCGCCTTGCCCAGCCCGCCCAGCTAAGCTGCTCACGTCCTCTATGAAGATGATGTCGGCGTCCTCGACATTCACATCGTTGCCAACCATGGTGACCAGGCCGACCGCGCCCAGCTTGGTGCTGCCTGCAAGGGCGCCAGCGGGGAAGGGCAAGTGGACGCACTGAGCGGCGGGGTGGCAGCCAAAATTGTTGTGGTTAACTAAATCCTCAGCATTGGTGGGTCTGAAAGCAGCGCAAGCAAGCAGGCGCAGCGTTTGCAGCCATCTCCTGCCGCCATGCGCGTGGGCCAGCGGTGTGCTCCAACCCTTCGTTTCAACTCAGTGCTACCTACCGCAGGTGGCGTTGACCTGCAGGGCGTACGCCTTGTACTTGTCCAGGCCCTATGGAGTGAACAATGGCAGCAGCAGCAGCAGCTGTAGTCGGCAATGGCGGCAGGCATGTGCATTCGGCCACGATGGCGCATGCATGCAGGCTCGACCCGCGGCCCACTGAGGTTGTAGGCACATGTGGGCAGGCGGCAGGGAGCAGGACGCCCCAGCAAGTGGCAGGGTGGCCGCGGTGCCCCCAATGCAGGATGCCAGGTGCCGCCAGCTGATCTTTCAAATCGCCCCCCCTCACCATCTCGCAGCCATCGATCTCGATCTTGGGGTCGGAGCAGCCGGCCCAGCCGTCAATGTTGCTGCAGGGGTTCGGGATGGAACACGAGGGTGCCACCGATCAGGTCACTGACGAGAGGTGCGCCATGCGGTGATGCAGTGTGCGCGTGACCTTGGCGGCTGGTGCAGCCGTCGATGACTAGGTGACAGAGCCATCGTGCACGAGTGGAACGCCGCGGCGCGCTCCGGAGCACACTGCTAATTGAAGTGCAGGTCTGCTGGGGGCTCACCGGCTGTTGGTGTAAGACTTGACCAAGCCCTGCAGCTGGCCCTGCAGCGCGTCCACGGTGCCTGCACGGTAGGGTGGAGGAGACGGCGGTAGGTTGAGCAGGAGAGGGTCGCCGGGTGCTGGGGCCGCAGGGCGCAGCAATGCACAGGAGGCCCCGCTTTGGCGTAACTGTGGTCCAAGCTCTCACCGCTGGACTGCTGCACGGGCATGAGGAGTGCTCACCCTCGGGCAGGAAGAGCAGCAGCAAGTTGTGCATGCAGCTGTTCAGTAGTTAAGTTTGCTCACCCTTGGGCAGGGAGGCCCACTTGCCCAGCTTGGCTGCGGAGGTGGGCACGGAGCCCCAGGTGGTGGGCAGCTGGTCGCACGTGAACGAGCGCTTCTCCTGCAGGCAGTGGGTACCGCAACAGTGGGGGTTTGCTCATGCCAGTCCATCAGCGAGTGGGCTCGGCTGAGTGCTGCTGCCATGCCTGCGCACACGGGTTGTGCAGTACTGACTGGTCTTCAGGCCGTCCCCAACCATGCAAGTTGCAAACAACTAACTCGGAGGACGCCTCCGAGTTGTTTGTTTGCAACTGGCATTGTTGCCGAGGCCTAGGCCTGACTCACCAGCAGGTCAATGCCCTGGGTGACGGTCAGGCCGGGGGTCGCCTTGCCGCCGATCTCCACAAAGTCCAGGGAAGAGTCCTCGACCTGCGGGGCAGGGAGAGGGGCAGGGACAGAGGGAGCGGCGATCGTTGGAGGTGATTGGACATGTGCAGATGTGGGGCTTTACCATGCAGGAATGGGCGGATTGCGTGGCACGGCATGACTTGCATGCTGGCGCTGTGCAGGCCAGGCGCCGAGCATGCCAGCTGGATTCCATGCAACGCACGTTCCAGTAGTTGGCGCCGTCGGTGTTCACCAGCGCCACGTAGCCGACGGTCATGTCGCCGCAGGTCACGTTCACCTGCGGGTGGGCCGTGGGTGGGCAGGGCAGTAGCCATGAGAGTTGGCGGCAGCACAGAGGCTGTGGGGATGTGTGTGGCATTGCAACACACCATCCTTGTTGGGCCTGCACTGATCTGCACCTGCCGCCTAACCTGACAGCCGCCATCAACGCCTCAACACGACCCCCACCGTGTTCCCCAGCACCCACCTGCACCGCGTAGTTCTTGCCAACCTTGGCACTCTGCTCGCAGCCGGCGGCCACGAGGGTGGGCTTGTCACACTTGCCGCCGGTGTAGCCGGCCAGGGCGGCACGCTCGTCGGAGTCGGCATAGGCAACAAACCTGTCAGCGTTGTCGGAGATGGCCTGGAGGAGGGGAAAGAAAAGGCTGGGTCAACGTTGCACGACAAGGCAGCAGTGTTCGGAGGCCAGGGCAGGGGACGGGCCAGCACTGCCCGCCGTTGCTTGCCTGGACAGGTGCGGAATGCATAGCCACAACCAGTTTTGGCGCTCACCTTGGTCGTGGCCTCGCTGATGGGGCTCCAGGCTCCGTTGCCTTGCAGATCGTCATACTGAGATGGGAGGGCAGGGGCAAGTGGACAGGTCAGGGCGAGAGCGGATTTGACTGGGGTGGCAAGTGCCTCTGAGGTGAGGTGAGCAGGAGGTAAGGAGGTGAGGGGAACCACTGGCGTGTTGTTCTACTGACGAGGATGGAGGGAGGGTGTGGGTGAAGGGTGGAGGGGGAGGGTGTGGGTAGGATGGCAGCCGGCCAGCCAGGGAGCCTCCTGAGGGCCCTGAGGGCCGCCTGGGCTGCTGAGTCAGCGAAATGGGCAAGGGTCACATACAATCTCGAGGCGCTGCCACCGCGTGGCAACCAGTTGCCGCTGGCTTGCGCGCAATGCACCCCACACAACAGCTGTCCCTGCACCCACAAGCGTCCACCGGGTGCTCACCTGGCCAAAGTTCGCCGGCAGCTTGGCGCAGTCGAGCACAGTGGCGGCGGAGGCGGCGCCAGCCATCAGGCAGAGCGCCGCCAGGGCGAGCGCGATGCGGGCGGTCATGGTAGGCGGTGTGCGCACCTGTGGGGGAGAACGTGAGGCAGAGGGCAAAATGGGTGAGTGGA
>VFQO010000588.1_pt1 | contig 36845 bp, 34 predicted proteins | sample 3512331 | NCBI WGS metagenome assembly VFQO01 (sample SAMN10412371, study PRJNA504923) | tailings metagenome | isolation source: Replicate 3 from Balatoc abandoned mine | place: Philippines: Itogon, Benguet | collected 2017-08-28 | reverse complement strand
CCGTTGATCATCGTCGTGTGGCTGTCGGTGCCGACGCAGGTGTCGGGATAGGCGACGGTGGTGCCGTCCGCATCCTCGCTCGACCACACCGCCTGCGCGATATGCTCCAGATTGACCTGGTGGCAGATGCCGGTGCCCGGGGGCACCGCCTTGAAATTCGACAGCGATTTCGACCCCCATTTCAGGAAGTCATAGCGTTCGCCGTTGCGGTAATATTCGATCTCGACATTCTGTTCGAACGCCTTGGGATGGCCGAATTCGTCGACCATGACGCTGTGGTCGATGACGAGGTGGACGGGGACGAGCGGGTTGATCTTGGTCGTGTCGCCGCCGAGCTTGGCGATCGCATCGCGCATCGCGGCGAGGTCGACGACGCACGGAACGCCGGTGAAATCCTGGAGCAGCACGCGTGCCGGGCGATACTGGATCTCGCGGTTCGAATGCGGGTCCTTCTGCCAGTCGACGAGCGCCTGCACGTCATCCTTTGACACGGTGAAGCCGCCATCCTCGAAGCGCAGCAGGTTTTCGAGCAGCACCTTCATCGAAAACGGCAGCCGCGACACGTCGCCGAGCTTCGCCGCGGCCTTGTCGAGCGAATAGTACGCATATTCTTTGTTGCCGACGTTCAGCGTCGAACGGGTGCCCAGCGTGTCGTGTCCGGTGGTCGTCATCTTGCAGCAGTCCCCTGTTGGCGCGGCGGGGAATGACCGTCCGCTGGCGCGGCGGGAGAGCGGGCCAGCAGGAGTCGCGCGCGCGGTTTTTGTTGGGGACGCCTTACGCGGGGGGTGGGGAAATGCAAGGGGGTGGGGGTGGGTTCCTTGGTGCGCGGGCAGACTTTCGACCAAGGGCGGCGCGACGATTTTCTCACACAAAGACACGAAGACACGAAGCTCCCACGGTTCGTCACCCCGGACTTGATCCGGGATGACTTGGGATGCGCAGAATAGTCCATAGCGGACAGGGTCGTGTCCTATCCCGTCCGAACCCCGTTAAGCTGCCCGCATGGCGGGCGGATGCGCACCGTCAACTTGACAAACGTACCATAAATGATACATGGAGATGCGATGGCTGGTAAGGTTTCCGGTGCAGCCAGAATCGAATTGCTGTTCTACCGCAGTGCCGCGGGAAACGAGCCGGTGCGGGACTGGCTGGTGGACCTGCCCGAACCGCATCGGCGCGCGATCGGGATGGATTTGCAGCGGGTCCAATATCGCTGGCCGGTCGGAATGCCGCTGGTCCGTCCGATGGGCAAGGGATTGTTTGAAGTGCGGACGCCCTTGGCCGATGGCACCGCGGCGCGGGTGCTGTTCTGTTTCCACGAGGGCGAGTTATACGCTCTGCACGCCTTTATCAAAAAGGCGCAAAAGACGCCGGAAGCCGAATTGAAATTGGCGCGGATGCGCCAGAAAGAGGTAGATAATGGCGGATAACAAGCATCGCGGATCGACGCTCGACAGCTTTCTGGAAAGCGAAGGCGTGCTCGGCGAGTTTCAGGCGCAGGCGATCAAGGAAGTGATCGCTTGGCAATTGGCCGAGGCGATGCGCGAGCGCAAGATGAGCAAGACGCGCCTCGCGCAATTGCTGCACACCAGCCGCAGCCAGGTGAACCGCGTGCTCGACCCCAATGACGGCAATGTCACCATCGAAACGCTGCAACGCGCCGCGGCGCTGGTGGGTCGGCGGGTGGAGGTGGCACTGGTGTGATTGGGGGCGGCCGAGGATCTGGCCGACCTCAGCGCCTATGACGGCGCCAAGGCGACGTTGGCGGCGGGCGAGGACGAGCTGGTGCCCGCCGACTATGCCAAGCGGCTGATCGTCGGTGAAAGCCCGCTGCGCGTTTGGCGCGAACTGCGCGGGCTGAGCCAGGTGAAGCTGGGGGCGGTGTCGGGGGTCAACCGGGTGCAGATTGCCGATATCGAGGCCGGGCGCGGCAAGGGGTCGGTGGCGACGGTGCGGAAGCTGGCGGAGGCGCTGGGGGTTCCGGTGGATGAATTTGGTTTGAGGGCGCCGATGACCAGAGATGGCCCCACCGAAAGTTGGCCGACTGAGTTGTCAAGTTGACGGATCGCCACGGACGCACGGAGTCATGAAAAATGCACGGCCAGGGGCGCTGGGGTGGGCTCGCTATTGCCCCACGCCCGGCTGGACATGGATCGCCTGGCGGCAGCGCGCTTTTTTGTCAATCGCGGCGCCCGCCGTTTCGCCTGCAGTCGCAGCCGCCTGAATGACTTCGCCGCCGCGGTTGGCTTTGTAGCCGATAATCCCGCCAAGCAGCTTACCACCACCCGTCGCGATACCGCCCTTCAGCCCTTCGCACCCACTGGTATCCACGACTTCGACGATGTGAATCCGCGGCTTCGCCGCCGCCGCCGTGGGGCTGGGAGCAGTCTGGAGCGCGATGACCACCATGGTTACGATTGAACTCATCATCAGCTTATCTTTCGATCCGGTTCACGCTGCATTGCGCTGCGACGACGGCGCAGCTTTTCGCGCCCCAGTCGGCTTGGCAGGCCTTGACGGCGCTGGCCTTCGTGGCTTCGAATTCGCTACCGTTATGAATACTATCTTTCCCTGGTCCGGCGACGCGCGCATCGTTGACGCGGGCAACAGCCACGCACTGGTTGAGGAAGGTAAGATATGGCTGGCATGACGTGCCCGTCTTGCGGCACGCCGCCAGCAAGGCTTTTTGCGCCTTGCTCTCATTCGCGTAACCGGTGACGAACTGCCAACCCGTTGCCGTCCCGGTTCGGGCCAGCGCGCCCCAATTTTTGACATAGGTCACGCCGGGCGCAGGGGCCATCTGGCACCCGAAATAAGTGGCGACCGTTCCCGATGGGCATTCGATGACGACCGGCTCATCGACCTGTGCCAGGGCCTGATGCACGCCGAAACCGCCGAACGACGCGAATAGCAGCATCAAGGCAGCGAGCGGCCATCGCAATCGGTGTCGGACAGCGATCATGTGACGAAGCTTTCATCCATTGAAGTGTTGAAAGATTTCCACTTTTCGTCTGGAAGCAAAAGCCGATACGATGCACCAGTACGCTCTCGCAATTCGCGACGGGTGCGGTCGTGCCGGTTTCCACGATGGAATTGCGGTGACAGGAATTATGGTGGCCAGTGCCACAAGCCTAAGTTCCAACCTGCCAATCACGCCGCCAACCCCAATTCCTGCCCTGCATGGAATATCCGCAGCACCTCGACCGCCTCATCGATCCGATAGGCAATAATCGTCCGCCCGCGAAAGTTCAGCGTGCGGACGCCCGGGGCGATGTCGTCGCGCGGGGTGCCGCGGTGAGGGTAAGTGGCGAGGTCGGCGGCGTGGGCTTCGATTGCGCTGGTGTAGTCGAACGCCGTGTCGGGGCCGGCGCGGTCGGCGATCCAGTCGTAGAAGCGGTAGAGGTCGTCGGTCGCGATCTGGCGCCAGACGACGCGGCGCGGCTTGGTCAAGCAGGCTTGCCCGTCCGCTTTGCGTGGCGGGCGGCGAGGGCGGTGCGGACGTCTTCGGTCGGCTGGACAGGGCGGGTGTCGGCGAGCGCTTCGGCGATGCGGGCCTTGAGCAGTTCGTCGAGCAGCGCTTCCTCGCGGTCGAGCGCGCGCAGGCCCGCGCGGACGACTTCGCTGACCGAGGCGTAGCGGCCCGATTTGACGCGATCCTGCGCGGCGCTGGTCAGGGGGCCGAGGGTGACGGTGACGGGCTTTTCGGCGCGCGAGGCCATGGGCATTCTCCTATGACATTGTCATATCATGGGGCGTGGGGGCGGTCAATTTGGCGGTGGCCGACGCTGCCTCCACCAGCCTTGCTCCGCGATCAAAGCCCTGTCACCTTCGCGTCCTGACCAGCGAACAGGGGAGATGATTATGCGAACCATTCAGGCTGCCGCCGCGACGGCGATGCTGAGCCTTGGCCTGCTTGCCGCGCCCGCAACCGCCCGCGACCCCGCGAACGTCCTGATGCCCGAAAATCCCGAGGCGCGGGCGTTTCAGGAGGCGGTGGGTTATGCGACCGCGGTGATCGCGGGGGACACCATCTATCTGTCGGGGGTGGTCGCGGGGCCGGCGGCGGGGGAGAGCGATCTGGCGCCGGGGTATGAGCGCGCCTTTCGGCATATCGCCGCGACGCTGGCGCGCGCGGGGGCGAGCTGGGACGATGTGGTCGACATCACCACCTTTCACACCGACCTGGCGGCGCATATCGACGGCTTTGCCGCGGTCAAGAACCGCCATGTGAAGGCGCCCTTTCCGGCGTGGACCGCGATCGGGGTGTCTCGGCTGTACGAGCCGACCGCGGTGGTCGAGATCAAGGTCGTGGCGCGGGTGGTTAAGAAATAGGGGTTGGGGGCTGCGGTTTGTCCCCGTTCGTCACCCCCGAGTTGATCGACGATTATCGCCTTGGCATCCGTAAACTCGTCATTGCGAGCGGAGCGAAGCAATCCAGGGTGTGACAAGCCGCCCTGGATTGCTTCGCTCCGCTCGCAATGACGAAGAACGAGACGTCCACGGATGCGGATGGGATAATCGTCGATCAAGTCCGGGGTGACGAGGTGGGGAACCGAGCGTGGGCGACCTCCGCAGCGCCCCCGATTAGCTCAGCGCATCGTTGATCGTGGTGAAGATATTGGCGAGGCTGAGGCCGAGCATCTGGAAGGCGATGAGGCTGGCGAGGGCGATCAGCGCCGCGATCAGGCCATATTCGATCGCGGTGGCGCCGCGCTGGTCGGCGCGCAAATTGGTTCTGGTCATGCTTGTTCCCGTTGGTGTCTGGCGCGTCGGTCCCGGCGGCGGGTGTAAGTGGCTGAACCGCAACAGGATATTGGCGGACGCGGTTAATGCGGCGGCAGGGACGGCGCATGGGCATTTTTCGCTTTCCTATTTAACCAAATGGGTTCATAGCAGGCTTGATTCGATCCAAAGTGATTCGGGAGGCGAAGCCATGGGGCGATTGGTGGCGCGGGATTTATGCGATGCGGCGGGGATTGCGGAGGGTGGTGCTGCGGCCCTCCCCGCTGCGACTAGCGAACAAGTTCGCAAGTCTCGCTGCCCCTCTCGCAAGCGGGAGGGGTTTAAGGAAGGAAAGGAGGGGATGGGCCGGAAGGCCAATCCCTTCATGCCGGGGCTGCGGGTGCGCGAGGACGGGTTTACCGCGGCGCGGACGCGGGTGTTTCTGGCGACGCTGGCGAAGACCGGCTGCGTGACCGATGCGGCGCGGGTGGCGGGGGTCAGCCGGACGTCGGTCAACCGGTCGCGCGCGCTGTTCGCGCCGTTCGATGCGGCGTGCCGCGAGGCGCTGGCCAAGGCGCTGCGCGGGCTGGAGGCGGTGGCGTATCAGCGCGCGGTCGAGGGGCGCGAGACGGTGGTGATCCGCGGCGGGCGCGAGGTCGAGCGGCGGATCGCGCCGTCGGACGCGCTGCTCGCGCTGCTGATCAAGCGCGGCGAATTGAACGCGGACGCGGCGGCCGAGGCGGCGGCGGAGGCGGCGCGGGTCGACGCCGCGACGGCGATTACCAGCGCGGAATATCTGGAGGGGTGGCGGTTCGACGTCGAGGGGACCAAATATTTCTATCCCGGCAGCGCGCGGCAGCGGCTGCGCGACAAGCTGGACGCGATGCGGGCCGCCGCGCGCACCTATGCGCGCGAGGACGAGGAGGCGACCGGCGAATGCATGCGCTGCGGCGAGCGGGCGTATGGCGCGGCGCTGGAGCGGCTGGCGGCGCTGCGCGTGAAGGATGCGGCGAGCGCGGCGGAGTTTGCGGGGGCAAGCTGGCCGAGCGATTAGCGCGGGGCGGGGTGCGCGGCGGCCTGCGTCAGGCGATCAGCCCCGCGTGCCGCGCCTTTTCGGCGAGTTCGCCGCGCGTCGTCGCGCCCATCGTGCGCAGCAGCTGCGAGACATGGTTGCGGATGGTGAAATGCGACAGTTCGAGGCGGCGCGCGATCTGTTTGTTCGATTGTTTCTGGGCGAGCATCGTCAGCACTTCGACCTGGCGATCGGTCAACGCGGGCGGCGCAGCGGCGGCCGGGGATAGGGGGCGCATCGACGGCTGGTCGGGTTTCAGGACGACAAACTCGCCCCGGTGCAGCGCGCGCAGCCCCGCGACCATGCGGTCGGGGTGCACCGATTTGGCGATATAGGCGTCGGCGCCGTAGGCCATGACCCGGTCGATCGTCGCGTCATCGTCGAACATCGACACGACCGCGATCGACGAGCGCGGGAAGCGGCGCCGCATCATCGGCAGCGTTTGCGCGGGGTCCATCCCCGGAAACACCAGGTCGATGGTGAACAGCCAAGGCGCGGCGTAGCGTTCGGCGACGCCGAGCATTTCGTCGACCGACCCCGCTTCGCGCAGGGCGGTGCCCGGAAAGGCGCCGCTGACAAGCTGCGCCAGCCCGCCGCGGAACACCGGATGATCGTCGGCGATGATGATGCTGGGGGTCATCGAATGGGCCATCAATAGCGGGTGGTGTCGGGCCAGAGGACGCGGGTGCAGCGTGCCTTAGGGTCGGCGGTCTTGGCGGCGAGGGCGGTGCGCAGCGCGGGGAGCGCCGCCACCGCCGCGCGCAAAGCTGCGACGTCGAGGGTGCCGCGCGCCAGCTCCTGACGTCCGCCGAGGCGGTCTGACGGGCGGACGAGCGTCCAGCCGAGCGTGTCATAGCCCGCGGCATAAGCGAGCAGGTCGCCGAGCGGCAGCTCGCCATGGCCGTTGGCCGGGTCGTGCGCGCCATAGGGAAAGACCATCGTCGACAGCGCGGTGCTGCCGATGATGCCCTGCGGTTTGACCGGAAAGGGGCGCTGGATTTCGATCAGCGCGACGTCGGGAAGGTCGGCGTCGGTGCCGACGCGCAGCTTGACCTCGATCTCGCGGTCCGCGACCGCGGGCTGGCGCGCGATGTCCCAGATATAGGAGAGTTCGAGTTCGAGCGGGCGGCGGGGGCGCTGCGGGTCATATCCGGCCGCGGTCCAGCGCATGAAATCGCCGCCGTCCGGCTTGCCGTCGTCGGTGAACAGGCGGGTGAGGGTGACGGTGCCGCCCGCCAGGCGCTGTTCGGCGTCGCAGGTGTAGCGCCAGCTTTCGCGATAGGGCGGACTGGCGACCAGCGGCTGGCCCGCGAGCGGCGGTAGCCGGGCTTCGGCGGCGCCGGGGGCGAGCAGGAGCAGCGGGAGGAGGGTTAGGACAGGGCGCAGGCGCATCGATGCTCCTTTCGGTCAGCGCAGGTCGCGGGCGAGATACCAGCAATCCTTGTTGTGTTCGAAAATATAGGCGCCGGCCTGCGCGTAGCGATCGGCGCCGTCGATCCCGGCAAAGGGCAGCCCGCCCTGCCAGTCGACGCGATATTGCGTGGCGCCAAGGCGCGTCAGGGCGATGCGGCGATAGTCGGGCGGCAGCGGTGCCGCGCCAGCGTCGCGGCTGGCGCTATAATCGCGCGAAGTGATCCGGAACTGGCCGAGATATTTCTGGCGATCGACGCCATAGCTGGGCGCGGCGGGGTCGGCGAGCTTTCCGATTTGGACCATATAGCTGGTGAACACGACCTGTTCGAGCCAGCCGCCGCCGGTCGTCGCGCTGCTGTACCAGGCGAGGAATTCTTCGAAATCGTCGATGCCGCAGCCCGCCTGCCGGACCCGTTCGATCTCGTCGAGCGGGGTGAATTCGGGCTCGGCACCGCGGGCGGGGGAGCCCGGCGCCAGCGCGGTCATCAGGATGGCAAGCGACGCCACGAACAGTTTATGCACGACCATGTTTCCGTTCTTGCCGGGCCGCCATCGGCCGACGTGATCATACTAAGGTGGTAGGCAAGCTGCCGCGGTGATCGCGATCACAGCGGTGTGGACAGGTTATGGGGCGGCGGGAGCGGCGGGGCGCGTCCAGCCCTGGCGGTACTTGGCGAACCAGGCGAGGATCGCCGCCGCCTTGGCCGCCGATTGCGACGGGCGCGCGGCGATGCCGCCGTGGCTGGCGCCGGGGATCTTGACGAGCGCGGTGGGGACGCCGCGTAGGCGGAGCGCGCTATAATATTGTTCCGATTCGCTGACCGGGGTGCGGTAATCCTCGGCGCCCACCACCACGAGGGTCGGGGTTTCGACATTGCCGACGAGCGAGAGCGGCGACAGCGACCAGTAAAGTTCGGGCTTTTCCCACGGCTGCGCGCCGAGCCAATAGCGGCCGAAGAAAGCGGGGCCGTCGGCGGTCAGCGCCTGCGTCGTCCAGTTGATCACCGGTTTCTGGGTCACCGCCGCCTTGAAGCGGTTGGTTTTCCCGACGATCCAGCTGGTGAGCACCCCGCCGCCCGACCCGCCGGTGACGAACAGCGCGTCGGGATCGGCGATGCCGAGCGCAATGGCGCGGTCGACGATGCTGATCAGGTCGAAATAGTCATTGCCCGGATAGGCCTTGTCGATTTCCTGCGCGAAGGCCTCGCCATAGCTGGTCGACCCGCGCGGGTTGGCGGAGAGGACGGCGTAGCCGCCCGCGGCGTAGAGCTGGTTGTCGGTCGAGAAATGCGGGCCATAGGCGGTGAAGGGACCGCCGTGGATTTCGAGAATCAGCGGCACGCGCTGGCCCTCGACATAGCCGGGGGGCAGGGTCAGCCAGCCTTCGATCGGCTTGCCGTCGTGGCTGGAGGGGGTGGTGATCTTGCGGACCTCGCCGAGCGATTTGACTTCGCGTAAAGACCGGTTGAGGTCGGTGAGGATGCGCGCCGATCCGCCGCGCGCAAGTTGAACCTCGGCGGGGCGGGTCGCGGTGCCGCCGGTGAAGGCGATCGCGCCGCCGTCGGACACGGTAAAGCTGCCGCCGGTATAGGGGCGATCCATGCCGCCACCCGACAGCCCCTTGGCGACATCGCGCACCGATCCGTCGAGGCCGATGCGCGCGATTTTGGTTTCGCCATGATCGTCGTACTGCGCGTAAAGCGCGCGGCCGCCGTCGCCCCACTGGATCGCGTCGACACTGTAATCCCAATTGCCGGTCAGGTTGCGGCGCCCCGAACCGTTGGCGTTCATCACATAAAGATGGGTGTTTTCATAGGCACGCCCGGCGTCGTCGAAACCAAGATAGGCGATCTTGCCGCCGTCGGGCGAGACGAGCGGGTTCGCGTCGGGGCCGTTGCGATCGGTGAGTGCGGTGACGCGGCCGCTGGCGATGTCGAGCGCATGCACTTCGCTTTCGAGCGGGTCGGTTTCCCAGTCGGGCTGGCGATTGGCGGCAAAATACAGCGTGCGGCCGTCGCGCGACCAGCTGAGCGGTCCATTGTCATGATAGGGGCCGAAGGTGAGCTGGCGCGGCGCTCCCCCGGTGGCGGGAACGAGGAAGATTTTTTCGAAGCCCGGCTCGACATAGCCCTGCCCGTCGGCGCGGTAGGTGAGAAGGTCGCGAACTTCGAGCGGTTCGGCCCATGTCGCGCCCTCGGGCTTGTTCGCCGGCGCGGTGCCAAGTTTCAGCCCTTCGTCCTTGACCAGCATCGTGTAGGCGAGCGAGCGGCCGTCGGGTGCCCAGGCGAGTGATGAGGGTGCGGTCGGCAGGCCGGTCAGCCGGACCGCCGCGCCGCCCGCCAGCCAATGCACCCAGAGCTGCGCGCTGCCGCCCTCGGTCGAGGCAAAGGCCAGGCGCTTGCCGTCGGGCGACCAGCGCGGGGCAAAGGCGCCGCCCTGCCGCCCCGCGAGCGGGGTTTCCTCGCCCGTCGCGGTGTCGATCAGCCAGATCGAGCTGATCGCGCGGTCGGACATGATGTCGTTCTGACGCCGGACATAAGCGATGTGGCGCCCGTCGGGGCTGATCTGCGGATCGGCGGCGATCGCGAGGTCGAACAGGTCGGCGCCGGTCAGGCGGCGTTCGGGCGCGGTCCGCGCGCTGCCGACTGCCGCAGCGGAGGTGGCCGCCGGTGTCGGTGCGGGGGCAGGTTCGGGCGCGGTGGTCGGCGGCGGCGCATCCTGCGCGAGCGCCGGCGGGATAGAAATTACAAGCAGGCTTGCGCCCAAAATTGCCAGTTTGCGCATGAAAAGCCGCCCCTTTTTGTCCAAGGGGCAGGTGTGTATCTTTCGCGGCGGCGCGTCAACCGGGGCTGTTTTGGCTTTGATGCGAAAGGGGGATGTCTCGATCCCGGTCGTCGCGCGAGGCGCGGAAGGTCGAGGCGAGCACGGCGCCGATCGCGGCCGTGGTGACGGCCATCAGCGCCACCGCCAGATTGATCCCGCCGACCGCGACCTCGCTGCCGTCGCTGTGGCGCATCGTGCCGCCGTAGAGCGGACTGAGGCCGTAGGCGACGAGGAAGCCGAGCGAGACGATGAAGGCGATCAGGGCAGGCAGGCGGAGCTGGCGGCTGCACCAGATGAGCCACAGACAGAGCATCGCGAGCGAACTGTTGGTGAGCAGCTGCCACACCTCGTGCAGCCGCGCGTGGCCGGGCCAATCGGGATTGACGACATGCGTCACACCCAATTCGAGGATGGGGGTGAGCACGCCGAAGGGGATCAGGGCGAGCGAGAGAATGACACGGCGCATCAGGCAACTCCAATTGACACTGTCAATATAGACGCATTAAATTGACAATGTCAATTAAGATCGTTGCCCGTCGATTTATCGGGCCGCCGTTGTGAGAATGTTGTCAAAGGCGGCGGGGATACGGCGATGGCTTGAGCACGGAGCGATCATGGCAGCCGATCCCTTTCGGCCGGTGCCCGGCCGCGCCAAAGATGCGCCTTGCCGTAACAATCTGCGCCGACCAACATGGGTGACATCGAACTTGCGTCGCTCGATTGACAGCGTCAATACGGGGTCATGAAGAGAGGCCAACATCATGGCGCGCTGCGCGAGCTGCTGATCGATACGGCGCTGGACCTGCTCGACCGCGAGGGGGTCGAGGCGGTGACGATCCGCGCCGTCGCGCGGGCATCGGGGGTGTCGCACGCCGCGCCGGCCAATCATTTCGTCGATCGCCGCGCCTTGCTGACCGCGCTGGCCGTCCAGTGCTTCACTGATCTGCGCGCCGGCGCGGCGGCGGCGCGCGGTGCGGCATCGCCATCGCCGCGGGCGCGGATCACCGCCTTTGCCGACGCCTATGTCGCCTATGCGCTGGCGCACCCCAATCGCTATCGGATGATGTGGCGGATGGACATGCTCGATCCGCAGGACGCCCGATTGGCCGAGCTGGTCGACGGATTATATGCCGGTATCGAACAGGATGTGCTGGCGCTGCCCGGCGCGCCGGACGATGATGCGACGACGCTGTTGATCGCGCTGAGCAGCGCCGTCCATGGCTATGTCGCGATGCGGATCGACGGCAATTTCGTCGCCGCGGTGGATACCGTCAGCGGCAAGCCGCGGCATGTCGCGATCGTCGAACGGCTGCTCGGCCCTTAACCGGCGGCAATGTCGGCGGGCGGGTAATCCGCCGCGGTCGATGGGCAGGTCCCCTGTTTCATCACCGCGGGCTGGCCGGGGGTGAACCAGGACGACGACTGCAAGTCCGCGTCATAGTCGCCCGCGTCATAAATGCAGACCTCGGGCTTTGAACCGTCGGGGGCGATCACCACCGCCCAATTATAGCGGTCTTCGGCGCGCCACTCGCCACCCCAGATCAGGATGCGTCCGCCCGCGACGCGGACGATCGGGATGCCCAGGCTGCGGTCGGCAAAAGCGATGCCGGCGCGCGTCTTGGCGTCGGGAACGGCGGCGGCGACGGCCGCCTTGACCGCCGGATGATCGAGGAAGCGGTGGCCGCCGACGACGTCGAAGGGATATTTGCCCACATAAGGCGTCAGGTCGACCGGGCCACGGCGCGCCTCCTGGACGCTGAGCGGAATCGCGGGGGTGATCTTTGGCTCGCTGGCGGCGGTTTTGGCCGGGCTTTCGTGCGGCGCTTCCGCCTTGGCGCACGCCGACAGGGGGAGCAGCGCGGCGAGGGCGGCGGTGACGAGCTTCATAGGATCTCCTGTGGATGGAATGGCTTGGGCGCGCCGATCGACGGCACCCGTTGTGAACCGGCTATCGCGCCGATGCCATGTCCGCGGTGACCCGGATCACATCCGTGCATCAACCGCCGCTGGCGGCGAGGCGGACGGGATTGGGGGTGAAGGTGCGGACGCGGTTGCGCCCGGTGCGTTTGGCTTCGTACAGCGCCTGATCGGCTTCGTGCATCAGCGCCGACAGGCCGGCGCCGGGAACCCCGATGGTCAGGCCGATGCTGGTGGTGGGAACGAGCGCCGCAGGGATGCGATCCGCGGCGGCGGCGGCAAGCCCGGTGCGGACCGCCTCGGCAAACTGGCGTGCCGTCTCGATCGTGGCGCCGGGGACGAGCAGCGCAAATTCTTCGCCGCCGATGCGTCCCGCGATCATTTCGGCGGGGCCGATGGCGCGCACATGCGCGCCGAACGCCGCAATGATCGCATCGCCGACCGCATGGCCATAGCTGTCGTTGACGCGCTTGAAATGATCGAGGTCGGCGATCATCAGCGCCACCGGGCGATCGTCGTCGAGGCAGCGGCGGAGCGCCGATCCGGCGCGCGCCTCGAACCCGCGTCGGTTGAGCAGGGCCGACAGATTGTCGTCGTCGACCTGACGGCGCAGCTCGGCGATCTGGTCGATGGCGACCGCGACCATCAGGCCGATCGCCGCCAGAACCGCCACCATCGCCTGGGAAAACTGGACCGTCGTCCAGTACAGCGACTGCTGGAACCCGTCGTAGCTGTCGAAGCCGCCGCCGAGCGCGAGCAGCACGATCGGCCGCGCGGTGAGGTTGATCACCGACAGCGCCGCGACCCAGAACAGCACGCGATCGATCAGATAGACCTTGTCGAGCGGCCACAGGGCGCGGACGATCATCGCCGCAATGATCGAAGCGCCGATGCTGATCGACAGGATACGCCCGCCGATGCTGGGCTGGCCGAGCAGGAACCACAAAAAGACCGCCAGCGACGCCGCCGTGACGGCCGCCATCGCCCGCCACGGGATGGGGAGACCGTAGCGGCCGATGATCGCAGCGGCGAACAGCACGCCGGTGGCGAGAAAGCCGAGGTTCGCGGGGATACGGTGCAGCTCATGGGGCAGCGCGGGGCCGACATCGACGATCAGAAAGGCGATGGCCGACGCGGTATAGGCGCCCGCAGCATAAGCGACATAGCGGTCGCGGCGATTCAGCCACAGCAGGAAAAAGGCGACCGCGAACAGCAGGCCGATGCCCGGATTGAGCAACTGGATGAAAAACTGCCCCGACAAATTTCTGCCTCTCTGCGCCCCGCAAGGTGGCAGCGATATGGATAATGATGTCTTACTTTTCTGTGCGTTACGTCACAGTGAGGTAAAAGCCGCGAACGGTCAGGCGGTTCCGCGGACGACGAGATGGACCGGGATGCGGGTGCCGCTGCGGGTGCGGTCGTCGTCTTCGAGCGCCATCGCGACCAGCGCCTCGCCCGCGGCGTCGAGATCGGGTTCGAGCGTCGTGAGCGCGGGGTCGGCGAGGGTGCCGGCGCGGATGCCGTCGAAGCCGATCAGCGCGACGTCCTGCGGCACGCGGCGCCCGGCGTCCTTCAGCCCCTGCAGCACGCCCAATGCGAGCATGTCCGACGCGGCGAAGATCGCGTCGATGTCGGGATGCGCGGCGAGTAGCGCCTGCACCGCGGCAAGCCCCTGCGCGTGACGGTCGGCGGCGGCGGGGGGCTCGGCGATGATCGCGGTGAGGCCGTGCGCGGCGAGGGTCGCGGTGAAGCCGTCGCGCCGCTCGTCGAACTGGCGCTGCGGCGATTGCTGCGGCCCGACAAAGGCGATGCGGCGGCGGCCGAGCTTGACGAAATGTTCGGCGGCAAGCTGGCCGCCCTCGTCATTTTCGCTGCGCATCCAGTGGAACGGGCTGCCCGGACTGCCCCAGCAGACGAAGTCGAGGCCCGATGACTGCGCCTGCGCGAAATAGTCCCAGGCGGCGCGGTTGCTGGTGGTGCCGATGACGATCATCGCATCGGCGAGCCCCGAGGCGACGAAATCGGCGCGGAAATTGTCGGCATTTTCCTGAAAGCTGACGAGCAGGTTGAAACCGCGCGCCGAGGTCGCGGCGGCGATGCTGCCGAGCAAGGCGAAATAGAAGGGGTTGATCGCGCTGCGATCCTCACCCGGGCGGCAGATGGTGACGAGCGCGATCGTCTCGCTGCTTTTCAGGCGCAGCGACGAGGCGTGACGGTCGACGACATAGCCCAGTTCGCGCGCCGCCGCCGAGACGCGCGCGCGCGTTTCGGCGTTGACGCCCGGCGAATTGCGGAGCGCGCGCGAGACGGTCGATTGCGACACCCCGGCGCGCTCGGCGACGTCGAACGATGTCGGGCGCAGCATTTTTGCGGTCACCTAGGCTTCTCCCCTCTGTCGCCGTCTGTCGCCGTGGGCGTGGAGGTTGTCAATGTCGGCCGCTCAAAGACCGTCCAAGGCCAGCAGCGCGAAGGTCGCGAGCCAATGTTCGCCCATATAATCGCCGGTGACGTGCGGGAGCGCGGCGGCGAGGTGGCGCTGCGCCGCGGCTTCGGCTTGCGCGGTGACGGGGTGGGCGGAGCCGAGCGCGGCGGCGATCGTGCGCCAGTTCCACGCGCGGCTGAGGTTCAGGCCGTCGAGATGGGCGATCTTGCCGTCGCTGCGGTCGGAGACGGTGGCAGGGGTGAAGAGGGATGCGGGCTGCTGGTCGGCGGCGCGCGGGAGGAAGGCGTCGAACCAGCGGGTGAAGTCGGTGCCGAGAACGGCGGTCATCAGATGGGCTTCGCTGAGCGCCGAGGAGAGAAATTCGTCGCCGCCGGGTTCCCACGCCTGGCAGTCGCGGTCGTCGGCGAACCAGTCGCGGGCGCGAGCGTCGAGGAGGGTGACGAGTTCGAGATCGCGGGTTTCGGCCCAGTGGCGCACGAGGAGGAGCGCGAAGGCGATGTTGAAATGGGTGCCGACGCGCAAGGGGTAGGTGAGCTTGGGCAGGAAGGCGTGGAAACGCGCGGCGAAGGCGAGCGCGAGCGGTTCGAGCGCGGCGGCCCAGGGGGCATCGTGGCGTTCGGCCTCGGCGTGGAGCGCGAGGAGCCAGGCCCAGCCGTAGGGGCGCTCGAAGGCGGCCGAGTAAGTGCGATCGAGGAAAGCGAGCTCGCCGGCGACCTTTTCGGGGACGAGCATCGTATCGGCGCGGGCGCGGATGTCGGCGCTGATCGGAAGGTCGGGGAAGCGGCGGGCGAGGCGGAGGATTTGCCACCAGCCGTGGACGCAGCTGTGCCAGTCGAAACTGCCGTGGAAGATCGGGTGATGTTCGCGCGGGGGTTTCGCGTCTTCGGGGCCGAGGAGGACGAGGTCCATCTTGTAGGGATATTCGCGGCCGAGATGCGACAGGGTGGCGGTGGTGAAGCGGGCGGCGTGATCGGGGGTCAGTTCCATGCGCCCTCTCTAACCGTTCGTGTCGAGCGAAGTCGAGACGATCCTCCCCGTGGCGAAGTCATGGGGAGGTGGCAGCGGCGTAGCCGCTGACGGAGGGGTTTTGGCGCCGACGTCGAAACCCCTCCACCACTCGCTTCGCGAGCGGTCCCCCTCCCCAACGCTTCGCGACGGGGAGGATCTTCAGAACGCAAACAACCAGATGAAGACGATGTTCACCGCGAGCAGCGGCAGCGCGGTGCCGACCTGCGCCTTGATCACGCCATAGGGGTTTTTGAGCTCGAGCAGCGCCGCGGGCACCAGGTTGAAGTTCGCCGCCATCGGGGTCATCAGCGTGCCGCAGAAACCCGCGAGCATGCCGATCGCGGCGACGACCGCGGGGTCGCCGCCATATTGCTTGATCAGCAGCGGCATGCCCACCGCGGCGAGCATCACCGGGAAGGCGGCGAACGCGTTGCCCATCACCATGGTGAAGAGCGCCATGCCGAGCCCGAAGGCGAGGACGGCGCCGAACAGGCTGCCCTGCGGGATCGCGGTGCCGATGAGGTCGCCGACGACTTCGCCGACCCCGGCGAGCGCGAACACCGCGCCGAGGCTGGCGAGCATCTGTGGCAGGATGGCGGCCCAGCCGACCGCGTCGAGCAGGCGGCGGCCCTGCTGCGCGGGGAGGAGGAGCGGGGGTTTGAGGCGCGCCATGCCGACGGCGAGCGCGATGAGGACGCCCAAGGCGAGCGAGATCAGCGTTGCCTGTTTGGGGTCGGCGAGGCCGGGCAGCCATTTGAACAGAAAGGTGCCCGCGAGCGCGGCGGCGGGGATGATCAGCGCGACGAGGAAGAGGAAGGGGCCGTGCTTGGCGGCGCGCTCCGCCTGCACGTCGGCCGGAACATCGCCGCTCGGCGCGCGGCCGATCTGGCCGGTCCCGGCGATCGCGACGAGCGCGAGGACGAGGAGCCCGTTGCCGAAATCGCCGAGGTAATCGCCGCCGAGCATCGACAGCGCGAGCAGCCCCCAGAAAGCGGCGTTGCCGAAGCGTTTGGGGTTGCTGCGGTCCATGGCGCCGAGCGCTGCGAACAGCGCGAAGGTGAGGCCCGCGAGGACATAGACGAAGCCGAGGGTGATCATGCGCTCGCCTCCGGCTTGGCCGCCATGCGGCGGTCGAGGCGGCGGAGGCGGAAGCCGTGGATCAGGAAGGCGGCGATCGCGGTGGGGATCGCCCAGAGCGAGAGGTGCAGCGGCTCGATGTCATAGCCATAGCCTTCGAGGATGCCCCGCATCAGCAGGATCGAACCGAAGGCGAGGAAGATATCCTCGCCGAAGAACAACCCGATATTGTCGGTGGCGGCGGCGTGCGCCTTGACCTCTTCGCGCTGGTCGTCGGTGAGCGCCGGGTTGGCGGCCTCGGCGGCGGCTTCGGCCATCGGGGCGACGAGCGGGCGGACGGTCTGGGCGTGGCCCGCGACCGAGGTAAGCCCGACCGCGGCCATCGCCTGACGGAGCAAGAGATAGCCGGTGAGCAGGCGGCCGAGGGTCGCGCCCTTCATGCGGCCGATGAGGGTGCGGGCGTGCTGTTGCAGGCCGTATGCCTCGAGCAGGCCGATGACGGGGAGGACGATCCAGATGATCGAGACATAGCGCGTGTCGTTGAACGCCTTGCCGAACGCGGCGATGATCGCAGCGATGTCGAGCCCGGCGGCAAGCCCGGTGGCGAGCGCCGATGCCATGATGACGAGCAAGGGATTGAAGCGGAACAGGAAGCCCGCGATGATGATGAGGATGCCGATCAGGACGAGCATGGCTATTTCCCTCCCCCTTGATGGCGGAGGCAGCGAGACTTGGCAGCTTGCTGCTTAGTTGCAGCGGTGGGGGTGCGGTTTCGGCCTGACGCGACGGTGCAAGGACGCGCCGTCACCCTCATCCAACTTCGCCTAATCGCTTCGCGATAAGGCTGCGTATCCTTCTCCCATCTAGGGAGAAGGAGAGTTTGCGCCGCTGCCGTCAAATCTTGTTCTCCACCTTGCCATAGCCGCCGCCGCCCGGCGTTTCGATCACGAAGGCGTCGCCTGCGGCCAGCTCTGCGCTGGCGGTGGCGGCGAGCATTTCGACCGAGCCGTCCCCGCGCTCGACCCAGTTACGGCCCGGCGCAGCGTCTTCGCCGCCTGCCAGGCCCGGGGGGGCGATGCGGCGGCGGTTGGCGAGGATGTTGGCGGCCATGGCTTCGCGGAAACGGATGCGGCGGGTGGCGCCGTCGCCGCCGTGCCAGCGGCCTTTGCCGCCCGAACCTTGGCGGATCGAAAATTCTTCGACGATGACGGGAAAGCGCGTCTCCATGACTTCGGGGTCGGTCATGCGGCTGTTGGTCATATGCGTCTGGATGACGCTGGTGCCGTTAAAGCCGGGGCCGGCGCCAGACCCGCCGGCGATCGTTTCATAATATTGGTACGCGTCGTTGCCGAAGGTGAAATTGTTCATCGTGCCCTGCGCGGGGGACATCGCGTTGAAAGCGGCGAACAGCGCGTCGGTGATGACCTGGCTCGTCTCGACATTGCCCGCGACGACCGCGGCGGGATAGGTGGGGGAGAGCATGGAGTTTTCGGGGACGATCAGCGTGACGGGGGCGAGGCAGCCTTCGTTCATCGGGATCGGGTCGTCGAGCATCGTGCGCAGCACGTAAAGCACGGCGGCGCGGACGACGGGGAGCGGGGCGTTGAAATTGTCGGGCAGGGTAGCGCTTGAGCCGGTGAAGTCAATGGTGACGTGGCGCGCTTCGCGGTCGACCGTCACCGCGACCGCGACTTCGGCGCCATTGTCCATCGCGTAGGTGAAAGCGCCGTCGTCGAGGCGCGCGATGAGCTGGCGGACGGCGGTGTCGGCTTGGCGCTGCCCGTGCGCCATATAGGCGGCGACGGTCGTAGTGCCGTGCGCGGCGGAGAGATTGGCGAGCGCGCTGGCGCCGCGCTGGCAGGCGGCGACTTGGGCTTTCAGATCGGCGATGTTGAGCGCTGGGTTGCGTGCGGGCCAGTCGCCGGCGGTGAGATGGGCGTGGACATCGGCGTCGAGGAAGTTGCCGTCATCGACGATCAGGACGTTATCGAAAAGGATGCCTTCGTCGGCGATGCTCTTGCTGTCGGGGGGCATCGAGCCGGGGGCAATGCCGCCGAGGTCGGCGTGGTGGCCGCGTGCGGCGACGAAGAAGCTTGGTTCGTCCCCGATGAAGACGGGCATGATTACGGTGATGTCGGGGAGGTGCGTGCCGCCGTCGTAAGGCGCGTTAAGCGCATAGGCATCGCCCCTGCGAATGCCGCGGCCGTCCCCCGTGCGTTGGCGCAGGATGGTGCGGACGCTTTCGCCCATCGAGCCCAAGTGGACGGGCATGTGCGGCGCGTTGGCGACGAGGCGGCCCTTGCCGTCGAAGATCGCGCAGGAGAAATCGAGCCGCTCGCGGATGTTGATCGACGAGGCGCTGTGCTGGAGCGCGCCGCCCATTTCCTCGGCGATCGCCATGAACAGGCTGTTGAAGATTTCGAGGCGGATGGGGTCGGGTTCCGATGCATCCTCCCCATCGACTTGCGATGGGGAGGGGGACCATCCGGAGGATGGTGGAGGGGCTGCGAGCGAAGCGAGCGCTGCGCGCTCGGCCCCTCCGTCATCCCCTTCGGGGCTGCCACCTCCCCATCGCAAGTCGATGGGGAGGATCGTCGATGTCTTGGATAGCCGGAGCGTCCCTTCATGCTCGACGGTCGCATTCCACCCGGGCTCGACCACCGTGGTCGACAGCGCGTCGACGATGATTGCGGGGCCGGCGACGGTGCGGCCGGGGGCGAGGGCGCTGCGCTGGTGAAGCGGGACGTTGTGCGCCGCGCCGGCGAGCCACGCGGTGACGGTTTCGGGAGCGGTTTCGGAGGAGGAGGCGGGCGGGGGCAGCGCGGCGGGAGCGTCGCCGGCCTCTGTCAGTTCAACGCGGATGCGGTCGATGATCAGATTGTCGTGCGGGGCGTAGCCGAAGCGTTGGCGGAAGGCGGCGGCGAAAGTGGCCCGGACCTCGGAGGGCGGCGCGAGCGCCAGTTCGATCGCATTATCGCTGTCGGCGAGGCGGACGAAGAGCAGGGTTTCGCGGGTGGTTCGGGCTTTGGGGGACAGGTCGGTGCGGGCCTGTTCCGACAATTCGGCTTCGATGGCGGCGAGCGCAGCGGCGCAATTCTCGTCGAGTTTCAGCGCCAGCGTGCGCTCCCGGATCGCCGACGGGCGCGCGAGGCCCATGCCATAGGCGGAGAGCACTCCGGCGAGCGGGTGGAGGAGGATTTCGTCAACCCCGAGCGCGTCGGCGACCAGGCAGACATGCTGGCCCGCGGCGCCGCCGAAACCGACGAGGCTGTAACCCTGCGTCACGTCGTGGCCGCGCGCGACGGTGATGCGCTTGATCGCGTTCGCCATCTGTTGGACGGCGATGGCGAGCAGGCCCTCGGCGAGGGCTTCGGGGGTGATGCCCCCGACCTCGGCGGCCATGGCGGCGAATTTTTGCGCGACGATTTCGCGGTCGAGCGGCTGGTCGCCGTTCGGGCCGAAGAGCTTGGGGAAATGAGCGGGCTGGATCTTGCCGAGCAGCACGTTGCAATCGGTGACCGTCAATGGCCCGCCGCGGCCATAGGCGGCGGGGCCGGGGTTGGCGCCGGCGCTTTCGGGGCCGACCGACAGGCGCGCGCCGTCCCAGCGGCAGATCGAGCCGCCGCCCGCCGCCACCGTATGGATGCGCAGCATCGGGGCGCGGATGCGCGTGCCCGCGACGATGGTTTCGTTGTCGCGCTCCAATCGCCCGGCGTAATGGCTGACGTCGGTCGAGGTGCCGCCCATGTCGAAACCGATCAGGCGGTCCTTGCCGAGGGGTGCGGCGCTGCCGACCATGCCGACGATGCCGCCTGCGGGGCCGGAGAGGATCGCGTCGCGGCCGTGAAAGGCGGCGGCCGAGGCTAGGCCGCCCGAGCTTTTCATGAACTGCGGCGCCGCGCCATCCCCCAACTGGGCGACGAACTGGCGGACATAATGGTGGAGGACAGGTGACAGATAGGCGTCGGCGAGAGTGGTGTCGCCGCGGCCGATGAGTTTGATGAGGGCGCTGACGTCGTGGCTGGTCGAGATTTGGGTGAAGCCGAGGTCGGCGGCGATTTCGGCGAGGCGCGCCTCGTGCGCGGGGTAGCGGTAGCCGTGCACGAGGACGATCGCGATGCTGGCGAGGCCCTGGTCGCGCGCGGCCCGCAATGCCGCGCGGGCGTGCGCCTCGTCGAGCGGGGTCAGGACGGCGCCGTCGGGGCCGACGCGTTCGGCGATTTCGGCGACTTCGGCATGCGGCGGCGGGATGCGGTCGAGTTTGCGCGCGAAGAGGTCGGGGCGGTCCTGATAACCGATGGTCAGCGCGTCGCCGAAGCCCCGCGTGATCGCGAGCAAAGTCGGCACGCCCTTGCGTTCGAGCAGCGCGTTGGTGGCGACGGTGCTGCCCATGCGGATGGCGAGCGGCGGCAGCGGGCCCGCGCCCGCGCCGGTCAGCTCGCGGATCGCGCCGACCGCAGCGTCGCCGGGGCGGGCGGGATCCTCGCTGAGATATTTTGCCGTGGTCACCGTGCCGCCGGGCGACCGCGCGACGACGTCGGTAAAGGTGCCGCCGCGGTCGATCCAGATCTGCCAGCGATTGTTAGCGGGTTGGGTCACGGTCGGGCCAGCGGATGGTGATCGCGAGGCCATGATCGGCGGCGCGGCGGTCCCAGCTGCCCTTCAACTGGCGTTCGATGAGGGTCCGGATGAACTGGGTGCCGAAACTTTCGCCGTCGATCTGCGGTGTTTCGGGCAGCCCCGTTTCGGCCCAGGTCAATTCGATGTCGCTGCCGTCGCGGTGCCAGTTGACGGCCAGCTCGCCGTGCCCCGCGAGCGCGCCATATTTGATGCTGTTGGTGACGAATTCGTGGATCGCGAGCGACAGCGCCTGCGCGCCTTCGTCGTCGAGGCGGACTTCGGGACCGGTGACCGCAGCGAGTTGATCGGACGACCGCCCCGCCAGCTCGAGCTCGCGGCGGACGATCTGGCCGAGCTCGACCGAATCGACCGCGCCGGTGACCAGCATCTGCTTGGCGTCGGACAGCGCGCGCATGCGGCCGTCGAACTTGGTTTCGAATTCATCGAGGCTGGACGATTCGCGCAAGGTAATCCGCGCCAGCGCGCCGATGCGCGCGAAAGCGTTTTTCATCCGGTGCGCCATTTCTCCGATCATCAATTCGCGGTCTTCGGCGTGGCGGGCCTTTTCCTCGGCCAGCCGCTGCAGCGTGCCGACGCGGCGCTGCTGGACGCGGTGGAGCTGGGTCGCGAGCAGCGCCAGGGCGACGCCGAAGAGCAGGATGCCGAGCGGGCGGCCGAGCCGTTCAAGGAGGCGGCCATAGGAAATCCGCATCGTCCATTGGCGATCGGCGACGCGCAGCACCTGGTCATGCGCGTCCCAGCCCATCTCGCCCTGCCGGAAGACCAGCGGTGCCGACGGGCCTTCACCGGCATAGATTTCGATCCCGGCGAGGCCATCGAGCTGTGACCCGAGGACCGCTTTCATCATGTCGTGGGTGCGGAAAGGCGCATAGACGAACCCCTCGACCGCGCGGGTGCCGGGCGCGGTCGCAAGCGTGTCGGGGTTGGTGCCAACCGGGCTGCGGGCATAGACCGGAAGGTAGATCAGGAACCCCGGCTGCTTGACCTTTGACGCCTTTTCCTGCGCCAGCTGGACGATACCGCTCGCGGCGGGCTGGCCGGTTTGCCACGCGCGGCGCATCGCGGCGCGGCGCGTCGCTTCGCTGTACATGTCGAAACCGAGCGCGGCATTGCGGCGCGGGGTATAGGGTTCGACCAGCACCACGGCAAAACCGATCGGCTGATCGGTCGCCGGCCACACCTTGATATCGCGCCCGTAATTTTCGCGCAGCTTGGCTTCGAGTGCGGCGGGCGTTCCGGCGCGCATCGCGGCGGCGATGCCGACACCTTCCATGCCCGGCGCCTGCACGTGGGGCTGGAGCGCGGCGAGATAGGCGCGGATGCCGGGACCGCTGGCGGCGCTGTCAGACTGATAGAGGGCGCGCACGCCCTTCAGCACCGCGACATGATCGTGCAGCCGCATGTTGACCTGGGTCGCGACGCGCTCGGCCTGTTCGGCTTCGGTGGCCTGGTTGTAGAAATAGCTGGCGGCGGCGGCGGCGATGGCGGCGAGCAGGATGACCAGGCCGACAAACCGGACGAGCAACGCCAACAGCCGATCAGCCCATGAATTCGGGCGCATTCAGTTCATTCCTGCCTGCTGGCTGCCGCAGCAGCGCCCCCCTCGCGGTCCCGATGTTCCACGCCGCGCAGCCGATAGCAAGAATATTTCGTGCAAGCCCGGTAGGGTCGGCGATGGGTTGCGGACCGCAACCTTTTGCCTATGCTAACCGCCAACAGGATCGGGAGAGATGCAATGATTATCTATGGCTCGCTGGTGTCGCCGTTTGTCCGCAAATTGCTGGCATATCTGGGCGAAAAGGGGATCGACTTCGAGCTGAAAGGCGTCGGGATCGGCGATCCCGACCCGGGGTTCCGCGCCGCGTCGCCGCTGGGCAAGATGCCGGCGATGGAGGACGACGGCTTCACGCTCGCCGATTCGAGCGCGATCATCCATTATCTGGAGGCGAAATATCCCCAGCCCGCGCTGATCCCGGCCGACCCGCAGGAACGCGGGCGGGTGATCTGGTGGGACGAGTTCGGCGACACCGTGCTGGCCGCATGCGGCGGCAAGCTGTTCTTCAACCGCATCGTCGCGCCGAAATTCCTGGGGCGCGAGGGCGATCTGGCGGTGGCGGCGCAGGCGGAGAGCGAGGAACTGCCCAAGCTGCTCACCTATCTGGAAAGCGCGATCCCGGCGTCGGGGTTTCTGGTCGGCGACCGGCTGACGCTGGCTGACCTGGCGGTGGCGTCGCCGGTGATGAACCTGCGCCACTGCGGCTGCGGCGTCGATGCGGCGGCCTATCCCAAGGCGGCGGCGTGGAGCGCGGCGATCCTGTCGCGCCCGAGCATCGCGCCGTGGATCGCCAAGGAGGAGCGGATGATCGCCAAGGTGCTGGCGCCGGCGTCATAGCCTTACCAGCCATCCGGCGAGCGCGGCGGCGGCGACGATCGCGGGGGTGACCCACGCGCCCTTGACCCGCCAGACCACGGCGAGCGCAATCGCGAACAGCAGGATCGCGGGCAGCGGCGCGGTAACGCGCGCGGCGGTGACGTCGCCGAGCTGGACGAAGGTCGCAGCGATGATGCCGACGACGGCCGCCGCGACCCCGGCGAGCAGGCGGTGGAGCGCGGGGTTTTCGACGATGGCCTCGAGCCGTTCGAAGAAGATCAGCGAGAAGGCGAAGGCGGGGAGGAACATGCCGGCGGTGATCGCAAGCGCGCCGCCAAGGCCGGCGACGACATACCCGACAAAAGTCGCGAAGATGACGAGCGGCGCGGGCAGCACCCCGGCGAGCGCGATGCCGTCGAGGAAGGTCGCGTCGCTGACCCAGCCGCGCCCGACGGTATCGGCGCGGACATAGGGGATGGCGGTGTAGGCGCCGCCGAAGGTCAGCAGGCCGCCCTTCAGCCCGGTAACGAACAGCGCGAGCAGGGTAGCGGGCGCGCCCGCGACCAGCACGGCGCCGATATCGGGAGTGGCGAACTGCCGCGCCGCCAGCGCCGCGCCGATTGCGACGATGCCGACAGCGAGCGCGATCAGCAGGCGCTGCGCCACGGCATAAACGAGCCCGCCCGCGGCGAGCGGGATCCAGAAGGGCACCCCGATGAGCGTCGCGAGCAGGCTGGCGGCGGCGATGACGGCGAGCAGGCGGTCCTCGATGATGTGCTGGCCGATGCGAACGACGGCGCGCAGGATGATCGCGAGCACCGCGATCTGCACCCCGAGCAGGACGCCGCTCAGCCCGGCCTCGCCCGCGATCCAGGTGACGTAGAGCCAGCCCGCGAGCAGCATCAGCAAAAGCCCGGGCAGCATGAAGCCGAGCCCGGCGAGCAGGCCGCCGATTCGCCCGCGCGCGATCATCCCGAGGTGGACGCACAGCTCATGCGCTTCGGGGCCGGGCAGGACTTGCAGCACCGCGAGCAGGCGGTTGAAGCGCGCCGAATCGATCCAGCGTTCCTCGTCGACCAGCGCCTGGCGCAGCATCGCGATCTGGGCAACGGGGCCGCCGAACGCGAGCGCGCCGAAGCGCAGGAATTTCAGGAACAGCGCGAGCAGGCTGAGCTGCGACGGGCCGGTTGGGGTGGCGAGAGGGGTCATATCAACGCTCCGGGCGCCGCGGTTGCGGCGGATGGAGCGGACTTGGACGGCTGCACCGTCTGAACGGGCGTCCGCGTCGGCCCGTTGGCGTTTCTATCAACGAAGCGGCGCGGCGCTGTCAAGCGGGGTTGCTAAAGCCAGCCGATGCTTTTGAAGCGCCAGAAGACCAGCCCCGAGCCGCCGAAGATCAGGGCGAGGGCAAAGGGGTAGCCGAACGCCCAGTCGAGTTCGGGCATGAAGGCGAAGTTCATGCCGTAAATGCCGGCAATCGCGGTCGGCACCGCGAGGATGGCGGCCCAGGCGGCGAGCTGGCGGGTGATGACGCCCTGGCGTTGCTGTTCGAGCATGCCGTTGGTTTCGATCACCGAGGCCGCGACATCACGCAGCCCGGTGAGGCGGAATTCGGCGCGCTGGACATGGTCCCAGATGTCGCGAAAAAAGGGCCGCACTGCGGCGTCGATGCACGGCAGATCATCCTCTGCGGCAAGGCGTCCGGCGACGTCTTTCATCAGGCCGGTGAGCCGCTGGAAGCGGATCACCTCGTGACGCTGCGCATAAAGCTGGCGGATTTCGGCGGCGTCGAGCGGGGTGTCCATCACGCTGTCCTCGACCAGCAGCATCCGGTCCTCGATCGCGTCGATCAGTGGGAAATAGCCGTCGACGATGAAATCGAGGATCGCATAGAGGACATAGTCGGGGCCGTGCGCGAGTTTCGCGGGCAAGGTCTCGAGCCGCGCGCGCACCTCGGTGTGCGCACGCGCCGAGCCGTGGCGGACGGTGACGATGAAATGGCGCCCGACGAAGATCGCGGTCTCGCCCGACTGGATCGTCCCGCCGCCGAGGCTGCCGGTGCTGGCGATGATGAACAGCTGGTCGCCATAGACCTCGACCTTGGGCAATTGCTTGGCCTTGGTCGCATCCTCGACCGCGAGCGGGTGGAGGCCGAAGCGTTTCGCGATGCCTTCGAGCTCGCCGAGGGTCGGCTCGTAGAGGCCGAGCCAGAAGAAATCGCCTTCGTCGCAGTCGAGCGGCAGTTCCTCGTCGGGGCCGATGTCGCGGACGAGCTTGCCATCGTGGTAGACGCGGGCGGCCATGATCGGCATCGGCGGGTTACTCCCTTGAACTGCCGCTCCTATAATCGGGGCGGCGGCGAAGGGAAATGCGCTGTGCGATCAATCGTCGCGGTTGGCGATGTTGGTGAAGGCGGCCCAGGCGGCGGGGTGCACCCAATCGGATTTCCAGCCGGCGATCGCGCTGCCGTCGGCGCGCTTGCCGCTGCGCACCGCCTGCATCCCGAGTTGCAGCGCCTGCGCCCGCGAAAGCGCCGGATTGGCGCGCCGGGCGAGCAGCGTTTCGACGGTGAGCACCGCCGTCGCCTCGTCTGAAACGCGCCAGTGGCTGGCGAGCAGCGCGTCGGCCCCGGCGTAGAGGAAACCGCGCGCCAGAGCCGAGAGGCTGTCGCCGCCGCCCGAATTTTCCGCCGATGCGGTGTTGCACGCCGACAGGATCACCCAATCGGCCGACAGCGTCAGCCGCGCCGCCTCGGTCGCGGTGAGCAGCCCGTCGTCGATGTCGCTGGCGGTCGTCGGCGGGGTCAGCACCAGCCCCGGCTCGCCGAGCCCGAGCGCCGGATCGGGGAGCAGGCCGTGGGTGGCGATCGCGATGATATCGCTGGTCGCGAGGGCCGGATCCTGGCGCAGTGCGGCCTCGGTCGCTTTGCCGTCAATCGTCAGATTGCTCGGCGCAACGCCGAACAAGCGCGCCATCGCCGCCAGTTCGACCTTGGTTCCCGGCAGCGGCGCGAGGCGGCGCAGCGCGTCGGGGTCGGCGAGTGGCGAGCCCGATGCCGACACCGCGTCGAACACCGCGATGCCGCGCGCGGCCCGCGCGTCGGTGTCGCCGCCGACGAGGACGGGGGCGCCATAGCCGCGAAAGCTGTTGGTGCGGCGGCCGCGCGGCGGATCGCGCGTCAGGGTGAGCGCCGCCACCGCGGGCAGGCTGGTAAAGGCATAGCGATCGGACAGCCACGCGGCGCGGGCCAGCGTGTCGGGATCGGCGACATCGGCGCCGGCTGGCCGGGCGGTGGCCGACAGCATCGCGAGCGGCAGGTCGCCGAGCTTGCCCGAGCTGGCGACATAGATGCGCTTGCTGTCTTTCAGCAGCGGTTCGATCGGTTCGATCAGGCTTTTGTACAGCGCGTTGGCGGTGTCGAGATCGAAGCGGCGATGGCCTTCGAGTTCCATCGGCGACATCGCCTCGGCATCGAGTTCGGCCTTGCGCGCCGCCGAACAGGTCGCGAAATCGACGTCGCAGCGCAGGTCCGAAATTTGCTTCAGGATGACCGCGACGTCCTTGCCGGGGCGGCTCCACCCGACCGCGGTCGGGGTGACGACAAAGAGGTGCAGGGTGTTCGCGGCCTCGGTCATCAGCAGCAGCGCCTCGCCCGGCTTCAACGCCTGGCGCGCTTCGGCAAGGCTGATCGGGCGCGGTGCGACGAGCTGGCGATAGGAGGGATATTTCCGGTCGATCAGCGCGCTCACCTCGGCGAGCTCGGCCTGCACGCCGTCGAGTTCGCCGCGCAGCCGTGCCGCCTCGACCGGTTTGCGGTCGCCGAGGGCGCGGAGCAGGTTTTTGTCGATCAGGTTCGCCTTGGCGGCAAGATCCTGTTCCTGGCGCACCGCTTCGGCCATCTGCGGGGTCTTGGCGGCGCCGCGGGCGGCGGTTTGCAGCACGGCGCGGCCTGATGCGGAGGCGATGGCGTCCTGCGCGGCGCGAAACGCCCGGTCCTGAATCGCCGCCTGCTGCGCCGCGTCGGGGGTGACGTCCATCAGCCCGAAGGCGGCATTCATATAGGTGGTAAAGATACCGCGGTTGGGCGCGACCTGTTGCCGGTCGAGCGCCGCCAGCCCGACCGCGCCGCTGCCCGCGGCGCTCTGTTCATTCAGCCGCCGCAGGATCGCGACGGCCTGCGCCGCCAAAGGTTCGGCCTCGGCCGCCTTGCCTTGGCGCAGCAGGGACAGCGCCAGATTTTCATACGCCCGCGCGGTATCGATATGCGCCTCGCCCAGGGTCCGGCGCAGGATCGCGAGCGACTGGCGGTAATAGGGTTCGGCGGCGCGATCGCCGACGCCGCTGCGGTCGCTGCGCGCGAGCGCCGAGCCGACATTGTTGTAGGCGACCGCGGTCAGCGGGTGATCCTCGCCCAGCAGGCGGCGGCGGATGGCGAGCGCCTTGCCGGTCATCTCGGCTTCTTCGGCAAACCGTCCGAGCCCGCCGAGCGTCGTCCCGAGGCTGAGATAGGCCCAGGCGGTTTCGGGATTATCCTCGCCGAATTTGGCGCGGTAGATGCCGAGTGCCTGCCGCATCAGCGGTTCGGCGCGCGCGCTTTGCCCGTCATCGGCCAGATTATAGCCAAGGTTGATCAGCGTCGTGGCAAAGGACGGATGATCGCGGCCGGCGATGCCCCCCTGAATTTCGAGCGCGCGCCGATACATCGGCTCGGCCTCGGCATAGCGGCCCTGCTGGTTCAGATTATGTGCGACATTGGCGTATAGCGTCGCGGTGCGCTCGCTGCTTTCGCCGAAGGCGCGGCGCGTCGTGTCGAGCGCCTGACGGAGCAGCGGTTCGACGGCGCTGGGCGGCAAGCCCTGATTTTCCATGTTGAGCGCGAGATTGTTCGACGCCTCGGCGGTCAGCGGATGCGCCTCGCCGAGCCATTTGGTGCGGATGGCGAGCGCCTTGCGATAGGCTTGGTCGGCGTCGCCGAAACGCCCGGTCAGCCCGAGCGCGTAACCGAGCACCGTGTAACCCAGCGCCGCCTGGGTGCTGTCGTCGCCCTTGCTTGCGCGCCAGATGGTGAGCGCCCGGTTCGCGGCGGTTTCGGCGTCGGCATAGCGTCCAAGTTCGGTAAAGTTCACCGCGCGGTTGTAATGGTGCAGCGCGACGTCGGGGCCGTTTGGGCCGGTCAGCCCCTCGTCAATCACCAGCGCCTTGTCGAGCATCGCCGCGGCCTCGTCAAAGCGCCCGAGGCTGCGCATCGTGACCGCCAGATTGGCATATTGCGAAGCGGTTTCGCGGTGGCGTTCGCCGTTGAGCGCCAGGCTGGCCGCGAGCGCCTTGCGAAACAGTTGCTCCGCCTCTGTCATGGCGCCGAGTTCGACCAGCAGCCCGGCGAGGTTGCCGGTGGCGGCGATCGTCTTGGCATGGTTTTCGCCGAGCGCGGCGGTGCGCGCCGCGAGCAAGGCGCGGCGCAGCGGCAGCGCCTCGGCGGGGCGGCCCTGTTTGGCGAGGTTGGTGGCAAGGAAGCCGGTCGCGGTCAGCGTCTGGTCGTCCTGTTCCCCGAGGATATTGGTGTTGATCGTCAGCAGGCGGCGCCAATAAGGCTCAGCCTCCTTCAGTTGGTTCTGCGCCTCCAGATTGCCGGCGAACAGGCGGTAGCCAAGGCTGGTGAGCAGGTCGTCGGCGCCGTAGCGTTTGGTCGCCTCGTCGATCCAGCGCCGATAGACCTCGCCCGCCTCCGCCAGCTTGCCGCCGCGTTCGAGGTCCATGCCGCGGTTCATCAGATCGAGCATTTTTTGCTGGTCGGCATCGAGCGGCTTGGCGGCGACTGGGCTGTCGGGGGCTGCGTCCTGCGCGAAGGCCAGCGGCACCGGGATCGCCAGCGGCGCTGCGAGGAGGAGGATGAGGAAGCGGTGTCGATGGTCGGCCATGGCGCGGCATATTCCCTGTTTTGGCGCAAGACAGTGATAAAATTGGGATATTGTCAGCTTTGGGCTTCCGCGACGGCGCGGTGGAGGGGATGACGGGTGTTGGTTGGGGCTTAGAAGATGCGGGTTTGCGCGGGTGTGATGGGGATCACTGGTGGGCGGCGGGCTGATGACCCGGTACATTTGGGAAGTGGGTTTTCGGCCATCGCCGATCCTCCCCGTGCCGGGGAGGGTACCCGCACCCAAACTGTGTTACCCGAATAAAACCGCTTGCCAGACATGCGCTACAAATGTAGCACGCTACAAATGTAGCGCATGAGGTGAGTCGCATGTTGTCCAGTTTGCCGCCGCGGGAACGCGAGATTGTCGACATCCTCTATGAGCGCGGCGCCGCGACGGTGATCGAAATCGGCGAGGCGCTGTCCGACGAATTGTCGGGCTCGGCGATCCGCGCGATGCTCAAGCGGCTGGAAGCCAAGGGCTTTGTCGGGCGCGAGCAATCCGAGCGCGGATTTGTCTATGCGCCCAAGCTGTCGGACAAGACGGCGCGCAAATCGGCGCTGAGCCAGGTCGTGCGGGTGTTTTTCAACGGATCGGCGACGAGCGCCGCCGCGGCGCTGCTCGGGATGCAGGACGAAATGAGCGCGGACGAGCTCGACGAGCTGGAAAAGCTGATCGGGCAAGCGCGCGAAGGGAGGGCGAAATGATGAGCGACCTGATGATCGACACCGCAACGCTGGTTGGTCTCGCCTGGAAATCGGTCCTGATCGCCGGGCTGACGCTGGCGCTGTTGCGACTGGCGCGCACCCGATCGGCGGGCGAGCGGTCGCTGATCGCCCATGTCGGCCTGCTCGCGCTGCTGGTGCTGCCCGCGGCGACGCTCGCCCTGCCGCAATGGCAGCCGCTTCCCGCGAGCTGGGTCGCCGGGGCGCAGCCGAATGCCGCCGTCGCTGCACAGGCCGAGGCCGCGGCGATCGCATCGACACCGGCCACGACGGTCCGTGCCGTGGACACGGATGCCGCGGAATTGCCGCTGCTCTCCTGGTCGGTGGGGGTCGACCTTGCGCCCTTTCTCTATCTTGTCCCGCTCGCGCTGCTGTTTGGAGTGATGCTGCTCGCGGTGCTGCGGCTGTTCGCGATGCGCGGGCGCGCCGAGGTGCTGGTCGACGGATCGTGGCTGTCGGCGCTGGCCGAGGCGCAGCGGCGCATGGGGTTCAAACATGGCACGGCCTTGCTGGTCAGCGACGAACTGCGGTCGCCGATCAGCTGGGGGCTGCTGCGCTCGACGATCGTGCTGAGCCCGAAAGCGGTGCAGGCGGTCGGCGAGGCCGAGACGATCATCGCGCACGAACTGGCGCATATCGTACGGCTCGACTGGGCGAAGCTGCTCGCCTCGCGCCTCGCGTGCGCGATGTTCTGGTTCAACCCGCTGGTGTGGATGCTGGCGCGCGAAAGTCATCAGCTGCGCGAGGAAGCCGCCGACGACGCGGTGCTGATGGCCGACATCGACGGTCCCGATTATGCGACGCTGCTGGTCGGCGCGGCGCGGCATGACAATGACGCGGCGTTGATGGCGGCGCATGGCGTCGCGCCGTCGAAGAGCAGCCTGAAGCGCCGGATCACCCGCGTGCTGGACGCCAGTTTGAAGCGCGGGCCGGCGAGTGCGAGCTGGGTGTTGATGAGCCTGGTCGTGCTGGCAGGGGTGACCGCGCCGCTGGCTGCCTTTTCGGCAACGGCGGCCGATCAGGGCGCGGCGGCGGCGAAGGCGCCGACGGCCGCGCTGGCGGCTCAGAAATCGATACCCGCCTCGCCGTCATCGGTCCCGGCAGCACAAGACGAGGACATCGACGTCGATGTCGACGTCGACGTCGATGATGCCGCGGTCGCTGCCGCAACCGGCAAGCAGCTCACCGCCGAGGAGCTGGTGAGCCTGCGCGCGGTCGGGGTGACCGCCGAATATGCCGCCGCGCTGCGCGCCGCGGGCGGGACGATGGACGCCGACGAACTGATCGCGGCGAAGGCGAGCGGCCTCGACGCCGCCTATGTGCGCCAGATGCGGACGATCCTTCCCGGCGCCGATATGGGCGAAATGGTCGGCGCCAGGTCGCTGGGCGTCGATGCCGATTTTGCCCGCGACATGTTAACGCATTTCCCGGCCGCCGGGCTCGACGACCTGATCGCGCTGAAGGCCATGGGGATCGACTGCGATTTCGTCACCGATATGCAGCGGACCAATCCGCGGCTGCGCGATGCCGACGACGCGATCGAAATGCGGGCGACCGCCATCGCGCGGCCGATGACGGCCGCCAGGGGTTATGGCCGCGTCGCGAGGATCGAACCGTCCGAGCCGCCCGAGCCACCCGCACCGCCGACCGACTGACGCCCGGACACCGGTCCAAGCCAGACCATCGTTGATCGAACTGTTGTTTTGAAACGCCGCTGCGGGGGCGAGCGATGCCGCTCGCCCGGCGCCGGCAAAAGGAGCGTGCCATGAAGACCCCCCTGATCGCCGCCACCGGCGCGCTGTTGACCATCCTGGCCTGCGCGGCGCCCAGCACCGCGGCGCTGCCGCTGGTGATCGGCGACATCGCCTGGACTGCGACCCCCGCGGCGGGCGAGAGCGCCGGGCAGCTGCGCGTCAGCCACAAAAAGATGAACAGCGACGTGTCGCTGGACCGGGCGCGCCCCGAATTGGCGCCGGTGCGCACGGCATTGCAGGGCGCGGCGGGACCGGTGTCGTTCACAGTCGAGCATGATGCCGGGACGCTGGCGTGCGTCGGCAAGCTGCAGCGACCGTTCGCGGGAACGGGCAGCTGTCGCTTTACGTCCGATGCAGGGTTCAAGGCGGCGCTCAGCGCGCGTGGGCTGGCGCCCGCGCGGCGTAGCGACCTGCTCGCAATGCTGCTGGTCGATGCGACGATCGACCTTGCCGACGGGCTGACCGATGCGGGGGTGAAACCCGATGACGCCGACGACCTGATCGCCGCGGCCGCGCTGAAAATAAGCCCGGCCTATATTCGCGACCTGACGTCCGAGGCGCTGGTGTTGACCGACGTCGACGATGCGATCGCGTGCAAGTCGCTGGGGGTCGATGCGGCCTATGTGCGGGCGCTGGCGGCGGCGGGATACCGCGCGCTCAGCGCCTCTGATGTTGTCGGCATGAAGGCATTGGGGGTCACCGGCGACTATGCCGCGGCGATGAACCGGTCGGCGCGCGGCGGGACGCGGTGATGCGGCCGGCCAGCTTGATCGTCCTGGCCGCAGGGCTGTCGGCCCCGGCATGGGCGCAGGATGCAGCGCCGACCGGCGATACGCCGCAGCCTGCCGTCACCGAGGTTGCGGCGGGTACGGGCGGGACGGCGCGGCAGGTTTTTACGCCCGCCGACTTTGCCCGTTACGCACCCAAGAACGCCTTTGACATGCTGCGGCAGGTGCCGGGCTTTTCGATCCGCGATAATGAAAATCTGCGCGGACTGGGGCAGGCGACGGGCAATGTCCTGTTCAACGGCGAGCGGCCGTCGAACAAGGGTGACGATATGTACACCCAATTGTCGCGCATTCCGGCGGGCAATGTCGAACGGATCGAAATTATCGACGGCGCGACGCTGGATATTCCCGGATTGTCGGGGCAGGTCGCCAATATCGTCTATCGCGCCGACGCCTTTTCGGGTCAATTTTCGTGGAAGCCCGAATTCCGGGCCCATTTTACCGATCCCCTGCTGACCCGCGCCGATGTGTCGGTGCGCGGGCGGTCGGGCGATGTCGAATATGAAGCAGCGCTCAACAACGATGAATCGGCGCGCAGCGGTGCCGGCGGGGTGACGCTGATCAGCGATGGCGCAGGTAATATCATCGAGCGTCGGCGCGACGTGTGGGACACCCATTATGACACCCCGAAGCTGTCGGGGCGGATCACCTGGGATCCCGCGGGCGACAGCGTTGCCAATCTGGGCGGCCATTATCAGCGCAAATATGATCGTTATGACGAAGATGGCGTGCGCGTGTCGCCGGGGCTGCCCGACCGGACGCGCACCGTTTACGAAAATGCCGACAGCTGGAATTACGAGGTCAGCGGCGATTACCAGTTTCGGGCCGGGCCGGGGAAGCTGAAGCTGATCGGGCTGCGCCGCTTCAGCCACGAACCCTATGTGCAGGAAATCGTCACCACCCCGGTCGGCGGCATCGCGACCGGCGACCGTTTCACGCAGACGGGCGATCTGGGCGAGACGATCGGGCGCGGCGAATATCAGTGGAAGATGCTGGGCGGCGACTGGCAATTGTCGGGGGAGGCGGCATTCAACACGCTGGACAATGTGGCGGCGATTGCGGTGCTGGACGCCAATGGCGTGTTCGTCGACCAGCCGTTCGCGGGCGGCACCGGCGGGGTGAGCGAGGATCGCTACGAAGGATTGCTGAGCTTTGGTCGCAAGCTGACCGACACGCTGAATGTCCAGGTCATCGCGGGGGCCGAACATTCGACGATCACCCAGACCGGGGCGAATGGCCTGACCCGCACCTTTTTTCGCCCCAAGGGGTCGATCTCGCTCGCGTGGACGCCGACCGCCGATTTCGACGTATCGGTCAAGCTGCGGCGGCGGGTGCTGCAGCTGTCTTTCTATGATTTTCTGGCGCGCGCCTTTCTGAACGACGGCAACCAGAATGAGAGCAACAACGACCTGCGTCCGCAGCAGGACTGGAGCTATGAGGCCGAGATCAACAAGAAATTCGGGGCGTGGGGGTCGACCAAGGTCGTGCTGATCTATCGCGACGTCGAGGACCGCGTCGATGTCGTTCCGATCGGCGCCAATGGCGAAGCCGTCGGCAATATCGCCAAGGCGAAGGCGGGGGCAATCGACTGGACCGCAACCGTCAACCTCGACCCCGCGGGGATCAAGGGGATGAAGGTGGAGACCAAGGTGCTGCTGCAGAAATCGTCCCTGCGCGACCCGTTTACAGGCGAGAAACGCCAGTGGAGCGGCTTCACCGACACGGTGATCGAGGCGAGCGTTCGCCACGATATTCCGGGCAGCGACTGGGCTTGGGGCGCGGGCGCCAATTACGGACATTATCAGCCGAGTTTCCGCCGCAATCAGACCGACAAGGTGTGGGAAGGGCCGTTGTTCACCAGGATTTTTATCGAGCACAAGAATGTGTTGGGGCTGACCGTCAACGCGGCGATCCGCAACATCTCCAACGGCCGATCGAAACGCGACCGCGTTGTTTACACCGGGGTGCGCGGCGAAAGCCCGATCGCTTTTGTCGAAGCACGCGACCGGCTGATCGGGCCGATTGCGTCGATTTCGGTGCGCGGAAAGTTCTGATCGACTAAGGCGGGCGGATGACTGTCCGCCGCATCAAAATCTATTTCGACGGCGGGTGCCGCCCCAATCCGGGGACGATGGAGACCGCCGTGGTCGTCGGCGGCGTCGCCGACATCGACCGTGATGCCGGGACGGGCAGCAGCATGGACGCCGAATGGCTGGCGCTGATCGCGGCGCTGCGGCTCGCGCAGGCGCGCGGCCTGGCCGATTTCGTGCTGCTCGGCGATGCGGCGGCGGTGGTGGCGCAGGCCAATGGTGCGGTCGCGGCGCGCGGCGGCGCCGCGGCGCATCTTGCGGCGTTGCGGGCGTTGGTCGGCGATGGCCCGCCGCCGCGCGTCTGCCATATCAAGCGCACCCAGAATCTGGCCGGAATCGCATTGGCACGCCGGTGACGGCAAGAAAATTGCCGCCCTGGTCATAAATATATACTAGTCCGCGCCAGGGGAGGCGCCGTCATCCCATGCAAAATACCGAAAGACTGGTGCGTTGAAGCCGACCCATCCTTTGCCCGTTCACCACAGTTGGCCGCTGTATGAGCGCGAACGCTATTTTGAGCTGGGGCGGCTGCACGGCCCCGATACCCTTGATGCGGTGGCCGACCTTGCGGATATTGCGGCGCACCGAAGCGCGGGTCCGGGGCAGCCGGGCTGGTGGGAATGCGACCTGGAAGACAACAGCCGGCTCAGCTGGTCGAGCGACGTTTATGACATTTTCGGCCTGCCGCGCGGCGTCGCGGTGACGCGCGCCGAAACCGTCGCGCTGTACGAGGACGGATCGCGCGCGGCGATGGAGAAATTGCGCGCCTATGCGATCAAGCACCGCCGCGGCTTTACCCTCGACGTCGAAATCAAGCCGGTCACGGCACCGCCGCGGTGGATGCGCCTGATCGCGGCGCCGCTGTGCATCGACGACCGGATCGTCAAATTGCAGGGGCTGAAATTTATCGTCCCCGGCGGCATCTAGCGCCGCGCCCGAACGACGACCAACGGCGGCTCTGGACGACGAACCGTTGCTCTGTGGCGGCAGGCGGGGGGGCCGGCTCGACCGATCCTGATAAACCAACGGTCTGCGCCAGCGGCGTTGACGCGATTTAACCATCGCCTCAAGCCGAAATCCACGGGTGTTGCGGGCGTGACCGCGCGCGTCCCCGATTCTCCACTCCGCATGACCAGGGGCGTTCGGCGCATATGAAATTTTTTAATCGGTTCGGTTCGGCCGCACATGACATGGCCATCGATCTGGGGACCGTGAACACCGTCGTCTATGTTCGCGACCGGGGCATCGTGCTCAACGAACCGTCGGTCGTGGCGCTGGAAACGCGCGACGGGGTGCGGCGGGTAAAGGTCGTCGGCAACGAGGCGAAGCTGATGATGGGCAAGACGCCGAGCAACATCCAGGCGATCCGTCCCCTGCGCGACGGGGTGATCGCCGACATCGACGTCGCCGAACAGATGATCAAGCATTTCATCGACAAGGCCAAGGGCGGCGCCGGGGTGCTGCGCCAGCGCAGCAATGTCGTGATCTGTGTCCCGTCGGGATCGACGATGGTCGAACGCCGCGCGATCCGCGATGCCGCGTCGAACGCCGGCGCGGTGTCGGTCCAGCTGATCGAGGAATCGCTGGCCGCCGCGATCGGCGCCGGGCTGGACGTCACCGCGCCGCTGGGCGCGATGGTCGTCGACATCGGCGGCGGCACGACCGAAGTCGCGATCCTGTCGCTCGGCGGTATCGCCTACAGCAATTCGGTGCGCGTCGGCGGCGACAAGATGGACGACATGATCTCCTCCTACATCCGCCGCAAACATAATCTGATGATCGGCGAAATGACCGCCGAGCGCGTCAAGCTGGCGATCGGCTGTGCGGTGGCGCCCGAGGGCGAGGGCATGATCGTCGCGGTCAAGGGCCGCGATCTGGTCAATGGCCGGCCGTCGGAGGTGCAGGTGACCGAGGCCGAGATCGCCGAGGCCTTGGCCGAACCGGTCGGGCAGATCGTCGCCGCGGTGCGCGCCGCGCTGGAACAGACGCCGCCCGAACTGTCCGCCGACATCATCGACGAAGGCATCACCCTGACCGGCGGCGGCGCGCTGCTGCGCCGGATGGACGTCGCGATCGCCGAAGCGAC
>VFQO010000587.1_pt1 | contig 36913 bp, 35 predicted proteins | sample 3512331 | NCBI WGS metagenome assembly VFQO01 (sample SAMN10412371, study PRJNA504923) | tailings metagenome | isolation source: Replicate 3 from Balatoc abandoned mine | place: Philippines: Itogon, Benguet | collected 2017-08-28 | reverse complement strand
CGGGAACCACGGCGGCAGGATCTGCCGCATGCGCTGGATCAGCTTGAAGAAGTAGTACGGCCCGTCGACCTTATCCATCTCGCCGCTGGTGCTGTCGCCCACCACCATGGCCGGGCGGTACACCGTCCAGGGCACCTTGCACTCCTTGCGCACGATCTTCTCGCTCTCGTGCTTGGTCATGAAGTACGGGTGGTCCAGGCCCTCGGCCTCGTCGAACATGTCCTCGCGGAACACGCCTTCGTACAGGCCGGCGGCGGCGATGCTGCTGACGTGGTGCACGTGGCCGGCGTCGATCGCCTTCGCGAACTCGACCATGTTGCGCGTGCCGTCGATGTTGACCTGCACCTGGCTGTCTTCGTCGGCCGACAGGTCGTACACCGCTGCCAGGTGGTAGACGTGGTCGACCTGGCCCTTCAGGCGCTTGATGTCCTCGGCCGACACGCCGAGCTTCTTGGCCGTGAGGTCGCCGCCGACGGGCACCGCGCGGGCCTTCGAGACACCCCAGTAGTCGTATAGCGCCTTCAGCTTGCCTTCGCTGCCCGGCCGGACCAGGAAGTGCACGGTGGCGCCGCGCCGCGCCAGCAGGGTCTTCACGAGACGTTTGCCGATGAAGCCGGTGGCGCCGGTCACGAAATACTGCATGCGCATCTCCTCGCTGGTGATCGATGGACTCGAATGGGCGCCAGCATAGAGCCGTCTCACTAGAGTTTTAGGCTGCGCCCCCCAGGGGGGAACCCTATATTCACAGCGTCCACCCCAACAACAGGAACCCGACCATGGTGAAGAAGCTCAAGAGCATTTCCGCGAAGAAGGCCGCCCCGGCTGCCGGCCTGCTGGACAGCGCCCTGGCGGGCTCGGTGAAGGACTCCGCGCAGCAGATCTGGCTGGCCGGCATGGGCGCCTTCTCGAAGGCCCAGGAAGAAGGCGGCAAGGTCTTCGAAGCCCTGGTCAAGGAAGGCATGAGCTTGCAGAAGAAGACGCAGGGCATCGCCGAAGAGAAGATCAGCGAAGTCACCGGCAAGATGAGCGCGATGGCCGGCACGGTCAGCGCCAAGGCCGGCCAGAACTGGGACAAGCTCGAAGCCATCTTCGAAGCCCGCACCGCGAAGGCCATGGCCAAGCTGGGCGTGCCCACGGCCAAGGACGTGCAGGCGCTGACCGAGCGCGTCGACGCGCTGGCCGCCGCGGTGGCCAAGCTGAACAAGGCCGCGCCGAAGCCGGCCGCCAAGCCGGCTGCGAAGGCTGCCGCCAAGGCCGAGGCCGCACCGGCCGCACCGGTGAAGAAGGCCCCGGCGAAGAAGCGTGCACCGGCCAAGAAGGCCGCCGCCTGAGGTGCCCGCGTGGCCCTGAACGCACGAGGGCGCTGAGGCGCCCTTTTTCATGCCCGCCACCATGCGCAACACCGCACCGCCCCGCGTGGGCCTGGCCCTGGCCGGTGGCGGCCCGCTGGGCGCCATCTACGAGATCGGCGCGCTGTGCGCGCTCGACGAGGCGCTGCTGGGCCTGGACCTCAACGCGCTCGACGGCTACGTCGGTGTCTCGGCCGGCGGCTTCATCGCCGCGGGCCTGGCCAACGGCATGACGCCGCGCCAGCTGTGCGCGGCCTTCATCGAGAACGCCGGCCCGCCCGACGACGTCATCCCGCCCACCCTGTTCGCACGACCGGCCTGGGGCGAGTTCGCGCGCCGCTTCGCCACGCTGCCACGGCTGGCGCTGCAGGCCGCGGCGCAATACGTGCTGGAAGGCCGCGACCTGCTGCCCGCTGTGGAACGCCTGGGCCGCGGGCTGCCCACCGGGCTGTTCAGCAACGCGCCGCTGGAAGCCCAGATGCGGCGCGTGCTCTCGGCCCCCGGCCGCAGCAACGACTTCCGGCAGCTGCGGCGCAAGCTGGTGCTGGTGGCCACCGACCTCGACAGCGGCCAGAGCGCGCCGTTCGGCCAGCCCGGGCTCGACCACGTGCCGATCTCGCAGGCCATCGCCGCCAGCGCAGCGCTGCCGGGCCTGTTCCCGCCGGTGGCCATCGACGGCCGCAGCTACGTCGACGGCGCGCTGAAGAAGACGCTGCACGCCCGCGTGCTGCTCGACATGGGGCTGGACCTGCTGCTGTGCCTGAACCCGCTGGCGCCCTTCGACGCCGGCCACGGCCGCCACCGCGTCGGCGCGCGCGGACGCATCCCGCGCCTGGTCGACGGCGGCCTCCCGGTGGTGCTGAGCCAGACCTTCCGAACGATGATCCACTCGCGGCTGGAACTCGGCCTCAAGGGCTACGAGCACAGCCACCCCGACGTCGACATCGTGCTCTTCGAGCCCGACCACCGCGACCCGGAGATGTTCCTGGCCAACACCTTCGGCTACAAGCAGCGCCGCGCGCTGGCCGAACACGCCTACCAGCAGACGCGTGCCGACCTGCGCGCGCGCCGCAGCACGCTGCGCGCCACGCTGGCCCGCCACGGCCTGCGGCTGGACGACGCGGTGCTCGACGACCCGCAGCGGCGGCTGATCCAGCACGCCCGCCCGCGACCGCGACCCGCGGTGCAGGCACTGCAGCGGCTGGACGAGGTGCTGGACGACCTGGAACGCGCGCTGCGCTGACCGCCGCGGGCAGCGCAGCGCGCGACAGGCGCTACAGGTAGCGCTGCCGCAGGTGCGCCTGGAAGTGCGCCGGGTTCAGCACCTCGCCGCTGGCGCGCAGCGCCAGCTCGTCGGTGGTCCAGCGGCTGGCCTGCGACCAGATGTTGTCGCGCAGCCAGTCGAACACCAGGTGCAGGTCGCCGGCGGCGATGCGGGCGTCCAGGTCGGGCATCGCGCGGCGCATCGCGGCGAACCACTGCGCCGCGTACATCGCGCCCAGCGAATAACACGGGAAGTAGCCGAACAGGCCGGCCGGCCAGTGCACGTCCTGCATCGGGCCGTTGTTGAAGTCGCCGCGCGTGTCCACGCCCAGCAGCTCCATCATCTTGGCGTCCCACAGCGCCGGGATGTCCTCGGCCTCGATCGTGCCTTCGATCAGCGGGCGCTCGATCTCGTAGCGCAGGATGATGTGCGCCGGGTACGTGACCTCGTCGGCGTCGACGCGGATCAGGCCGCGCTTCACGCGCGTCAGCAGCTTCTGCAGATTGTCGGGCGCGAACGCCGGCTGGTCGCCGAAGGCCTCGCGCAGCATCGGCGCCAGCTGCGCCACGAAGCCCGGGTGGCTGCCCAGCTGCATCTCGAAGCTCAGCGACTGGCTCTCGTGCAGCGCCATCGAGCGTGCGTTCGCCACCGGCTGGCCCAGCAGCTGGCGCGGCAGGTTCTGCTCGTAGCGGCCATGACCGGTCTCGTGCACCGTGCCCATCAGGCTGCCCAGGAAGTCGTCCTCGCGGAAGCGCGTGGTCATGCGCACGTCCTCGGGCACGCCGCCGCAGAACGGGTGCGTGCTGACGTCGAGCCGGCCAGCCTCGAAGTCGAAGCCCAGCAGGCGCATCACGCGCTCGCACAGCGCGCGCTGCGCCGGCACGGCAAACGGGCCCACGGGCTGGATCACGGCTTCCTGCGCCTGCTTGTCCTGCACTTGGCGGATCAGCGCCGGCAGCCACTGCCGCACCTCGCCGAACACGCGGTCGACCTGGGCCGTGGTCATGCCGGGCTCGAAGCGGTCCATCAGCGCCTCGTAGCGCGACACGCCGAGCTGCTGCGACAGCAGGTCGGCTTCCTCGCGCGCCAGCGCCAGCACTTCCTTCAGGTTGGGCAGAAAGCCGGCCCAGTCGTTGGCCGGGCGCTGCTGGCGCCAGGCGTGCTCGCAGCGCGCGGTGGCGATCTGCTGGCGCTGCACCAGCGATTCGGGCAGCGCATTCGACGCGCGCCAGGCACGGCGCATCTCGCGCAGGTTGGCGCGCTGCGCGTCGTCGAGCGGCTCGGTCTCGGCTTGCTGCAACTGTTCGCGCAGCGCGGGGTCGGTCACCATGCGGTGCAGCAGCGCCGCCATCTCGGCCATCGCCGCTGCCCGGGCTTCATTGCCCTTGGGCGGCATGTTGGCCGCCTGGTCCCAGCCGGCCAGGCTCTGCAGGTGGCCGAGGTGGTGCATGCGCGTCCAGGTGCTGGACAGTGCTGCGTAGACGGGGGTGCGTGTCGGGGTGGCCGTGGCGGTCATCGGAGGTCTCTTCCTTGTGGGAGGGCGCTATTTTGCGGCTCAGCCGGCGTGGATCTGGCCGGGGAACCACCACAACAGCAGCGACGTCATGGTCAGGTAGCGCAGGAACTTGCCGATCGCCATGTAGACCACGCAGGGCCAGAACGGCAGCTTCAGCCAGCCCGCCACGGCGCACAGCGGATCCCCCACCGCGGGCAGCCACGACAGCAGGCAGGCCTTGGGGCCGAAGCGCTGCAGGATCTGCAGCACCTTCAGGTCCATCGGCTTTCGGTGCCGCATGCGTTCGTAGGCGACCTCGGCGCCGTAGCCCATCCACCAGCTGATCGCGCCGCCGATGGTGTTGCCGGCCGTGGCCACGAACATCGCCTGCCAGAACAGTTCGGGGTTGAGCTTGAGCAGGCCGAAGACCGCGGGCTCGCTGCCCAGCGGCAGCAGCGTGGCCGAGACCAGCGCCACGACGAACACCGTCGTCAGGCCGAACTGCGGCAGCGCCAGCGCCGCCAGCAAGGACATCAACCAGGCTTCCATTGCGGCCCATTATCGGCAGCGGCTGCGCCCCTGGCTGCACGGGGGTCGCGCCGGCGCCGCGCCGCTATACTCCTGCCTCCTTTTTCAGCACCACCCCCACCCCCTTCCCATGCAGATCGGCGCGATTGCGCTGCCGAATCGCCTGTTCGTCGCCCCCATGGCGGGCGTCACCGACAGGCCGTTCCGGCAGCTGTGCAAGCAGCTCGGCGCCGGCTATGCGGTGAGCGAGATGGTGACGAGCAAGCGCGAGCTGTGGGCGTCGCTGAAGACCTCGCGCCGCGCCAACCACGACGGCGAGGTGGCGCCGATCGCGGTGCAGATCGCCGGCGTCGACCCGCTGGAGATGGCCGAGGCGGCGCGCTACAACGTCGACCGCGGCGCGCAGATCATCGACATCAACATGGGCTGCCCGGCCAAGAAGGTGTGCAACAAGTGGGCCGGCTCGGCGCTGATGCAGGACGAGCCGCTGGCGCTGTCCATCGTCGACGCCGTCGTGCAGGCCTGCGCGCCGCTGGGCGTGCCGGTGACGCTGAAGATGCGCACCGGCTGGTGCGACACCGAACGCAACGCCGTGCGCATCGCACGCGCGGCCGAGAGCGCCGGCGTGGCCATGGTCACGGTGCACGGGCGCACGCGCGAGCAGGGCTACAAGGGCCAGGCCGAGTACGACACGGTGGCTGCGGTGAAGGCTGCGCTGCGCATCCCGGTGGTGGCCAACGGCGACATCGACTCGCCGCGCAAGGCGCTGGCCGTGCTGCAGCGCACCGGCGCCGACGCGCTGATGATCGGCCGCGCGGCGCAGGGGCGGCCGTGGATCTTCCGCGAGATCGCGCACTTCCTGGCCACCGGCACCGAGCTGCCGCCACCGCCCACGCGCGACGTGCAGCGCTGGCTGCTCGACCACCTGCAGGACCACTACGCGCTGTACGGCGAGTGGACGGGCGTGAAGAGCGCGCGCAAGCACATCGGCTGGGCCGTGCGCGCCCTGCCCGGCGGCGAGTCCTTCCGCGCCGCGATGAACACCCTGGACGACGCCACCGCGCAGCACCGCGCCGTGGCCGACTTCTTCGACGAACTCGCCGACCGGCACGCCCTGCTGCCCGCAGTGCCTGCCGCCAACGACGATCTGGCTGCCCTCAGCGCATGAGCAAGAAGCATATCGACGACTGCATCCGCAGCACGCTGGAGCAGTACTTCAAGGACCTGCGCGGCACCGAGCCCGCGGGCGTGCACGACCTGATCCTCAACGCCGTCGAGAAGCCGATGCTCGACGTGGTGATGAAACACGCCGACGGCAACCAGAGCAAGGCCGCCGAATGGCTGGGCATCAACCGCAACACCCTGCGCCGCAAACTCCTCGACCACAAGCTGATCCCATGACGACCGCCACCCCCACCGCGCTGCTGTCCGTTTCCGACAAGTCCGGCATCGTCGACTTCGCACGCGCGCTGCACGCCCAGGGCGTGCGGTTGCTGTCCACCGGCGGCACCGCGCGGCTGCTGGCCGAAGCCGGCCTGCCCGTCACCGAGGTGGCCGAGGTCACCGGCTTCCCCGAGATGCTCGACGGCCGCGTGAAGACGCTGCACCCGCGCATCCACGGCGGCCTGCTGGCGCGCCGCGACCTGCCCGCGCACATGGCGGCGCTGGCCGAGCACGGCATCGGCACCATCGACATGCTGGTGGTGAACCTGTACCCGTTCGCGCAGGCCACGGCACGCGCCGACTGCACGCTGGAAGACGCGATCGAGAACATCGACATCGGCGGCCCGGCGATGCTGCGCGCGGCGGCCAAGAACTGGCAGGACGTGGCCGTGGTCATCGACCCCAGCGACTACCCGCGCGTGCTGGCCGAGCTGCAGGCCGGCGCCGTCACACGGGCCACCAAGTTCATGCTGGCGAAGAAGGTCTACGCGCACACCGCGGCCTACGACGGCATGATCACCAACTACCTCAGCGCGCTGCAGCCCGGCGCCGAGGACGCCACCAATGCCGTGCCGCAGCGCGCCGACTACCCCGACGTGCTGACGCTGCAGCTGGCCAAGACGCAGGACCTGCGCTACGGCGAGAACCCGCACCAGAGTGCCGCCTTCTACCGCGACGCGCAGCCGGCCGCCGGCACGCTGGCGGGCTGGACGCAGCTGCAGGGCAAGGAGCTCAGCTACAACAACATCGCCGACGCCGACGCCGCGTGGGAATGCGTGAAGACCTTCGACGTGCCCGCCTGCGTCATCGTCAAGCACGCCAACCCCTGCGGCGTGGCGGTGGCCGGCACGCTGGTCGAGGCCTACACCAAGGCCTGGCAGACCGACCCCACGTCGGCCTTCGGCGGCATCCTGGCCTTCAACCGGCCGCTGGACGAAGCCACCGCGCGCCAGATCGGCGAGCACAAGCAGTTCGTCGAGGTGCTGATCGCACCGGCCATCACGCCCGAGGCACGCGCGCTGTTCGCGGCCAAGCAGAACGTGCGGCTGCTCGAGGTGCCGCTGTCGCAGGCCATGAACACGCTGGACTTCAAGCGCGTGGGCGGCGGCCTGCTGGTGCAGGGCCAGGACACGAAGAACGTCGGCGCCACCGAACTGCGCGTGGTCAGCAAGCTCGCACCCACCGCGGCGCAGCTCGACGACCTGCTGTTCGCATGGAAGGTGGCCAAGTTCGTGAAGAGCAACGCCATCGTGTTCTGCGCCGGCGGCATGACGCTGGGCGTGGGCGCGGGCCAGATGAGCCGCATCGACAGCGCGCGCATCGCCAGCATCAAGGCCGCCAACGCCAAGCTCTCGCTGCAGGGCTCGGCCGTGGCGAGCGACGCGTTCTTCCCGTTCCGCGACGGGCTCGACGTGGTGGTGGACGCCGGCGCGCGCTGCGTCATCCAGCCCGGCGGTTCGATGCGCGACGAGGAAGTGATCGCGGCTGCCGACGAACGCGGCATCGCGATGGTCTTCACCGGCACGCGGCACTTCCGGCACTGACGCCCGGGCCGCGACCGGACGCGCCCGGTAGCATCCCGACCCATGTCGCTCGCCGAGGCCATGGGCCTGTTGCTGACCCTGATCGCCCGTCTCATCACGGGCGCGCAAGGGCATTGGAAGGGCTGCCCGCCCAAGGCCGAGCAACGCATCTACTTCGCCAACCACCAGAGCCACCTCGACTGGGTGCTGATCTGGGCGGCGCTGCCGCGCGACCTGCGTGCCGGCACGCGGCCGATCGCCGCGCGTGACTACTGGACCTCGTCGCGCTTCAAGCTGTGGCTGACCACCGAGGTCTTCCACGCCGTGTACGTGAGCCGCCAGCGCACCGACGACCAGGACCCGCTGGAGCCGCTGGTCGAGGCACTCGGCCACGGCGACTCGCTGGTGATCTTCCCCGAGGGCACGCGCAGCAACGCCGCCGAGCCCAAGCCTTTCAAGAGCGGGCTGTACCACCTGGCCGAGCAGTTCCCGGGCGTGCAACTGATCCCGGCCTGGATCGACAACGTGCAGCGCGTCATGCCCAAGGGCGAAGTGGTGCCGGTGCCCATCCTGTGCACCGTGACCTTCGGCGCACCGCTGCAGCTGCAGCCGGGCGAGGACAAGCGCGAGTTCCTGGCGCGCGCGCGCCAGGCCGTGCTGGAACTGCGACCGGTGGTGGTGTGAGCCAGCTGCGCGCGCTCTCGGTGGACCAGCAGGTGGCGCTGCTGTTCGTGCTGCTGTTCGGGCTGCTGCTGCTGGCCACGGCCGCGGCGATCTTCCTGGTGCTGCGCTGGGCGCAGGCCGGCCTGCCCGAGGACAGCGACCGCGCCGTGCGCCTGAAGCGCGAGCTGCGCGCGGTGTGGGTGGGTGCGATGGTGTTCTGGCTGGCCTGGATCTCGGGTCCGCTGGGCGCCACCCTGGCCTTCGCGGTGATCTCGTTCCTGGCGCTGCGCGAATTCATCACGCTGGCGCACACGCGGCGCAGCGACCACCGCAGCCTGGTGCTGGCCTTCTTCATCGTGCTGCCGCTGCAGTACGTGCTGGTGGGCGGCCGCAGCTTCGACCTCTTCAGCGTCTTCATCCCGGTCTACGTGTTCCTGGCCATCCCCGTCATCAGCGCGCTGGCCGGTGACCCCGAGCGCTTCCTGGAGCGCAACGCGAAGATCCAGTGGGGCATCATGGTCTGCGTCTACGGCCTGAGCCACGCGCCGGCACTGCTGCTGCTGCAGTTCCCGGGCTACGAAGGGCGCGGCGCCTTCCTCGTCTTCTTCCTCGTCGTCGTCGCCACGGTGGCGCAGCTGGCACAGGAGGCGGCCAGCCGCCGCCTGCGCCGGCGCCCGGTGGCGCGGCAGATCGATCGCTCGTTCAGCTACCGCGCCTGGGCCATCGGCGCGGTCACCGCGGGCCTGGTGGGCGCGCTGCTGTACTGGATCACGCCCTTCAAGGCGCCGCAGGCGCTGGCCATGGGCTTCATCGCCGCCGGCGCCGGCACCTTCGGCGAGTTCGTGATGAAGGCGCTGAAGAAGGACGCCGGCGTGCGCTGGTGGGGCAACCAGAGCTCGGTCACCGGCGCCGTGGGGCTGCTGGACCGCGTGGCACCGCTGTGTTTCGCAGCACCGGTGTTCTTCCATTCGGTGCGCTGGTACTTCCAGGTGAAGGCCTGAGGGGCGGGCCGCATGCGCATCCTCGGCATCGACCCCGGCCTGCAGCGCACCGGCTTCGGCCTCATCGAGGCCGAGGGCCCGCGCCTGGCCTACGTGGCCAGCGGCACCATCAGCACCACCGAGCTGGCGCGCGGCGACCTGCCGGGGCGGCTGAAGATCATCTTCGAGGGCGTGCGCGAGGTCGTGCAGACCTACCGCCCCGACCACAGCGCGGTGGAGATCGTCTTCGTCAACGTCAACCCGCAGAGCACGCTGCTGCTGGGCCAGGCCCGCGGCGCGGCGCTGGCGGCGCTGGTGTCGTCGGGGCTGCCGGTGGCGGAGTACACGGCGCTGCAGATGAAGAAGGCCGTCGTCGGCCACGGCCTGGCCAACAAGAGCCAGGTGCAGGAGATGGTCAAGCGCCTGCTGAAGCTGCCCGGCCTGCCGGGCAAGGACGCGGCCGACGCGCTGGGGCTGGCCATCAGCCACGCCCATGCCGGCGCGTCGTTTGCCGTGCTGGAACAATCCACCACCTTGCAGCGGCGCCAGCATGCGCAGTACCGCAAGGGCCGTACCCTCTGAACCCTTCTTGGAGAGCATCTGCATGACCGCCCCCGTCCAGACCCAGTGGATCGACATCGCGCCGGGCTTCGCCGGCTACCTGGCGCTGCCGCCCGCGGGCCGCGGGCCCGGGCTGGTGCTGTTCCAGGAGATCTTCGGCGTCAACGCGCACATCCGCGCGGTGGCCGAGCAGTACGCGCTGAGCGGCTTCGTGGTGCTGGCGCCCGACGTCTTCTGGCGCCAGGCGCCGCGTGTCGAGCTGGGCTACGGCGGCGACGACTTCCAGTGCGCGCTGGGCCTGATGAATGGCTACGCCGCGCCCGACGCGCTGGCCGACATCGCCGCCAGCGTGGCCACGCTGCGCGCGCGGCCCGAACTGCGCGGCCAGGTCGGCGCCTTCGGCTATTGCATGGGCGGGCGCCTGGCCTACCTGGCAGCCGCCACCACCGACATCGCAGCGGCCGTGCCCTTCTACGGCGGCGGCATCCACGGCCAGCTCGACCGCGCCGCGGCCATCACGTGCCCGGTGCAGTTCCACTACGCCGAGCACGACGACCACATCCCGCTCTCGGCGGTGGACAGCGTGCGCCAGGCCATGGCCGGCAAGGCCGCCGAAGTGCATGTCTATCCCGGCGCGCACCACGGCTTCAACTGCTGGGCGCGCGGCTCGTACCACGCCCCCAGCGCCGCGCTGGCGCAGGGGCGCGCGCTGGCGTTCCTGGCCGAACGCCTGTTCTAGCGGCGCACCACGGCCTCAGGCCGCGCGGCGGCGGAACATGCCCGAGGCGCCGCTGGCCGCGGCCACCTCGCGCGCCGTCTCCATCAGCGACGGAGCCAGCGCGGCCATGCGCGCCTCGGTCAGCCGCACCATCGGCCCGGCGATCGTGACCACGCCGATGGCCTGCCCGTCGCGGCCCAGCACGGGCGCGGCCATCGCGGTCATGCCCGGCGCGAAGACCTCGACGATGGTGCTGTAGCCGTTCTTGCGCGCTGCACGCACGTGGGTCATCAAGGCCTTCATCGTGGTGGGCGCGCGCGGGCCGAACTGCTCGGGCTGGCCGAAGCCCTGGCGCGCCACGCGGGCCATCGCCTCGTCGTCGCTCAGCGTCGACAGCAGCGCGTGGCCGGCGGCACTGCACGACAGCGTCACCGACAAGCCCATGTCGGGGTCGTAGCGCAAGCCGCGCGTGGCGCCCTGGGCCTTGGCGACGAAGACCAGCTCCGCGTCGTCGACCACGGCCAGCCGCACCAGTTCACCCGCGGTCTGCGCCAGCCGGTCCAGCAGCGGCTGCGCGACGTCGACGACGCCGCTGCTGCTGAGGAAGCTCAGGCCCAGCGCCACCAGCTTCACCGTCAGCACGTAGTCGCCCTGGTCGCGCAGCTGGCGCACGTAGCCGGCCTCGCACAGCTCCACCAGCAGCCGGTGCGTGGCGCTCAGCGGCATGTCGCCGCGCTGCGACAGGGACGAGAGCGAACACCCCTCGGGCCGCGCCGCCAGTTGCTCCAGCACGTGGAAGACACGCTCCAGTTTCCCGCTCATCGATCACATCCTCACGCACTGCCTCAGACAGCGCGCACTCTATCCAACTTGCACCCAGGGTAACCCACTACGGAAGCTGATTCCCTTTTGGAAACTGTTTCCATTACGATGCGCGGCATTCGATCGTCACTGCCTGGAGACTTCCCGATGACCCTGCCGCGCCGCCCCGTCTTGTTGCGCACCCTGTCCTGCACCCTGGGCCTGCTCTGCGGCACGCTCGCCCTGCCCGCGCTGGCGCAGGACGTGCAGGAACGCACCATCAAGTTCGGCCACCTGAACAACGCCGACCACCCGGTGAGCGCGGGCGTGAAGAAGTTCGCCGAGCTGCTGGCGGCCAAGAGCGGCGGCAAGCTGAAGGTGGCCGAGTACCCGGCCTCGACGCTGGGCAACGAGATGCAGCAGCAGTCGGCGCTGCAAGGCGGCGTGCAGGAGATGACGGCACCGGCCACCACCTCGCTGGCCGGCATCGTCAAGGAGTTCGGCCTCATCGACTTCCCGTTCGCGGTGGCCAGCTTCGCGCAGGCCGACGCGCTGCTCGACGGCCCCTTCGGCCAGGCGCTGCTGGCCAGGCTGCCCGAAAAGGGCCTGGTGGCGCTGGGCTACTGGGACCTGGGCTTCCGCAACGTCACCAACAGCAAGCGCCCGATCACCAAGCCCGAAGACCTGGAAGGGCTGAAACTGCGCGTGATCCCGAACCCGGTGTTCCTCGACACCTTCCGCGCCTTCAAGGCCAACCCGGTGCCGATGCCCTTCGTCGAGCTCTACGGCGCGCTGGAGTCCAAGGCCGTGGACGGCCAGGAGAACCCGTTCTCGGTGATCCTGTCGAACAAGTTCTACGAAGTGAACAAGTTCGTCAGCGCCACCAACCACGTCTACGCCGCCAACATCGTGCTGGTGAGCAAGCGCTTCTGGGACAAGCTCTCGGCCACCGAGCAGAAGATGATGAACGACGCCGCCAACGAAGCGCGTGCGTTCCAGCGCCAGACCAGCCGCGCGGCGGCCCAGAAGGCGGTGGCCGAGCTGCAGGCCAGGGGCATGCAGTTCAACGAACTGAGCGCCGCCGAGCAGGCGCGCATGGTGCAGGTCGCCAAGCCCGTGACCGACCGCCTGCAGGCCACCTACGACCCCGCCATCGTCAAGCTCTACAACGACGAGCTGGCGCGCATCCGCAAGTGAGCCGGGCCATGAAGATCCTGATCCTGCACGGCCCCAACCTGAACCTGTTCGGGCGCCGCGAGCCGCACATCTACGGCACCACGACGCTGGCGCAGATCAACGAACGTCTGGCGGCGCTGGCGAACACGCTCGACGTCGAGATCGAGACGCTGCAGTCCAACCACGAGGGCGTGCTGGTCGACAAGCTGCACGAGCGCATCGACAGCGTGCAGGGCGCGCTGGTCAACCCCGCCGGGCTGACGCAGCACGGCGTGCCGCTGCACGACGCCATCAAGGCCATGCCGTTCCCGGTGCTGGAGATCCACATGACCAACATCGCCACGCGCGAGGAATGGCGCCACCGCTCCATCATCGCGCCGGCCGTGAAGGCCACGATCCAGGGCCTGGGCTGGCGCTCGTACACGGCCGGGCTGCGTGCCCTGGTCGAGCTGCTGCGCGACGCGCCCGCGACCTGAACCGCCGACGCCGCCGCCGGCGGCCTGGAGACTTCCTTGTCCCGCTTGATCCACCTGTACTGCCGGGTGCTGGATGCGCTCGCCGCTGCCGGTCTGGCGCTGATGGTTGCGCTGGTGTTCGGCAACGTCGTGCTGCGCTACGCGTTCGACTCCGGCATCGCCGTGTCGGAAGAACTCTCGCGCTGGCTCTTCATCTGGATCACCTTCCTGGGCGCCATCGTCGCGCTGCGTGAAGGTGGCCACCTCGGCACCGACCTGCTGCTGGCGCGGCTGCCGCCGCGGCTGCGCAGCGCCTGCAGGGTGCTGGCGCAGCTGCTGATGCTGGGCATCTGCTGGCTGCTGCTGCAGGGCACGCTGGAGCAGACCCGCATCAATTGGAGCAACACCGCGCCGTCCAGCGGCTTCTCGCTGGCGTTCTTCTATGGCAGCGGCGTGGTCTTCGCCGTCTCGGCCGGGCTCATCGTGCTGCAGCAGCTGGCGGCGGCGCTGCTGGGCCACACGCCGCCGCAGGCGGCGACGCGGGCTTCAGGCGCGGAGACCGCATGACGCTCACCATCTTCCTGGGCAGCCTGCTCGGCGGCATGGCGCTGGGCCTGCCGATCGCGTTTGCGCTGCTGGGCTGCGGCGTGGCGCTGATGTGGCACCTGGACCTGTTCGACCCGCAGATCCTGGCGCAGAACCTGATTGCCGGCGCCGACAGCTTCCCGCTGCTGGCCGTGCCCTTCTTCATGCTGGCCGGCGAAATCATGAACGTCGGCGGCCTCTCGCGCCGCATCGTCGGGCTCGCGCTGGCGCTCGTGGGCCACGTGCGCGGCGGCCTGGGCTACGTGACGGTGATCGCGGCCTGCCTGATGGCGGCGCTGTCGGGCTCGGCGGTGGCCGACGCCGCGGCGCTGGCCGCGCTGCTGCTGCCGATGATGGTGGCCGCCGGCCACGACAAGGCGCGCTCGGCAGGGCTCATCGCCTCGGCCAGCATCATCGCGCCGGTGATCCCGCCGTCGATCGGCTTCGTGATCTTCGGCGTCGCGGCCAACGTCAGCATCAGCAAGCTCTTCCTCGCCGGCATCGCGCCGGGCCTGATGCTGGGCGCGGTGCTGTGGGGCACCTGGTGGTGGCTGGTGCGGCGCGAAGCCGTCACGCCGCCGCCGCGGCGCAGCCGGCGCGAGGTGCTGCAGGCGCTGCTCGAGGCCTCGTGGGCGCTGGTGCTGCCGGTGATCGTGATCGTCGGCCTGAAGATGGGGGTGTTCACGCCCACCGAAGCCGCGGTGGTGGCAGCCGTGTACGCGCTGCTGGTGTCGACGCTGGTCTACGGCGAGCTGCCGCTGCGCCAGCTGCCGGCGGTGTTCCGCCACGCCGCGCGCACCAGCGCCGTGATCATGTTCCTGGTGGCCGCGGCCATGGTCAGCGCCTGGCTCATCACGGTGGCCGGGCTGCCCGCGCTGGTGACCGGGCTGCTCGAACCCTTCATCGCGCACCCGACGCTGCTGCTGCTGCTGATCATGCTGCTGGTGGTGCTGGTGGGCACGGCGATGGACATGACGCCCACCATCCTGATCCTCACGCCGGTGCTGATGCCGGTGGTGAAGGCCGCCGGCATCGACCCCGTGTACTTCGGCGTGCTGTTCATGATCAACAACGCCATCGGCCTGGTGACGCCGCCGGTGGGCGCGGTGCTCAACACCGTGGCCGGTGTCGGCCGCCTGGGCATCGACGCCGTCACGCGCGGCGTGCTGCCGTTCGTGCTGGCGCAGTTCGCGCTGCTGCTGCTGCTGATCCTGTTCCCGCAGCTCGTGCTGGTGCCTGCGCGCTGGCTGCACTGAACCCGCCCCGCCCTTGCTTTCCACACCCCAGACCCCAGAGCCGGCGCAGACCGGCACACCCCCACCACCATCCAAGAGGAGTCCACGATGACCACGTTCCAACTCACGCTCGCCGCGCTGGCCGTTGCCGCCAGCGGTGCCGCCACGGCGCAGACCAAGCCCGTGCCGCCGAAGAACTTCGACAGCTACTACAACGTCTGCCGCGGCACCAGCCCCGAGTGCTACAACGACTGGCACGCCTTCGACAGCCTGCCCAACAAGGTGCTGATCTACTCGCGCACCGCCGGCCCGCGCCACGCCAACCTGGGCACGCCGATGGCCGCCGGCATGAACCCGCCGATGAACGCCGACAACGTGATGCAGGCCAACCTGGTGCGCATCCTGGCCGCCGCGGGCATCGCCGCCGACTGGACCGAAGACGTCACGCAGCTCAGCCGCGTCAACAACTACAAGGCCGTCATCTTCGCCAGCAGCAACCGCGACACGCTGTGGAACGCCGCGGCCAGCAGCAGCAACGACGCCGCCCGCACCTCGCTGCGCAACTACATGCGCCGCGGCGGCGGCTTCGTCGGCATCCACAACGCCTTCGGCGCCGAGTACAACTGGTCGTACTACGAAGGCCTGCTGGGCAACGCCAACTTCTACAACCACGCGCCCAACCGCAGCGGCATCGTCGAGATCGTCGACGCCGACCCGTCCACCGCCGGCGTGCCCGCCCGCTTCGAGTTCCAGGACGAGTGGTACAACCTGATGCCCTTCCCGACCAACGTCAAGTTCCTGGCCAAGGTCGACGTCAGCTCGCTGAACCCGCCCAACGCCGCGCCGCACCCCGGGCACCCCAACTTCCACCCCGTGGCCTGGTGCCAGTACTACGACGGCGGCCGTTCTTGGGTGACGACGCTGGGCCACAACGCGAGTTCGTTCACCGAGAGCAACCAGGGTCCGGGCGCCGCGGCCTTCCAGAAGCTGCTGGTGCAGGGCGTGAAGTCGGTGATGGGGCTGACCCCGTTCTGCACGAAGTGAGGCCGTGATGCGACTGCCTTCCTTCGTGGCCGCCGCGGCCGTGCTCGCGGCGCTGGCCACACCCGCGGTGGCGGCATCGACGCCCACCAGCTTCGTCGTCGACTTCGGCAACATCGCCAGCTTCGGCGAGAAGGGCGACGCCGACAACACGACGCTGAGCTTCGCCATCGGTGCCGGCGTGCGCATCGTCGGGCTGACCTGGGACGTCGAGGTCAGCACGGTCGGCGACAGCTGGCTCGACGAGATCTCGCTGGACTTCACCAACACACTCGGTGCGGGCGTGCAGTTCAGCCCGGCACTGGGTCTCTACGGCCCCGGCACGCACAGCAGCAGCGGCAGTGTCGACCTGCTCAACGCCGGGCAGTCGTTTGCGCTGGGCGGCGACGGGCGGCTGCACCTGGAGTTCTACGAGAGCTACGACGACATCGCCGGCGCTGCCGACGCACGCTGGACCAGCGGCAGCCTGAGCTTCCAGCTGGCCCCGGTGCCCGAGCCCAGCACCTACGCGATGCTGGGTCTGGGCCTGCTGGCCGTGGCCTCCACCACGTACCGCCGCCGGCGTTCGAAGACCGACTGAACCCGCCCGCGCCGCGCCGTGTGGCCACGCCCCCTGCGTGGCCGCGGCGCAGCCACGCCCCTCGTTTCCACCGTCAGACAGGAGACCGCCCCATGCGCCTGACCCGTCCGTTCCTTCCCCCGCTCGCCGCGTTGTTCGCCGCGGGCCTGCTGCACGGCGCCGCCCTGGCCGCCGACCCCTGCTGCCTGCCGACCACGACCGACTTCCCGAAGGTCGGCGGCAACCTCGGCAACCAGAACTACTCGTCGCTGGCCAAGATCCACAAGGGCAACATCCGCCAGCTCGGCGCGGCCTGGATGAACAGCCTGGAAGGCGGCGCCAAGTCGGGCAACGCGCAGAGCACCGCGGTCGCGGTCGACGGCGTGTTGTTCATCGAGACGGCGCAAGGCCGCGTGCACGCGGTGGACGGCAAGACCGGCGCCGTGAAGTGGAGCTACAACCCCGGCCGCGGCGGCCAGACCCGGCGCGGTGTCGCGGTGGGCGGCGGCAAGGTCTACACGCTGACCACCGGCAACTACGTCATCGCGCTCGACCAGAACACCGGCCAGGTCGTGTGGGAGCGCCAGCACAACGGCTACGGCAACATCGCCAAGGTCGCCGTGGTCTACCACGACAACATGCTCTACGTGGGCACCAACGACGGCAACCGCGGCGCGGGCCTGGCCCTGCGCGCCGACAACGGCGACCTCGTGTGGCACTTCTTCGGCGCTGCCGCGCCGGGCACGATCGGCGGCGACACCTGGGAAGGCGAGACCTACCTCACCGGCGGAGCCACGCCGTGGATCCACCCCGCGGTGGACCCCGAGCTGAACCTCGTCTACTGGACCTTCGGCAACGCCCGCGCGGGCTCGTCGCAGAACGGCAGCACACGCGGCGGACAGAACCTGTTCGCCAACTCCATCGTCGCGATGGACGCCAAGACCGGTGTCTACAAGTGGCACTTCCAGTCGGTGCACCACGACATCTGGGACATGGACAACGTGATGGCGCCGGTGCTGGCCGACATCACGGTCGCGGGCCAGCCGAAGAAGGCCGTGGTCTACGGCAGCAAGACCGGCATGTACTACATCCTCGACCGCCGCGACGGCAAGCCGCTGCTGGGCATCGACGAGAAGCCGGTGCCGGTGGACCCGCGGCAGAAGTCCTGGCCCACGCAGCCCTGGCCGCGCGGCGGCTCGTTCATCCCCACCTGCCCCACCACCGAAGGCCCGGCGCGCGCGGTGCCCAACTTCAAGACCGGCTGCCTGTACGTGCCGCACTGGGACGAGCCCATCCTGTCCTTCCCCGGCCAGGGCGGCGGCGCTGACTGGAACCACCAGTCCTTCAGCCACACGACGAAGTGGATGTACACCGGCGTCGGCTACGTCGGCTCGGCGCACTCGCTGACCGAAGCCAGCAACGGCCTGCGCCCGCTGGGCACGGGCATGTCGGGCGGCATCGTGGTGGTGAACCCGTCGACGAACCAGGTGGTGTGGAAGAAGGACCTGCCCTGGTCGGTGGCGCACGGCAACGGCATCCTGACGACGGCGAGCAACCTGCTCTTCATCGGCCAGCCCGACGGCAACCTGCTGGCGATGGATGCCCTGAACGGCCGCGAGCTGTGGCGCTTCCAGACCGGCGCCAGCATCAACGCCAGCCCCATCACGTACCAGATCGACGGCGAGCAGTACGTGGCCGTCTTCGCCGGCGGCTCGGGCCTGCCGTTTGCCGACGCGCCGCGCGGCGACTACCTGTGGGCCTTCAAGGTCGGCGGCACGGTGCCGCCGCTGCCCGCACCGGTGCCGCCGTCCACGCGCCGCGACATCACGGCCGCCCCGGTCGAAGGTGCAGTCGTCAACAACACCGTGGTGCTGAACCGCACCTACAGCGGCGGCGTGGTCGGCAGCGTCGAGTCCGATGCTGTCAACGCGATGGCGCCGCAGCACCTGCGTGTGCCGGTGGGCACGACGGTGACCTTCCTGAACCCGGCCAGCAACGTGAAGAACCACTGCGCGACCCAGTTCTTCGAAGGCCTGTTCAACGCCGGCCCGCTGGCCCCGGGCCAGGCCTTCGCCTACACCTTCACCCAGAAGGGCACCTACTTCTACAACGACTGCACCAGCCCGCGGGCCACGGGCAAGGTCGTCGTCTATTGACCGGGAGAACACGCATGCACACACACACGATCCTCGGCAGCCTGCTCCTGCTGGCCGCCAGCGGCGCCGCGCAGGCGCAGCAGCTGGGCGCCGGCTTCCAGGTGACCTCGTTCTCGTGGGTCGCCTCGGGCGGCACGCTGCAGTGGCTGGACGGCAGTGCCTACCAGACGCTGGACCTGGTCTCGGCCGAGGCCGGCGGCCTGGGCGGCAGCGACGTCGCCGGCAGCACCGGCTTCGCGCTGCTGGACCAGGCCTTCTCCACCGCCACGGCACACGCCTCGGCCAGCGCCGGCGCCACCGCGGCCGGTACGCTGCATGGCCAGGCGGGCGCACTCGGCGGGCCCATCGTCGAGTTCAGCCAGCCGCACGTCGGCAGCGCGATGGCACAGCAGTCGCAGGAGTTCATGCTGACCGGCGCCGGCAGCGTGACCTTCACGGTGCACTACCTGATCGACGTCGCGGCGCTCGGTGGCGATGGCCTCTACAACTACGCGCAGTCGTCGCTCGATTTCACGGCCGGCAACTACGCCAACGCCAGCGGCGGCAGCAGCTTTGCCGAGCTGCTGAGCTTCGAGCACACCGGCGGCACGGCCACGCGCAGCGGCAGCTTCACGCTGACGGTGGACCTCGCCGGCCCCGACGACGTGGGCTTCTACAACCTGCGCGGCAATGCCTACGCCAGCGCCGTCTCGGCCGTGCCCGAGCCCGGCACCTGGGCCATGATGCTGCTGGGCCTGGCCGGCGTGGGCGCCGTGGCGCGGAGGAAGCGCACATGCTGAGGCCCCGCCACATGCCCGCCGCCACGCTGGCGGCCGCACTGCTGGCCGCACAACCCGCAGCGCAGGCGCTGGAGATCGGCGGCCTGACGATCGACGAGGCCGGCTTCGCCGACACGCTGATCGCATCGAACGGCACTTACACCACGTCGGGCGGCACGCTGGCCGGCGTGCTCACCGACGACAGCCTGGCCAGCTGGGCCATGTCCACCACGCCCGGCGCGTACGTGGTGCTGGGCTTCTCGGGCGTGCTGCCGGTGAACGGTGCCGGCAACGACATCGTGATGTTCGAGCGCGGGCGCGAGGCCTACGAGTACTCGCAGGAAGGCTTCGACAGCTTCGACATCACGATCAACGGCATCACGCGCACCTACTTCACCACCGAGACCACCACCATCGTCGACGACCACAACGTCAACATGACGACGCTGGACCTCAGCTTCTTCGGCGTCGCCCAGGGCGCCACGGTGGACAGCATCCGCATCGGCATGGACTACGACACACGCGGCTCGCTGCCGCAGCTGATGCTGGTGGGCGCGCTCAACGGCATGACGGCCCCGGTGCCCGAGCCCGGCACCTGGGCGCTGATGCTGGCCGGCCTGGGCCTGTTCGGAGCCCGCCGGTGGCGCGCGCGCTGAAGGCTGCCGCGGCGCTGCTGGCCGCGCTGGCAGCACCGGTGTGCACCGGCGCCGACGACGCCCCGCCGCGGCTGTCGGCGCCCACCGCGCTGGCCGCACTCGGCGACCGCCTGCTGTTCGCGATGGACGACGGCCGCAGCGGCCTGGAGCTGTGGCGCGCCGACGCACCCGGCGCCGCGCCGCAGCCGGTGCAAGACATCCGCCCCGGCGCGGCCGGCAGCTACCCCAGCGGCTTCGTGCGCCTGGGCGACGCGCTCTTCTTCACCGCCAACGACGGCACCACCGGGCTGGAGCTATGGCGCAGCGACGGCACCGCGGCCGGCACGCAGCGCGTGCGGGACATCCAGCCCGGCGCCGGCGATGGCCTGCCGAACGCGCTGGTGGCGCTGGGCGAGCGCCTCTTCTTCAGCGCCGACGATGGCGTGCACGGCTTCGAGCTGTGGGTCAGCGACGGCACGGCGGCCGGCACGCAGCTGCTGGCCGACCTGTGGCCGGGTGCAGCCGGGTCGACGCCGCGCGCGCTGACGGTGGCCGGCGACCGCCTGTTCTTCGTGGCGCAGGACGCCGCGGCCGGCACCGAGCTGTGGGTCAGCGACGGCACCCGCGCCGGCACGCGGCGCGTGGCCGACATCCGCCCCGGGCCCGGCGACGCCAGCCCGGCGCAGCTGCATGCGCTGGGTCGGCAGGTGGTCTTCGTCGCCGACGACGGCCGCCACGGCGCCGAACTGTGGGTCAGCGACGGCACCGCCGCCGGCACGCGGCTCGTGCACGACATCCACCCCGGCCCGGCCAGCGCCGCACCGCGCCACCTGGCCGTGCGCAGCGACGAGGTCTTCTTCGCTGCCGACGACGGCCGGCACGGCATCGAGCTCTGGGCCAGCAGCACGCGGCCCGGCGGCACGCGGCTCGTGCGCGACATCGCGCCCGGTACGGCACACGGCCTGCCGGCCTTCCTGACCGTGGCCGGCGGCACGCTGTTCTTCCGCGCCAGCGACGGCACGCACGGCGCCGAGCTGTGGGCCAGCGACGGCAGCACGGCCGGCACGCGGCAGCTGGCCGACACCGCGCCCGGCGCGGCCAGCAGCGCGCCGAACCAGTTGTTTGCGCATGGCAGCACGCTGCTGTTCGCAGCCGTGCACCCGACGCTGGGCTACGAGCTGTTTGCCGCCGACGGCAGCGGGCTGCGCCTGCTGGCCGACCTGGGCACGGGCCCGCGCGGCAGCTTCCCGCACCAGTTCGTGCCTGCGGGCGGGCGGCTGTGGTTCGTGGCCGACGACGCGCGCGGCTTCAGCCGCCTGTGGGCGCTGGACGCTCAGCTGCGCGACAGCCCGAAGTGCAGCACCTGCCCGACGGGCCCGTAGTCGACGACCCAGGTCCCGATGCGCCGGCGCTGCCGGCCTGCATCGCCACGGTGGCCATGGCGGGCACTCCCGCAGGGCAAGGCCTGCACCGTGCCGCGGCAGGCCAGGGCGGCGGCAGTCGTGCGCGCCCGAGCTGGAGTGCGCCACAGCCGTGGCCAGCAAGCGTGAAAACAGCACATACCTGATAAGCCAGAGCATCTTCAGGCTCGATGCGTCTTCATATGACTTTCAATTTGATCATTTTTGCCAGATAATTTGTCCCAGTCCAGGCGATCGCAGACGGTTCCCGGGGCTGGGTTTCCTGCGTTCCCACCTGGCCGCGGCGCTGCCCTTCACATGCAACACCTGGCTGCGGCCATCGATGAGGACATCCTGATGACGACAAACACCTGGACCGTGCGGGCGCAACTGGCCGCCAGCTTCGGCCTGCTGGCCGCCCTGGTGCTGCTGGTGTCGATCCTGGCCGTGCGGGCACTGGGCGACGGGTACGGGCACTACGCCACCTACGTGAACGACACCGGCGCCCGGGTCAGCATCGCCAACCACGTGCTGGACGCCGCCAACGCGCGCGCCGCCGCAGCGCGCAACCTGCTGCTGGTGAGCACCGCCGCCGACCGCCAGACCGAGACCGCCGCGGTGCAGGCCGCGCACGCCCGCGTGACCGAGCAGCTCGGCAAACTGCGGCAGGCGGTGGCCACCGGGGGCGGGGTCAGCGAACGCGAACGTGCGCTCTTCACCGAGATCGAGCAGATCGAGTCCCGCTACGGCCCCGTGGCGCTGGCGATCGTGCAGATGACGCTGGCCGACCAGCGCGAAGCGGCCATCGAGAAGCTGAACGCCGAGTGCCGGCCCCTGCTGGCCGCGCTGCTGCTGGCCGCCGACACCTACGTCGACTACCAGGAGACTGCCGCCGCCGCCGAAGTGCGGGACGCCGAGCAGGCCTACGCGAGCAACCGCAACCTGATGCTGGCCGCCTGCGCGCTGGCGGTGGTCGGCGCCATGCTGTTGGCCCTGCGCATCACGCGCAGCCTGACACGCGCCCTGGGCGCCGAGCCGGCCGCGCTGGGTGCGGCAGCGCGGCGCGTGGCCGACGGCGACCTCGGCCCGGTGGCGGGTGCGGCCCAGGCCACGGCCGGCAGCGTGCTGGCCTCGCTGGCCGACATGCAGCAGCGCCTGGCAGCCCTGGTGGCCCAGGTGCGCCAGGCATCGGACTCCATCGCCACCGGCTCGTCGGAGATCGCCACCGGCAACGTCGACCTGTCGCAGCGCACCGAGGCGCAGGCCTCCAACCTGCAGCAGACCGCGGCCTCGATGGAGCAGCTGCACTCCACCGTGAAGCACAACGCCGACACCGCACGCCAGGCCACGCAGCTGGCCGGCGCGGCCAGCACCGCGGCCCACAAGGGCGGCGAGGTCGTCGGCCAGGTGGTCGCGACGATGGGCGACATCAGCAGCAGCGCACGCCGCATCGCCGACATCATCGGCACCATCGACGGCATCGCGTTCCAGACCAACATCCTGGCGCTCAATGCCGCCGTGGAAGCAGCACGCGCGGGTGACCAGGGCCGCGGCTTCGCGGTCGTGGCCGGCGAGGTGCGGGCGCTGGCGCAGCGCAGCGCCGAGGCGGCGCGCGAGATCAAGAGCCTGATCGGCGCCAGCGTCGACAAGGTCGAGCTCGGCACGCGGCTGGTGGCCGACGCCGGCAGCAGCATGACCGACATCGTGGCGCAGGTGCAGCACGTGGCCCAGCTGCTCAACGAGATCGATGCCGCCACGCTGGAGCAGACCAGCGGCATCGGCCAGGTCAGCGACGCCGTGACGCAGCTCGACCAGGTGACGCAGCAGAACGCGGCGCTGGTGGAAGAAAGCGCCGCCGCGGCCGAGAGCCTGCAGCAGCAGGCCAGCAGGCTGGCCGAGCTGGTGAGCGTGTTCCGCGTGGCCGCCGCCTGACGGCGCAGCCGGCGGCCATGTCCGCTGCTACGCCAGCCGCTCGGCGTGCCAGCGCAGGTGGTCGTCGATCAGGCTGGCGATGAAGTAGTAGCCGTGGTCGCAGCCCGCGTGCCGGCGCAGCGTCAGCGGCTGGCCCGCCTGTGCGCACGCGGCCTCGAAGGCCTCGGGGTGCAGCTGCTCGGCCAGGAACTTGTCGGCCAGGCCCTGGTCGACCAGGATGCCCTGCGGGTACGGCGTGCGTGCCGCGGCCATCAGTGCGCTGGCGTCGTGCGCGGCCCAGGCGCTGCGGTCGGGTCCGAGGTAGCGGCCGAAGGCCTTCTCGCCCCACGGGCAGCGGCTCGGTGCCGCGATCGGCGCGAAGGCCGAGAGCGAGCGGAACATGCCCGGATGGCGCAGCGCCAGCGTGAGCGCGCCGTGGCCGCCCATCGAGTGGCCGCACAGGCCGATGCGCTGTGCGTCGGCGCCGAAGTGCGCCACCACCAGGTCGCGCAGCTCGCCGGTGATGTAGCTCTCCATGCGGAAGTGCGCCGACCACGGCGCCTGCGTCGCGTCGAGGTAGAAGCCGGCGCCGCTGCCGAAGTCCCACTCGGCGGCCTCGCCGTCGATGCCGGTCTTGCGCGGGCTGGTGTCGGGCGCCACCAGCAGCAGGCCGAGCTCGGCCGCCAGACGCTGCGCGCCGGCCTTGATGGGGAAGGTCTCCTCGGTGCAGGTCAGGCCGGCCAGATACACCACCGTGCCGCGCACCGGCGTGCCTGCCGGCGGCCGGTACACCGCAAACTGCATCGGCAGCCCGATGGTGGCACTGTCGTGCCGGTAGAAGCCCTGCACGCCGCCGAAGCAGCGGTGCTCGGACAGCGTCTGCACGGCCATCAGAACAACACCACCGAGCGGATCGACTCGCCGCGCTTCATCAGCTCGAAGCCTTCGTTGATGTCGTCGAGCTTCAGGCGGTGCGTGATGAGGTCGTCGATCTTGATCTTGCCGTCCATGTACCAGTCGACGATCTTCGGCACGTCGGTGCGGCCACGCGCGCCGCCGAAGGCGCTGCCCATCCAGACGCGGCCGGTGACCAGCTGGAACGGCCGCGTGCTGATCTCCTTGCCGCTTTCGGCCACGCCGATGATCACGCTCTTGCCCCAGCCGCGGTGCGTGCACTCCAGCGCCTGGCGCATCGTGGTGGTGTTGCCGATGCACTCGAAGCTGTAGTCGGCGCCGCCGCCGGTGAGCTGCACCAGCGTGTCGACCAGGTTCTCGTGCTCCTTCGGGTTGACGAAGTGCGTCATGCCGAACTGGCGCGCCATCTTCTCGCGCGCCGGGTTGATGTCGACGCCGATGATCTTGTCGGCGCCCACCATCTTCGCGCCCTGGATCACGTTCAGCCCGATGCCGCCGAGGCCGAACACCACGACGTTGGCCCCCGCTTCCACTTCCGCCGTGAACAGCACCGCGCCGACGCCGGTGGTGACGCCGCAGCCGATGTAGCAGACGGTGTCGAAGGGCGCGTCGCTGCGGATCTTCGCCAGCGCGATCTCGGGCACGACGATGTGGTTGGCAAACGTGCTGGTGCCCATGTAGTGGAAGACCGGCTTGCCGTCGATGGAGAAGCGGCTGGTCTGGTCGGGCATCAGGCCCTTGCCCTGCGTGGCGCGGATCGCGGTGCACAGGTTGGTCTTGCGGCTCAGGCAGCTCTTGCACTGGCGGCATTCGGGCGTGTACAGCGGGATCACGTGGTCGCCCGGCTTCAGGCTCGTGACGCCGGCGCCGACGTCGACGACGATGCCCGCGCCCTCGTGGCCCAGGATGCTGGGGAACACGCCTTCGCTGTCGGCGCCCGACAGCGTGTAGTAGTCGGTGTGGCAGATGCCGGTGGCCTTGATCTCCACCAGCACCTCGCCGGTCTTGGGCCCCTGCAGGTCCACGGTCTCGATGGTGAGCGGGGCGTTGGCCTTCCAGGCGACGGCGGCGCGGGTCTTCATGCGGGGCTCCTTGTTGCGGCGCAGAACCTTACACCAGGGCCGCGCTGCGCTGCCGCTGCACGGGCATGTGTACCGAAGCGGGCCAGAGGTGCGATGCTTGCGGCCGCCATGGCTGCCCCGCACGCGCTCGACCTCCGCCCCGCCGCCGCGCTGCGGCCGCCGCGGCGCCTGCCGGCGCTGGCCGACTGCCTTGTGCTGGCGGCACTGCTGCACCTGCTGGCGGTGGCGGTGTTCGGCAGCGCACCCGGTGGCACGGCGCAGCTGGGCCAGAGCGTGTGGGGCGCCATCAACGTGCGCCTGGCCGGCACCGGCCCCGCAGGCCCCGAGACAGCGCCGCCGCCCGAGGTGGTGACCGGCCCGCCGGGCACAGCCGCCACCCAGCGTTGGGGCGGTGCGGTGCGCGACAGCAGCGCGCCCACGCCGGCGGCGCAGCCCGGCGCGGCGCGTCTGGGCACCTGGAACCCGGCCCGCACGGCGGCCAAGGCCGACACGCTGCCGCCTGCGGCCTCCCCAGGCCCGGCGGCGGCAATACCTGCACCTGCACCTGCACCTGCACCGGTCCCTGCGCTTGTCCAGGATCCGGCGCCAGCGCCCCCGGCGGAGCCCGGCCCACCGCCCGCGCTGGGCGCGCTGCGTGCGACCGCCCAGCCGCTGCAGCCGCTGGCCCCGCTGCCGGCCGTGGCGGCCCCTGTGCCGGCAACGGCCACGCCCGCGCCTCCGGCAGTGCCAGCGCTGGCGCCGCTGCCTGCCCCGGCCACCCGTGCCCTGGCCCCGATGCCAACCGCCGTGCCGGCCACGGCAGCGCCGCTGCTGCAGGTGCCGCAGCCGCTGGCAACGGCTCGGCCGTTGGCCGCACCGCCGCAGGCGCCGGTGCTGCGCGAGCTGCCGGCGGCCGCCCCAACCACCGCCCCAACCACCGCCACCCCGGACACCGCCCCACCGGCCCCCGCACCGGACCCCGCCGCCACCCCGGCACCCGCCGCCCCGCAGGCCGTGCCGCTGGCGCCGTCGCCCACTGGCGTGCCGATGGCCCAGCCCGTGCCGGCGGCCGGCACGACGCGGCAGGGGCTGCCGCAGCGTCCGGCGTTCGGCGCCCCCGATGCCGGCGCCGCTGTCGGCACCGACGTCGCCACGCCGCCCGCGGCCGCCGCCAGCCAGCCGCGGCTGAACCTGGACTACGTGCGCCCGCGCGGCGGCGAGATCTCCACGCTGGGCCGGCGCGGTGTGGTCAACGCGCTGCCGGTGCCGCCCGACGTGAAGGACAAGCTCGCCGAGGACATCGCGAAGTCGGCGCGCGAAGACTGCCGCAAGGCCTACGCCGGCGGCGGCCTGGCGGCGGTGGTGCCGCTGGCGGTGGACGCGCTCAGGAAGGACGGCTGCCGCTGGTGACGGCAGGCACCGCCGCCGTGCGCGACAGCCGCGGCTCGGCCGGCCGGCCGGCATCGGGCGCCAGCGCCGCCAGCTGCATCAGCGTCAGCGGCCCGGCCACGCCATCGGCCGCCAGCCCCTGCGCGCGCTGGAAGGCCTGCACGCGGGCGCGCAGCGCGGTGTCGTCGGCCACCAGGCCCTGGCCGTCCAGCAGTGCCAGCCGTTGCAGCAGCCAGCCGCGCAGCACCACCGCGTTGGCGGCGTGCGCGCCGTCCACGTAGCCTGCCGGCGCGCGCCAGTAGGTCGCGAACTCGCCCTGCCACAGCCGCGCCAGCTGCAGCAGCGGCAGTTCCAGGTCGGCGCCGCCGGCGTTGAGCACGGCGCGGTCGGCAGCCAGGCCGACCAGCAGCACGTGCGCCACGCGGCCGCGTGGGTCCTGCAGGCGCAGCCAGGCGGGCCGGTCGCTCTGGCGCAGGCCGGCCAGGCCGGCGTTGCTGCGCAGGCAGTGCAGCGACTGCAGCGCCGCCGCCGCGCAGGGCTCGCCCGCGCCGAGCACCGTGCCCCACAGGCCGGCCAGTGCGCGCCAAGCGCTGGCTTCGTCGGCCGTGGCGGCGGAAAACAAGGTGTCGGCGGACACCGGCGCGGCGGAAGGGGCCGAAGGGGCCGGCGCCGGGTCGGCAGCAGGAACAGCAGCGGCAACGACAGCGGGTGCGGCCGTTGGAACGGCAGCGGGCGCGGGTGCGGCAGCAGGTGCAACCACAGGCGGCGACACCACCGGCGCAGCCGGCGCAGCGACCGTGACCGCGGGCGCCGGTGCTGCTGCCGTGGCCGCGGTGCCGCCGAACTGCGGCGCCAGCCAAACGCCCGCGGCCAGCGCCACGCCGGCCACGGCCAGCAGCGCGCCGGCCGGCACGCGGGCGCCGCCGCTGCCGGATGGCAAGTGACCGGCACCGCCATCGGCCGCCGCCGTGGCGCGGCTTCCCGCCGCGCCGGGCCCGTAGACCTCGGCCGCGGCCTGCTCCACCAGGCGGCGGTCGATGCGCCGTGTGCCGGCGGCGGCCGCCGCCGCCAGCGCGCGGTCGCACACGGTGTTGATGCGCCGCGGCACACCACGGCACAGGCGGTGGATCATGCCGATCGACTCGCCGTCGAACGGCAACGCGCCCTGCAGCCCGGCCACGCGCAGCCGGTGCAGGATGTAGCCCGCGGTCTCGGCCTCGCTCAGCGCCGGCAGGTGGTAGCGCGCCACCACGCGCTGCGCCAGCGGCTCCAGTTCGGGCCGCTCCAGGATCTGCCGCAGCTCGGGCTGGCCGATCAGCATCACCTGCAGCTTCTTGCCGCTGCTGTCCAGGTTGGTCAGCAGGCGCAGCTGCTCCAGCACGTCCAGGCTCAGCGCCTGGGCCTCGTCGATGACGATCAGCGTGCGCCGCCCCTGCGCATGGGCCAGCAGCAGGTGGCCGTGCAGCGCGTCGATCAGGTCCAGCGCGCGCGTGCCTTCGGGCAGCGGCACGTGCAGGTCCTCGCAAACGCGTTCGAGCAGCGCGCCCACGTCGAGCCGCGGGTTGACGACGTTGGCGACGTCGAAGTGGCCGGGCAGGTCTTCGAGGAAGCGGCGCCACACGGTGGTCTTGCCGGCACCGATCTCGCCCGTCAGCAGCACGAAACTCGCACCCCTTACCATTCCCACCTGGAGCAGGTCCAAGGCTTCCTGGTGCTTGGCGCTCATGTAGAGAAAGCTGGGGTCGGGCGCGATCGAGAACGGCGCCTGGTGCAAGCCGAAAAAGGACTCGTACATAAGCGGGGGAGGATACCCGGGGCCACACGGCCGGCGTCAGGCCGGCGACCAGGCGGCGACAGCGCCGCGGCCGCGGGTGCCACGATGGAGACAAACCGCACGCTCACGCCGACGGCGCCCCTGCGGGTGCCGCGCCGCGCTGCCCTGGTGCTGCTGCTGGCGGTGGCGCTGGTTGCCACGCTGCTGATCGCCACACTGCTGTGGTCTGCGCGCACCGAAGCGCTGCGCGCAGCCCAGGTGACGGCATTGAACTACGCCCGCACGCTGGAAGTGCGGCTGGACGCCACCTTCCGCCGCGCCGACGCCGTGCTGCAGATGCTGGCCGGCTCGGTGCCGCTGGAGGCGCTGGAGCCCGGCGGCGCAGTGCAGCACGCCGCCGCGCTGAACGCCGAGCTCGACGCTGCCCGGCGCGCCTTCGACGAAGTCACCGCGCTGCGCATCACCGACGCCTCGGGCCAGCAGCTGTACGTCAGCAATGCCGCCGCCACGCCCACCGCCAACTACGCCGACCGCGCCTTCTTCCGACGCTACCTCGAAGACCCCGGTGCCGGCCTGCAGTTCAGCGAGGTGCTGCTCGGCCGCATCACGCAGCGGCCGGTGGTGGTGATCTCGCGGCCCATCCGCGACGCGGGCGGCCGCTTCCGCGGCACGGTGCTGGCGCCGATGGACCTGAGCTTCTTTCGCCAGCAGTTCGCCAAGCTCGACGTCGGCCGCAACGGCGTGGTGTTCCTGCGCCGCAGCGAAGACGGACGGCTGATGCTGCGCTGGCCCGAGATCGAAGCCGAGATCAACCGGCCGATGCCGCCGGACCAGGTGATCCTGGTGTTGGTGCGGTCGGGGCTGAAGGAAGCGGTGAACGAATACACCGCGTTCACCGACGGCGTGCGGCGCATCTCGGGCACGGTGGTGGTGGACGGTTACCCGTTCTTCCTGACGGTGGCGCTGAGCCACGACGACGTTCTGGCGCCGTGGAAGCGGCAGGCCGCGCTGACGGCGCTGGTGTGGACGCTGCTGCTGCTGGTGCTGGGCGCCCTGGCCTGGCGGCTGCAGCGCAGCGACGGACAGCGCCGCCGGCTCGAAGCCCAGTTGCGCGAGGCGCAGCGCATCGAGTCGCTGGGCACGCTGGCCGGCGGCATCGCGCACGATTTCAACAACATCGTCGCGGCGATCCTGGGCAATGCCGCGCTGGCGCGCGACGACCTGCCTCCGCAGCACCCGGCGCGGCGCAGCCTGGAGCAGATCAGCCGCGCCGGCGCGCGCGCGCGCGACTTGGTGCAGCAGATCATGGCCTTCGGCCGCCGCCACAGCCACGCGCTGGTGGTGCAGCCGCTGCAGCCGCTGCTGGAAGAAGCCGCGGCGCTGCTGCAGCCCACGCTGCCCCCGGGCACGACCCTGGAATGCCGCTGCCCGCCCGAGCCGCTGCAAGCGCGCGTGGACGCGGCGCAGATGCAGCAGGTGCTGACCAACCTGTGCACCAACGCGCGCCACGCGCTCGCGGGCCGCGGCGGCCACATCACGCTGGGGCTGGAGGCGGTCGATGCGGCCGACGTGCCGCCCGGCGTGCCGGGGCCGGCACCGGGCCCCGCGCCCGGGCCGGCGGGTCGCCAGCTGCACCTGTGGGTGCACGACGACGGCGTCGGCATGTCGCCGCAGACGCTGGCGCGCATCTTCGAGCCCTTCTTCACGACGCGCCCGGTCGGCGAAGGCAGCGGGCTCGGCCTGCCGGTGGTGCACGGCATCGTCGTCGCGCACGGCGGGCGCATCCACGTCGACAGCACGCCTGGCGCGGGCACCACGGTGCACCTGTGGTTCCCCGCCGTCGAGGGCGACGCCACACCGGAGGCTGCGCACGACACTGCCGCGCCTGCGGTGGCTTGCGCCGTGTCCACAGGGCAGGGCCAGCACGTGCTGTACGTGGACGACGACGAGATCATCGTGCTGATGGTCGAACGCCTGCTGGCGCAGGCCGGCTACCGCGTGCGCAGCTGCCGCAGCGCCGAGGCCGCGCTGGTGGTGCTGCGCACCGACCCGCAGGGCGTGGACCTGCTGATCACCGACCACAACATGCCCGGCCGCACCGGGCTGGAGCTGGCACGCGAGGTGGCGGCGCTGCGGCCGCAGCTGCCCGTCGTCATCAGCTCGGGCTACATCACCGACACGCTGCGCCGCGAGGCCGCGGACGTGGGCGTGCGCCACCTGCTGCAGAAGCAGCACACGCTGGAAGAACTGGTGCCGCTGGTGCAGGACCTGCTGGCGCGGCGCTGAGCGTGGATCTGTGCCGGGAGCCCCGCTACAACATCAGTGCCAGCCGCTCCAGGATCAGCACCGCGAAGAAGCCGAAAGCCGCCAGCACCGTCCACTTCAGGATGACGAGGCCGCGGCGGCGCCACACCGGCTGGTTGGTGCCGATGTACATCGCAAAACACAGCAGGCCGCTGAGCAGCAGCAGGCCGAAGACGAGCCGGAAGACCAGCATCACCAGGCCGGCGCCAGCTCGGCGAAGCCACGCGGCGCGTCGGCCTCGCGCTCGAAGGTGACGATGTCGAACGCGCTCTCGTCGGCCAGCAGCTTGCGCAGCAGCCGGTTGTTCAGCGCGTGGCCGCCCTTGTAGGCGGTGTAGGCCGCCAGCAGCGGCTTGCCGGCGACCTGCATGTCGCCGATGGCGTCGAGGATCTTGTGCTTCACGAACTCGTCGTCGTAGCGCAGGCCGTCGGCGTTGAGCACGCGGTAGTCGTCGACGACGATCACGTTGTCCATGCTGCCGCCCAGGCCCAGGCCGCGGCTGCGCATCATCTCGACGTCTTTCGTGAAGCCGAAGGTGCGCGCACGCGCGATGTCGCGCTTGTACTGGCCGCTGCCGAAGTCGAACTCCACGCGCTGGCCGGTGGCGTCGAGCGCGGGGTGGTTGAAGTCGATCTCGAAGCTGAGCTTGTAGCCGTGGTACGGCTCCAGCCGTGCCCACTTCAGCGACGCGCCCTCGCCTTCGCGCAGCTCCACCGGCTTCTTCACGCGCAGGAAGCGCTTGGGCGCCTTCTGCAGCTCGATGCCGGCGCTCTGCAGCAGGAACACGAAGCTGGCGGCGCTGCCATCGAGGATGGGCACCTCTTCGGCGGTGATGTCGATGTAGAGGTTGTCGAGCCCGAGCCCGGCGCAGGCCGACAGCAGGTGCTCGATGGTCTGCACCTTCGGGCCGCCGGGGTCGCCGGGCGGCGTGATGGTGGTGGCCATGCGCGTGTCGGTGACGTTCTCGGGCGTGACCGGGATGTCCACCGGCGCCGGCAGGTCGATGCGGCGGAAGACGATGCCGGTGTCCGGCGGCGCCGGGCGCAGCGTCAGCTCGACCTTCTGGCCGCTGTGCACACCGACGCCCACCGATCGCGTCAGGGCCTTGATCGTGCGTTGCTGGATCATGTGACCCATTTTGCGCGAAAGCCTCGGCAACACCGATTCGCAAGGGTTTACCCGCAACCCCACACCGTCAAGCCGGCCGGCCAAGTGTCGAAGTCAGAAGGATCGTCAACTGCCGCCTGTCGGCGCCCCCCGTGGAGATCCCGATGACCCTGCACCGCCGCCAATTCGCCCTCATCGCCGCCGCCGGCGTCCTGGGCGCCGCCCTGCCGGCGCTGGCCGCCGACGAGCGTGCCAAGCCCGAAGAGGCCAAGGCCATGCTGGCCAAGGCCATGGCGCACATCAAGGCCGTGGGCAAGGACAAGGCCTTCGCCGACTTCATGACCAAGCCCGGCCCCTGGGTCGACCGCGACCTGTACATCACGGTCTTCGACATGAACGGCAAGACGCTGGCGCACGGCGCCAACGGCCGCATGGTCGGCAAGGACAACATCAACCTGCAGGACGCCAACGGCAAGTTCCACGTCAAGGAACGCCTGGAGATCGCCAAGGCCAAAGGCCGCGGCCAGCAGGAATTCGCGTTCCTGAACCCGATGACCAAGCAGATCGAGCCCAAGCTGATGTTCTTCGAGCGCATGGACGACATCGTCGTGGCCTGCGGCTCGTACAAACCGGTCTGAGGACCTGCACGCCATGGCACAGCGCCTCTCCCTTTCTTCCATCGGTGCCCGCATCGGCCTGACCGTGGGCGTGGTACTGCTCGGGCTGCTGTGTGTCATCGGCGCCGGCGTGCTGGGTCTGCAGCGCGTGGAGCGCAACATCACCGAGCTGGTCAACGTCGGCACGGTGAAGAGCGATGTCGCGTCGCAGATGCGGCTGGCCATCGTCTCGCGCGTCGATGCCGTGCGCAACATCGCGCTGACCCCCGAGGTCAACGCGATGCAGGGCGACCTCAAGCGCCTGGACAGCCTGGTGAAGTCCTACGTCGACAGCCGCGAGCAGCTGCTCGCGCTGGGCCTGACCGAGGCCGAGAAGTCGGCCCTGGCCAAGGCCGATGCCGCCGACACCGCTGCCGCCCCGCTGATGAAGCAGGCGCTGGCGCTGGCGCGCACGATGCAGCCCGAGATGGCCGCCGAAACGCTGACCGGCAAGCTGTGGCCGGTGCAGCAGCAGTGGATGGCGGCACTCGACGAGCTGACCGCTGCCGCCGAAGCCGGCCGCGGGGCCGTGCTGGCGGAGATACAGGCCTCGCGGCGGCAGACGCTGATCGGCATGGTCACGGCCGGCCTGCTGGCGCTGGCGGTGGGGGCCGTGCTCGCGACGCTGCTGGCCCGCGGCATCTCGCGCCGGCTGGCCGACGCGATGTCGCTGACGCAGCAGATCGCCGACGGCAACCTCAGCAGCCACGTCGCGCGTGGCGGCAGCGACGAGGTGGCGCAGACGCTGGGCGCGCTGGACACGATGCAGACGCGGCTGGCCCACACCATCGGCGAAGTGCGTTCCGCGGTGCTGGCCATCGAGACCGCATCGACCGAGATCGCCAGCGGCACCAACGACCTGTCCACCCGCACCGAGCAGAGCGCCAGCAGCCTGCAGCAGACCGCCAGTTCGATGGAGCAGCTCACCAGCACGGTGAAGAGCGCCGCCGACAACGCGGCCGTGGCACGCGACCTGGCGACCTCGGCATCGGCCGTGGCCCAGCGCGGCGGCGAGGTCGTGACGCAGGTGGTGGCGACGATGGAGGACATCAACGCCAGCAGCCGCAAGATCAGCGACATCATCGGCACCATCGACGGCATCGCGTTCCAGACCAACATCCTGGCGCTGAACGCCGCGGTGGAAGCCGCGCGCGCCGGCGAGCAGGGCCGCGGCTTCGCCGTGGTGGCCTCGGAAGTGCGCAGCCTGGCACAGCGCTCGGCGCAGGCGGCCAAGGAGATCAAGGGTCTCATCGGCGCCTCGGTCGACAAGGTCGAGGCCGGCACGCGCCTGGTCGGCGAGGCCGGCACGACGATGAACGACATCGTGCACAGCGTGCGCCGTGTCAGCGACGTCATCGCCGAAATTTCGCATGCCGCCGTCGAGCAGACGGCCGGCATCGGCGAGATCAACCGCGCCGTGAGCCAGCTCGACCACATGACGCAGCAGAACGCGGCGCTGGTGGAAGAAAGCGCCGCCGCCGCCGAAGGCATGCGCGAGCAGTCGGCGCGCCTGGCGCAGGCCGTCAGCGCCTTCAGGCTGCAGAACGCCTGAGCGGCCTGCCGCAGCCCGGGGAAGTGCACCGCCTCAGCGGTGCACTTCCCTTTCTCCGTGCGCGGCCAGCAGCTCCATCAGCTGCTTGCGGATCAGCATGCCCGGCCGGTCGGAGTCCATCGAGAACTCCACGCCGCGCCGGCGCGTGTCGACCAGCGCGTCGGGGTCGGTGGACTCGAGGATGTCCTTGTCCTCGCGCGTGATCACGTGGTCGAAGTCGATCAGCAGCTGCGCCGGGCAGTCGGCCTCGGTGTCGTTGCGGAACAGCCACTGGCACAGCTGGATGTGGCCGTCGTCGATGGGCGTGAAGGCGTTGATGATGATGTGGCGCACGCCGCTGGGGTATTCGATGTCGAGCCGGCGGCTGAACGGCAGGTAGTAGGCGTTGCGCATGTGGCGCTGCGTGATCGGCTCGCTGCTGCCGCTGACGCGGTGGTAGGCCGGCGGGTTGGTGGCGTCGATCACGGTCTCGGCGTAGAAGCCGCCGTCCTGTTCCACCAGCTGGTACTTGCTGGGCCGGGGCTGCGCGGCCACGCCGAAGGTGGCGCGGTGCACGAAGCTGAAGTGGCTGTTGTCGAAGCTGTTCTCCAGCGCGCGCAGCGGCGCCGTGGCCCAGCGTTCGTAGAACTGGAAGATGGTGCGGAAGGCCGGGTCGTCGAACTCGGGCACGGCGGGGATGGGCGCGATCGGCTCTTCCAGCGCCACCCAGGCGTAGCCGTACCGCGCCTCGCAGCGGTAGGCGGGCGTGCAGTAGTCGGCCGGGATCGGCCGGTCGGCCTCGTATTGCGGGATGCGGATCACGCGGCCGCCGCGGTCGTAGGTCCAGCCGTGGTAACCGCACTCCAGCGCGCCGCCCACGCAGCGGCCCTTGCTGAGGCGGGCCGTGCGGTGGCAGCAGCGGTCCTTCAGTGCCGCGGGCTGGCCTTCGGCATCGAGGAAGAGCACGATGCGCTCGCCCAGCAGCGTGAAGGGCTGGGGCTGGCCGCCTTGCAGCATCGACAGCGGCATCACGGCGTGCCAGAACTTGCGGAAGACGGGTTGTTGCGTGGTGAGCATCGGGCTCTTTCGAGGCTTGAAGTGGGTCGTTGCCACACGCCGCCGTGCGCGGTGCGTGCAGCCCTTCAAGCGCAATTTCCGGCCGCGGCTGCACCGCCGCGGTGAACGCTTCTACGCTTGGGCGCAGCGTAGCAGGTGGCGTGCCACAGAATGCGCGCCATGACCGACCACGCCACCGTCTGCGACGTCTTCATCCTGGGTGCCGGCATGTCCGGCCTGTGCATGGCGATGCAGCTGCGGCGCAGCGGGCAGACCGACTTCGTGGTGGCCGAGCAGTCGCCCGGCCTGGGCGGCACCTGGTGGGACAACCGCTACCCCGGCGCCCACGTGGACGTGCCGTCGCCGCTGTACACGTTCAGCTTCGCCCCCAACCCGCGCTGGAGCCGCCGCTTCGCCGCCGCGCCCGAGATCCAGGCGTACATGCAGCACTGCGCCGACAGCCACGGGCTGGCGCCGCACCTGCGCTTCGGCACGCGCGTCACCGCGGCGCGCTTCGACGAGGCCCGCGGCAGGTGGCAGATCGACACGGCCGGCGCCACCGGCCCGCAGCGCTTCGACGCCTGCATCTTCGTCTGCAGCACCGGCCCGCTGAGCCGGCCGCGCTGGCCCGACATCCCGGGGCTGGACAGCTTCGCCGGCGAGCGCCTGCACTCGGCGCGCTGGGAGGCGCAGGTGCCGCTGGCCGGGCGCCGCGTGGCCGTCATCGGCACCGGCTCCACCGCGTCGCAACTGATCCCGCCGATCGCAGCAACGGCCGGTCACCTGACGGTGTTCCAGCGCACTGCCAACTGGGTGCTGCCGCGCATCGACCGGCCCTACAACGCGCTCGACCGGGCGCTGGCGCGGCTGCCACCCTACAGCGCCACCGTGCGCCGGCTCTGGTACCACCTGCTCGAATGGGGCCGGCGCGGCTTCGACGAGGGCACGCTGGCGCGCCGCGGCATGCTGCGCACGGCCGAAGCGCACCTGCGCCGCGCCATCGGCGACGAGAGCCTGCGCGCCCGCTTGCGCCCGCCGTACCCACTGGGCTGCAAGCGGCTGATCTACTCCAACGACTTCTACCCGGCGCTGGCACGGCCCCACGTGGCGCTGGTGACCGACGCCATCGAGCGCGTCACACCGGGCGGCGTCGTCACCGCCGACGGCCGCACGCACGCGGTGGACGTGCTGGTCTGCGCCACCGGCTTCGACGTGCAGCACTCGCTGGCCGTGCCCATCACCGGCCGCGGCGGCCGGCTGCTGTCCGAGTCCTGGGCCGACGGGCCGCAGGCGCACCTGGGGCTGACGGTGGCGGGCTTCCCCAACCTGTTCCTGATGCTGGGCCCCAACACCGCCACCGGCCACACGTCGACGCTGCTGTTCATCGAACCCGGCGTGGCCTGGGTGCTGCGCGCGATGACCGAACTGCAGCGCCGCGGCGCGCGCTGGCTCGACGTGCGGCCCGCGGTGATGCAGGCCTACAACGACGGCCTGCAGGCGCGGCTGCAGGGCTCGGTGTGGAGCACCTGCCGCAGCTGGTACCGCGCCGACAACGGCCGCAACATCGCGCTGTTTCCGGGCTTCACGGGCGAGTACGTGCAGGCCGTGCGCGCGCAATCCTTCGGCGATTTCGAGTTCGGCTGATGCCTCGGCCGGCGGAGCCACGCCAGGTTGTGGCCTAATCCTGGGTTCGCCCAATGTTTTCTCGGAGCCTCCATGGCCAACAAGATCCGTACCGAAGCCGATGCCCGCGCCACTCCCCGCCCCGTGGCGCCGAACGGCGTGACCGTCACCATCCGCCTGGGCCAGAAGCGCAGCCTCGAGCGCGGCGTGCACACGCGCAGCAAGAAGAACCCGGGCAAGCGCCCGAAGAAGGGCGGCTGA
>VFQO010008894.1_pt1 | contig 36942 bp, 32 predicted proteins | sample 3512331 | NCBI WGS metagenome assembly VFQO01 (sample SAMN10412371, study PRJNA504923) | tailings metagenome | isolation source: Replicate 3 from Balatoc abandoned mine | place: Philippines: Itogon, Benguet | collected 2017-08-28 | reverse complement strand
CCTCGCGGCACACGGACCTGAACCGTGCGCGTCTACCAATTCCGCCATCTGGGCTTGCGGGGTGATGTAAGCGGGCGGGGCATCGCTGTCAACGCGCTTTTTGGCAAAAATGCCGTTCAAACAAAAAGATAGTGCGAACCGTGCTTTATGCGGTTCGGTGACGCTGCGGCAGTCGCCTCATAATCGAAAAAGCCGGCACATTTCTGCGCCGGCTCAACTCGAATCACGGTCCCGGAATCCGGCCTATGCCGAAAGAATCTCTTTCGAGGCCACGGTCGAATCGGCGTTGAGCTTGTAGACGATCGGCACGCCGGTGCCGAGTTCCAGCTTGACGATGTCCGGGCCGGAAATCCCCTCCAGCGCCATGATCAGCGCCCGCAGCGAATTGCCGTGGGCGGCCACCAGCACCGTGCCGCCGCGCAGCACATGCGGCTGCATGTCGTGCATGTAATAGGGCCAGACGCGGGCGCCCGTATCCTTCAGGCTCTCGCCGCCGGGGGGAGGGGTGTCGTAGGAGCGGCGCCAGATATGCACCTGCTCCTCGCCCCATTTGGCGCGGGCATCGTCCTTGTTGAGACCGTTGAGGTCGCCATAGTCGCGCTCGTTCAGCGCGGCATCGCGCACCGTCTTCAAATCGCTCTGGCCGGTGGCGTCGAGGATGAACTGGCAGGTCCGCTGCGCGCGCTTCAGCGCCGAGGTGTAGGCGATGTCGAATTTCAGCCCGTGCGCGGCAAGCCTCTCGCCTGCCGCCTTGGCCTCGCCGACGCCCTGCTCGCTGAGGTCGACGTCGCGCCAGCCGGTGAACAGGTTCTTCAAATTCCATTCGCTCTGGCCGTGGCGGACAAGCACGAGAGTTCCAGTCATTTCTATCCTCATGATTGGTGTTGAATGGCGGATGCGCCCGTCAGGCAAGACCCAGCACGTCGCGCATCGAATAAAGTCCCGGCTTTTTCCCGCGCGCCCACAGCGCTGCCTTCACCGCACCGCGCGCGAAAATGGCACGGTCCTCGGCAATGTGGGAAAGCGTGATGCGCTCGCCGGTGCCGGCGAGGATAACCGAATGGTCGCCCACCACCGAGCCGCCGCGCAGCGTGGCGAAGCCGATCGAGCCGTCCTCGCGCACCCCGGTATGGCCGTCGCGCACCCGCACGCTGTGTTCGGCAAGGTCGATGCCGCGTCCCTTGGCCGCCGCCTCGCCGAACAGCAGTGCCGTGCCGGACGGTGCGTCGACCTTGTGCCGGTGGTGCATCTCCAGCACCTCGATGTCGAAGTCGTCGGGGCCGAGCGCCTTCGCCGCCTGCTCAACCAGCACCGAAAGCAGGTTGACGCCGAGGCTCATATTGCCGGATTTGACGATCGTCGCGTGGCGCGCTGCCGCTGCGATCGCCGCGTCGTCCTGCGGCGAGCAGCCGGTCGTGCCGATGACATGGACGATGCGCGCCTGCGCGGCATAGCCGGCAAACTCGACGCTGGCTGCCGGTGCGCTGAAATCGAGCACGCCGTCGGCCTTGGCGAAGGCCGTCAAAGGATCGTCGGTGATCGGCACGTTGATGATGCCAATGCCGGCAAGCTCGCCGGCGTCGCGGCCGATATGGGGAGAGCCGGCGCGCTCTATCGCCGCCGCCACTTTCGCGCCCGGCATCGAATGGATGGTGCGGATCAGTGTCTGGCCCATGCGGCCGGCTGCCCCGACGACGACGAGACCCATATCGCTCATGCGCTTTTCTTCCTTGCGATCTTCGCCGGCTTGGCCGGCTTTACAGCCATCGCCACCGTTTTCGTGTCGTCGACCAGCCCCAGCCCCTTCTGGCTCTGAAGGCGGTGGAAGCGGGCGTAGACGCCGTGCGGATTGGCCAGCAGCGACTGGTGCGTGCCTTCCTCGACCAGCCGGCCATCCTCCAGCACGATGATGCGGTCAGCATTGACCACGGTCGACAGGCGATGGGCAATCACTATGGTGGTCTTGCCCTGCATCACGGTCGCCAGCGCTTCCTGCACGCGCGCTTCGGACTCATTGTCGAGCGCCGAGGTTGCCTCGTCGAGCAGCAGGATCGGCGCGTTGCGAACGATGGCGCGCGCGATGGAGACGCGCTGGCGCTGGCCACCCGAAAGCGTCACGCCGTTTTCGCCGACCGGCGTGTCGTAGCCGTTGGGCTGCTGGCGGATGAAGCTGTCTGCCGCGGCCTGGTCGGCTGCCAGCCTGATCTCTTCGTCGGTTGCATTCTCGCGGCCATAGCGGATGTTGTCGGCAATCGTGCCTTCGAACAGATAAGGTTGCTGCGAGACGAAGGCGATCGAATTGCGCAGCGACTGCTTCGTCACCGTGGCGATGTCCTGGCCGTCAATCGTGATGGCTCCGGAATCAAGGTCGTAGAAGCGCTCCAGCAGCGCCGTCAGCGTCGTCTTGCCGGCGCCCGAAGCGCCGACGATGGCGGTGGTCTTGCCTGCCTCGGCCACGAAGCTCACGCCATGCAGCACCGGAATGTTTTCGGCATAGGAGAAGGCGACGTTCTCGAAGCGCACCTCGCCCTTGGCCACCTTCAGCGCGGTCGCGTTCGGCGCGTCGTCCTGCTGCGGCTCGAGATCGAGGATCTCGTAGATCATGCGCGCATTGACCAGCGAGCGCTCGAGCCCGACCTGCAGCCGCGCCAGGCGGCGCACCGGGTCGTAGGCCAGCATCAACGCGGTGATGAACGACATGATCGCGCCCGGCAGTTCGCCGCCATGGGTGGCGCGGTAGCCGGCATAGGCGATGACGCCGGCAACCGCGATGCCGGCCAGCATTTCGGTGATCGGCGTCAGCCGTTCGGAAACCCGCGCAATCTTGTTGGAACGCTCCTCGGCGCGCTCGATCATCTCGCCCATGCGGCGGGAAAGCTGCTCCTCCATGGTGAAGGCCTTCACCACGGCCACGCCTTGCGTCGCCTCCTGCATGGAGCCGATCAGCCGCGAATTGATTTCCACCGACTGGCGCGTCACGCGGCGCAGGCGGCGCATCAGGTAATTGACGGCATAGACCAGCGGCGGCCCGATCAGGAAGGCTATCGTCGACAGGAACCAGTCCTGCACGAACATCACCGTCACCAGCGCCACCAGCGACACGACATCGCGCGCCACCGCCGTCAGGGTCATCGACAGCAGGTCGCGGATGCCGCCGACATTCTGGTTGATCTGGGCGGCGAGATGGCCGGAGCGCGTTTCGGTGAAAAAGCTGACGCCGAGCTTCATCAGATGGTCGAACAGCCGGCGCTGATAGCGCGCCACCAGGTTGTTGCCGACCTTGGCCAGGATCACCGCCTGCGCATAGCCGGCAACCCCGCGTATGAAGAAAGCGCCGAAGATCGAGGCGCTGAGCCACAGGATCAGATCGCTGCGCTGGTGGTAGAAGATATCATTGATGACACTGCTGATGATCCACGCCGGATAGGCCGTGGTCAGTGCAACGGCGACCATGCAAAGTGCTGCGATCGCATAGGACCAGACATATTCGCGGCCGTTTTCGGCCAGAACGCGCCGGATGACGGCGACGATCTCGCCGCTGTCGGCTTTCTTCTTCTTTTGGGTCTGAAGGCTCAAAGTCCGGTCTGCCCGTCCGTTTCAGCTATAGCGCGGCACGTGCTGCCGCGTTTCCGCGACCCTAATAGCGCCATCATGCCGGCTTGCCTATGCCCGTATTGCGAAACATTGCCGCTGTGGCTGCAATGCCGCGAAAAGCCTTTACGCCTGCCAGCGCCGGCCCGCCGTTTCGACGCCGAAGCGCGACGGCGTGCGGGCAAAGGCCGCCAGCCCGTTCAGTGCCGCCAGCGGATGGGTGATGACATAGACCGGCATGTCGCGCATCAGCGCACTGTGCGGCGCCTTGTCCTCGAAGGCGGCACGGAAGTTTCCGGCCTTCAGCGCCGGCACGATCTTCTGGGCGATGCCGCCGGTGAGATAGACGCCGCCGCGGCTCATGAACACCAGCGCCAGGTCGCCGGCTGTGCGGCCGAGGCAGGTGACGAAGAATTCCAGCGCCTCGACGGCGACCGCATCGGATTTTTCGAGCGCCGCCGCCGTTATTTCAGCCGGCGTCGAGAAGCGTGGCTCCTTGCCGTCGGCCTTTGCGACGGCGCGATAGGCATTCACAAGCCCGCGCCCGCACAGAATCTGCTCGCCGGAAATGCGGCCTTCGATCGCTTCGAGATGCGGGAAGATTTCGCGGTCGCGCGCCGTGCGCGGGCCGATATCCATGTGCCCGCCTTCGCCGGGCACCGGTATCCATTTGTGGCTGGCATGGATCAAGCCCGCGACGCCGAGCCCGGTGCCGGGGCCGAGCACGACGCGGCCGGCATTCTCTTCCGGCTCACCGGGGCCGATCTTTTCCATATGCTCTTCGCCGAGCGCCACGACGGCCAGCGCCTGCGCTTCGAAATCGTTGAGCACCACCACGTCATGCAGACCGAGCGTGTCGAACATCGCCTTTGGCCGAACCACCCACGGGCAGTTGGTCAGGCGGATTTCATCGCCGTCGACCGGGCCGGCAACGGCAAGCACGGCCGAGCGCGGCCGGAGCGATGTGTGGTCGAGCACCGCCTGCTGGATCGCCTCATCGATGGACGCGAAACTCGCGGTCTGCACGATCCGCGTTTCGCCGGGCTCGGAATTGGCGTCGACGACGATGGCGAAGCGGGCATTGGTGCCGCCGATATCGCCGATCAGGATCGGAAACTGCAGGACGGCTTCGTCGTCGCTGGATATGGGCATCTATCTGGCGTCCCCGGTCTTTGACGGCTGCCCGCCGTTCTCGTTCAGCATAATCTCGGCAGTGGCGTGGTTCAGCGCCAGCGGAATGTCGTAGACGATCGCCAGCCGCATCAGCGCCTTCACATCCACGTCATGCGGCATCGGCGTCAGCGGATCAACGAAGAAAATCACACCGTCGATCTTGCCCTCGGCAATCAGCGCGCCGATCTGCTGGTCGCCGCCCAGCGGGCCGCTTTTCAGCCGACGCAGCGTCAGGCCGGGGCAGGCGTCCAGAACCCGCTGGCCGGTCGTGCCGGTGGCGACGATATCGCAGCCCGCGAGGAAATCGGCATGCTCGCGGGCAAAGGCGACCATGTCGTCCTTCTTCTCGTCATGCGCGATCAATGCGAGGCGGTAGGGAGATGCCACAGAAAAGCCGATGGAATTAAACTAAATCGGTTGAAACCTATAGAGAAGGAAACGCGGCGAGGAAAGAGGCGGCTTGAGCCGCCCCGCGCTTTAGAGCAATTTCAGGAAAAGTGTGAAACGGTTTTCCGTCCGGAATTGCGTAAAGACAAATACTTAGAGCGGTTCAACGATTCTATCAAAAACTGAACCGCTCTAGCGATTCTGGTTCGAGGGCTTGGCCACCGGCATGGGAGGCCGCCTGATCGGCGTCGGCGCAAAAGCGCTGGCCGGAACCGGCGGCGCGCCGACATCGACCGTATCCGTCTCCGGTGCGGCGGGTGCGGTCGGAGCTGCGGCAACCGACGAGCCCATTCCGCCGACGGTAACGGCGGCTTCCGAAACCGGGTTGGGCGCACTCAACACCGCCCTGCATGCCGCGGGCAGGCTCGCCATCGTCATCTTGTCGCGTGCCTTGGGTGCGTCCGGGTTCTTGTTGGGGCGCCAAGGTTCCTCGGTGAACCACCAGGCCAGCGACTTGTCGCAGCCGTCGCCGGCCGGCGTCGCCTCCTGCCGCTTGCAGCCCGGCGAGCCTGGCTGGCAGCCGATGCGGACGTGGAAATGATAATCATGGCCCCAGAACGGCCGGATCTTGCGCAGCCATGAGCGGTCGCCCGTCACCGTGTCGCACAGCTTCTTCTTGATGCCCGGATTGACCAGTATGCGCTCGACCTCCGGGTAGCTGGCGGCCCGCTGCAACAGCCGCGTATGCGCCGGCGTCCACAATTTGTCCTTCACCAGATGGGTCTTCTCGTTGACCATCGACACCGCGCTCATATTCTCGCGCTCGGTCGGCGAAAGCCGGCGGTTCGGCATCGGCGTGAACCAGATGTCGGCGTCGAGCCCGATCTGGTGCGAGGCATGTCCCGTCAGCATCGGCCCGCCGCGCGGCTGCGAGATATCGCCCAGCAGCAGGCCCGGCCAGCCATCGGCAGTGGCATCGCGCGAAAACTTCTCGATCAGGTTGATCATCGCCGGATGGCCCCAGCGGCGGTTACGCGAAAGCCGCATCGCCTGCCATGTCGGGCCGTCGGTGGCGATCGCCACGCCGCCGGCAAAACAGCCTTTCGAATAGAAGCCGATCGATTGCGGCGCTGCCGCCGCCGGCAGCTTCTCGCCGCCGAACAGGTTCTTCGCCAGTTCATCCGCGCTCGCGCCGCTCGGCTCGAGCCCGGAAAAAGCCAGCGCCGCAATGGCGATGCCGGTCAGCCTTGCGGCTGCCTGAAAGATGGATTTCATGCGCATTTCCCGGTCATGCCCCTCTACGACAAGGGTGAGACGCCCTGGTTACCGAAGCGTAAACATTGACGCGATTTCGAATCATACCATGCTTCGCGCCGGTCTTCGATCATTCCGCCTTCATCGGGCTGCGAGCCTCGCCATCCTTCCAGTTCCGCGCCGCCCACATCGCATCGAACGCCGCGCGATAGTCCGGGTAGCGGAAGCGATAGCCAGCAGCCTTGATCGCCGCGTTGGAAACGCGCTTGTTCTCGCCATAGAAAGACCGCGCCATGGGCGAAAGTTGGGCGGTCTCGAAGGGAATTTCGGCGGGTGGCTCAACGCCCATCAGTTCCGCCGCATAAGTCACCACATCCTGCGGCGGGGCCGGCATGTCGTCGGTGACGTTGAAGACGCCGCCGAGGTTCCGCGCCGCCAGATGCCAGACGGCCCCGGCGATGTCCTCGCAATGAATGCGGTTGAACACCTGGTCCGGCTTTATCAGGCGCTTGGCCGTGCCGTTATCCAGATTGACGAAGGCGTTGCGCCCCGGCCCATAGATGCCGGAAAGGCGCAGGATCGCCACCGGCAGGCCGGTCTCGCGGCCGAGTTCCAGCCATTCCTGCTCGGCCTTCAGCCGCATCACCGAACGGCGCGAGACGGGCTTGCATTCGCCCGTCTCATCCACCCACGCCCCGCCATGGTCGCCATAGACGCCGACGGTGGAGAGATAGCCGATCCAGCCGAGGTTTGGCATGGCTTTGGCGATCGTTTCCCGCGCCGCGTTCAACACGGGATCGCCTGCCTCATCGGGCGCAATGGAGATCAGCAGATGCGTGGTCCCGGCCAACTCTTTCGCCAGCGCGTCGGTCAGCGTGCCGTCGAACGCGAAAGCCTCGATGCCGGCTTGCCGCAATGTCTCGAATTTCTCTGCCGAGCGCGTCGTGCCTAAAACGCGCGCCCCTTCCGGCTTCGCCCGCCCGACCGCCTTGCCGGAATAGCCTGCGCCGAAGATGAAAAGCTGCATTCTCTTATTTCCTTGTGTCTGTGATCAGGCACAGGGGGACAGTTTACTTTTTTCCGCCTGCACAAGCTTTCGATTGCCGATGCCTCATGCGGAAAAAAGTAAACTGTCCCCGGCGCTCTGCCATTCCCGGCGCACATCGGTATCCGATTCTGATCCCGCCCGCGCCGCCAGCGCGGAAAATACCGCAGCCCCGGTCAGCCGCGACAGCGCCCAGACGGCTGCCCCGCGCACCAGCGGCGAGGGATCGGCAAGCAGCGCTTCACAGGCTGCCGCGAGCTTGTGCTCCCCCGAATTCCCCGCTGCGATCAACACGTTGCGCAAAAAACGGTCGCGGCCGATGCGCTTGACCGGCGATCCGGTGAAGAAAGCGCGAAAGCCGGCATCGTCAAGCGCCAGGAAATCGGCCAGCGCCGGTGCGCGCAGGTCGTCGCGCGCGGCGAGTTTTGCTTCGGAGGCCGCGCGGGCGAATTTGTTCCACGGGCAGGCGGCGAGGCAATCATCGCAGCCATAGATGCGGTTGCCGATCGCCGCGCGGAATTCATGCGGGATCGGCCCCTTGTTCTCGATGGTGAGATAGGAAATGCAGCGCCGCGCATCGAGCCGGTAGGGTGCCGGAAAGGCGTCGGTCGGGCAGGCGTCGAGACAGGCGCGGCAGGAGCCGCAACGGTCCTCCTCCGCCTCGTCGGGCGTCAGCTCGGCGGTACAGAAGATCGTGCCGAGAAACAGCCAAGAACCGAATTCCCGGCTGACCAGATTGGTGTGCTTGCCCTGCCAGCCGATGCCGGCGCTTTGCGCCAGCGGCTTTTCCATCACAGGTGCGGTGTCGACGAAAACCTTCACGTCGCCGCCCGCCTTGGCGACGATCTTGCCGGCGATCTCCTTCAGCCGGCCCTTCATCACGTCGTGATAGTCGCGGTTGCGGGCATAGACCGAGATCGCGCCGCGATCCGGCTTTTCCTGCAAGGCGCGTGGGTCGCTTTCGGGGCCGTAATTCATCGCCAGCACGATGATCGAGCGGACTTCCGGCCACAGCGTGCTGGGGTCGGCGCGGCGTTGCAGCGTCTCGGAAATCCACGCCATCGAGCCATGAAAGCCGTCGGCCACGAACTCGGCGAGCCGCATCGGCGCTTGCGGGATCGCATCGGGCGTTGTGATGGCGACGGCGTCGAAACCGGCACGCGCCGCCTCGCGGTCGATCAGCTGCCGCAGGCGGCCAGCCTCGTCGGGCTTGCCCCTTTGGGCTTTGTCAGAAGTCGAGGTCCGCATAATGCGACACCGGCGAAAGGCCGCGCACCCGGTCGCCCAGCAGCGGGCGGAAGGACGGCCGCGATTTGACGCGCGTATACCAGTCACGCGCCGCATTGTGGTCGCGCCATTCGACCTCGCCGAGATAGTCGAGAACGGAGATCGCGGCGGCCGCCGCGAGATCGGCATAGGTGATGCGCGGGCCGGCCAGCCAGTGGCGGGTGCCGGCGAGCCAGTTGGTGTATTTCATGTGCTGGCGGATATTGGCGCGGGCGGCGCGGATCGCGCCGGAATCGGGCGAGCCGCCACCCATTTCGCTCGGCATCAAGGGCTTCAGCACGCGCTCGCGCACCAGATGGCGGGTCACTTCGCTGTCCATCTTGGCAAGATACCAGTCGGCAAGCCGGCGGATTTCGGCCCGTTCCATCGGGTTTTCGGCAAACAGCCGCTTGTCGCGCTTCAGGACGCCGCGTGTCTCGTCGAGATATTCGGCAATCACGCCTGCACCGACGATCGGCACGTCGCCCTCGGCCAGAAGCACCGGCAGCGTGCCGGCGGCGTTCAGCGCCAGAAACTCCTTGCGGCGCGTCCACGGCTTTTCCTCGATCAGCGCCAGCTCCTCGCCATACTCGCCGAATGCCAGGCGAACGAAACGACAGGAGGCGAACATGGGATGATGGAAAAGCGTCAGCATGGTCCTGCGATGAAAAAGTGCGCTGGTCTTTATTTGGCCGCGCCGGTAGTTCTATGTCTGCCCGATTCATCGGGCGGTCAAGCGCCCCGACCTATAGGCATCATTCTGCGCCGTGACAAGCAAGCGCCAGTCATTCCAACGCTCCTCCTCAACCGTCCATTCTAATAAAAAGTCACCGAGAGACCCATGGAACACCAGACGATCGTCGAAGCCCTTTTGCTCGGCCTGCTCGAAGGGCTGACCGAATTCATCCCGGTCTCCTCCACCGGGCACATCCTTTTGGCGGGGCATTTCCTCGGCTTCCAGTCGACCGGAAAGTCCTTCGAGGTGCTGATCCAGCTCGGCGCGATCCTGGCGATCCTGTCGGTCTATTTCGGCCGCCTGTGGAAGATGGCGACCGACCTGCCCAGCGACCCGAAGACGCAGCGTTTCGTGCTCGGCATCCTCGTCGCCTTCCTGCCTGCGGCGGTCATCGGCGCGCTGGCGCATGACTTCATCAAGACGGTGCTGTTCGAATCGCCGCGGCTCATCTGCATCATGCTGATCATCGGTGGTTTCGTGCTTCTGGCCGTCGACCGGCTGGCGCTGAAGCCGAAATATCACGACGTCATGGATTTCCCGCTGTCGCTGTGCCTGAAGATCGGCTTCTTCCAGTGCCTGGCGATGATCCCCGGCACCTCGCGCTCGGGTGCTACGATCGTCGGCGCATTGCTGATGGGCACCGACAAGCGCTCGGCGGCGGAATTCTCCTTCTTCCTCGCCATGCCGACCATGGCCGGCGCCTTCGCCTACGACCTCTACAAGAACCGCGACATCCTGTCGGCGGCCGACCTGCCGATCATCTCGGTCGGCTTCATCGCCGCTTTCATCACCGCGGTCATCGTCGTGCGCTATTTGCTTAACTACGTCTCGCGCCACGGTTTCGCGCTGTTCGCCTGGTGGCGGCTGATCGTCGGCGCGGTCGGTTTGGCTGCGCTGATGGTGTGGGGGTAAGGGCGGTTTCTGGATCGCGGCTCACCCCCACCCCTAACCCCTCCCCACAAGGGGGAGGGGGATCTTTCAGCGGTTCTGCCACGCGAAACCGTTGATAATTGACGCCTCGTGTGAACGCCACCGGGTCCCCCTCCCCCTTGTGGGGAGGGGTTAGGGGTGGGGGTGCTTCCGTGAACGGGCAGGGGAACCTTGCCCCGCAACACTCCAGTCCCAATCTCACCCGCAGCAGGAACCGGCCATCATCGCCTTCAGTTGCGGGTCGTCCTCATATTCGTCGTGGCGCTTGACCCAGTCCATGGTGCCCTTTTCGTTGCGGCCCTTGGGCATGATATCGAGGATCATATAGGCGCCGATGCCTTCCTCGCCGCCGCGCGCATATTGCGAAAAGGTGCGGTAGATGTCGCCTTTCTCGTCCTTGTAGAAGGCGGTCATGCCGGGCAGTTCGTCCATCTCGAAATCCATCGTCCGGTAATTGTAGACGGCCTTGCCGGCATCGATGTCTTTCTTGTTGAATGACACGTTGAAATCGAAATTGAAGTCGCTGCCGTTGGAAGAAACCCAGTCGAACTTCCAGCCCATGCGCTTCTTGTAGGCTTCGATCTTGGCCAGCGGCGCGCGCGCAACCGCCACCAGGGTCACGTCGTGATGCTTGAGGTGCAGGTTGGCGCCGTCGAAATGGTCGCAGCCGAAGGAGCAGCCGGTGCAGCCTTCCTCCCAGTCAGGTCCGAGCATGAAGTGGTAGAGCGCGAGCTGGCTGCGGCCGTCGAAGAGCTCGGAAAGCGTCTTCCTGCCGTCGGGCGTGTCGAAGACATACTCCTTCTCGACCTTCACCCAGGGCAGTTCGAGCCGCTCGGCCCGCAGCCTGTCGCGCATCCTGGTGTATTCCTTTTCCTTCACCAGATGCGCCGTCTGCGCCTTCGTCCACTCCTGCTGCGATACGACTTTATGCGGTTCCATGGTTTTCTCCTCATTCCCAGGAAATGCCGTTTCGTTTCTCGGCCGCCCGCCCGGCAATTGTATTTAACCTGTAAGTTAAGTATGGCGCTCACACCCGGTCTTGTCAACCGCCGCCAAGGCGATACTGCCGTTGACGACCTCAGCCGATGTCCTTGACCCACGCATGCCGGGTTTCGGCGTAGACCGCCTGGGTCGGCGCGGGAAAGGCCGGATCGGCGAAGGATCCGACGCCGATGGCAACGAATTCCGGCCGGCGCTGCGGCTCCCAGAAGACGGTCGAACCGCATTCGGGGCAGAAATGAAACGTCACCGCAAAGCCGCTGTCGGACGGGCGGGCGTAGGATTTGTGCGGCCCCTCGATGAGAACATTTTCGCGGCGAAAGAACGCGGCGATGCCGTAGGTGCTTCCGGTCCGCTTCTGGCATTCCAGGCAATGGCACAGGGATACCTTGGCCGGTTCTCCGGTGCAGACGGCACGGAGGCTTTCGCAGGAGCAGGTCGCGGTTCTTTCCATCGAAGCTCTCCCTGCGATTTGCCGGTCAGCCGCCAGCGTCCAGAACGCGGGCAATCACGGGCTGCGCGATGCCTTTCAGCGCAAGGGACCGCATTGTCGTTACCGCCATCAGGGCGGAAGCTTTCTCCGCTGCCTCGGGCGAAACCAGAATCTCGCCTGCCGCCGCCTGCGATTCGAGCCTCGCGGTCAGGTTGACGACGCCGCCGATCGCGGTGAAATCGCTCCGCAGCGTCGAAAATTCCCCGATCTCGACCTGACCGGTGTGCACGCCGACACCGACGCCGAGCGATCCGGCCGAAGTTTCGCCGCGGCTGGATGCCAGCGCTGCGAGCGCGGAAGTGCAGCGCCGCTGTATGTCGATTGCTGCCGTCACCGCGGCGTCGACATGGCGCACCGCCTTGATCGGAAAGTTGAAGATCGCCATCAGGCCGTCGCCCATCTGCTTGTTGACGATGCCGTCATGCGCCCAGATGGCTTGGGCGCATTGGTCCTGGAAGACGCTGACGATTTCACCGAGAACGACAGGGTCCATCCGCTCGGACAAATCGGTGTAGCCCCTTATGTCGGCGAACAGGATGGTGGCGTCGAGGGAAATCTGCCGCTGCTTCTTCACGTAGCGAAAGGAGCGTTCGCAGATCGTGCAGATGTTCGGGTTCATCTTGCTCTGCGTGATGCCGCAGATGCGGAACGGCAGCGCCAGCGGTCCCCTGATGGGGATCGGCATGTGCATCTGATCCCAGCAGCCCCGGCAAATCCGCGCGGTCGATTCCATCTGAAACCACTTCCGGCCGGCATCCGGCAATAAGCCGCACCGCCGAAGCCAGATTGTCGCTTTCGGCGGGTTTTGGCAACTACGGACAACAGCTTCCCTCAGACGGTGGGATCGTCTCCCGTCGCTCGCCGGCGAAGAACCCAGCGCCAGCCAAGCCAGCACAGCATCGCCCACGCGGCACCCGCGCACCAACCTGCCAACACGTCGGAAGGCCAGTGAACGCCGAGAAAGACCCGGCTCAGGCCGACGAGGAAGGTCAGCATGATAGCCACGAAAAGCACGTAGATCTTGGTCGCCTGTCCGTTGACCTGCCGCGTCAGCAGGGTTGCCAGGGTCAGGAACGTCACCGCGGACATCATCGCATGGCCGCTCGGAAAGCTCAGCGTGCGCACCCCGACCAGATGCGACACCAGTTCAGGGCGGGGACGGTCGATGCCGAGCTTGAGCAGGCTGTTCAAGACCTGGCCGCCGGCGATCGCGACGAATACGTATAGTGCGGTGGCGCCCCGCCGCGTCATCAGCAGGTAGATGATCGTCGCCGCCACGATGGAAACGAGAACGGTGGCGCCGCCGAGGCTGGTGATGTCGCGCATGATGTCCTCGACCCAGAACGGCCCGATCGGCGTGCCCGGATCGCCCGGCACGCGGAAGGCGAGCAGGATCTGCGTGTCGAAACTGTGCGGCGCGGCATCGCGCGCCACTTCCGTGAGTTCCACGAAACCGAGAAGCCCGCCGGCGACGACGACGGCCGCCAGCAGCACGGTGAACTCCACCTTGCCACGCAGATTTGCCAGAAATGTCGGCATGAAAACTCCGGACCTGAATTCTTTCGCACAATAGATGCTGCGCCTTCAGCCGGCAGGCAAGCCGCATGGCGCAAATGTCGCGCATTCACATTTGCGCCTGTGACGCGACAGCGTCATCTTCCTGTTACGCAGCCGCTTTAGCCGTCGTTCATCCCCAAGCCACCGATCAAGCCAGAGGACACGCTGATGAACGATCATTTTTCTCCCGAAGCCGTTTTCCGCACCAGCCAGCTCGAGGAGAATGACGGCCCCGGCCACAACCCGACGGAAAACCCGACCATGGGCGAGATCATCGCCGCGCGCTTCTCGCGCCGCGGTTTCCTGAAAGGTTCGCTCGCCGTCTCGGCCATCGCCGCCACAGTCAGCCCGCTCGCGCTGATCACCGCAGACAATGCCCGTGCGGCCTCCGGCTCCGCCTTCAACTTCGACGAGATCGAGGCCGGCATCGACGAAAAGCATCATGTCGCCGCCGGCTATGACGCCGACGTGCTGCTGCGCTGGGGCGATCCGCTCTTTGCCGACGCGCCGGAATTCGATCCGAACAACCAGTCGGCCGAAGCCCAGGCGAAACAGTTCGGCTACAACAACGACTATGTCGGCTTCATCCCGCTCGAAGGCTCGTCCGAGCATGGCCTGCTCGTCGTCAACCACGAATACACCAACGAGCATTTGATGTTCCCCGGCATCGTCACGGTGGCCGAGGGCAAGATCAAGGTTTCCGACGCCGACCAGAAGCGCGTCGACATTGAGATGGCCGCCCATGGCGGCACCATCGTCGAGATCAAAAAGGAAGGCGGCAAATGGCAGGTCGTCAAGGACGGCAAGCTCAACCGCCGCATCACGTCCGCCACCGAAATGCAGCTTTCCGGCCCGGTTGCCGGCCATGACCGCGTCAAGACCAATGCCGACGCTGCCGGCACCAAGGTGTTCGGCACCGTCAACAACTGCGCCGGCGGCGTGACCCCGTGGGGCACCTATGTCATGGCCGAGGAGAACATCCACGGTTACTTCGCCGGGGAACTGCCTGCCGACCACAGGGAAGCCGCCAACTACAAGCGCATGGGCATTCCCGAAGGCACCTATCAGTGGGCCAATTTCTACGACCGCTTCGACGTCTCCAAGGAGCCGAACGAAGCCAATCGCTTCGGCTGGATCGTCGAGGTCGACGTCAACGACCCGAACTCGGTGCCGAAGAAGCGCACCGCCATGGGCCGCTTCAAGCATGAGGGCGCCGAATCGATCGTGGCGAAGGACGGCCAGGTCGTCTTCTATCTCGGCGACGACGAGCGCTTCGACTACGTCTACAAATTCGTCACCGCCGGCAAGTTCAATCCCGACGATCGCGCCGCCAATCTCGACCTGCTCGACGAAGGCACGCTCTACGTCGCCAAATTCGCCGACGACGGTTCGTTCGAATGGCTGCCGGTCGTGTTCGGCGAGGGACCGCTGACCGCCGAGAACGGCTTTGCCAGCCAGGCCGACGTGCTGATCGAGACCCGCCGCGCCGGCGACCTGCTCGGCGCCACCAAGATGGACCGCCCCGAAGACATCCAGCCCAATGCCGTGAACGGCAAGGTCTATGTCATGCTGACCAACAACACCAAGCGCAAGGCCGACCAGGTCGACGCCGCCAACCCGCGCGCCGAAAACGCCTTCGGCCACCTCATAGAGCTGGTGGAAGAGGGTGGTGATTTCGCCGCGACCAAGGGCAAGTGGGAAGTGCTGCTGAAATGCGGCGATCCTTCGGTCGCCGCGGTCGGCGCGTCCTTCTCCACAGCCACCACCGCCAATGGCTGGTTCGGCATGCCCGACAACTGCGCCGTCGACGCCGACGGCCGCCTCTGGGTCGCCACCGACGGCAATTCGCCGAAAGCCACCGGCCGCACCGATGGCATCTGGGCGGTCGACACCGAAGGCGAGGCGAGGGCGACCTCGAAACTGTTCTTCCGCGTGCCGGTCGGTGCCGAAATGTGCGGTCCTCTGCTGGCGCCCGACATGCAGTCGATGTTCGTCGCCGTCCAGCATCCTGCCGACGGCGGCGAGGACTGGGAAGGTTTCGGCCGCCCGTCCTACTACGAGGACCTGTCCACCCGCTGGCCCGACTTCAAGGACGATATGCCGACCCGTCCGGCAGTGGTCGTCATCACCAAGCAGGGCGGCGGCAAGATCGCGGTTTGATTGGTTCGGCTAAGGCCTAGCTGCCCCTCACCCTTACCCTCTCCCCGTAAAGAACGGGGAGAGGGGGGCGTCGGCGTTGGAGCTTCCTCCTTCTCCCCGTCACTATACGGGGAGAAGGTGCCGGCAGGCGGATGAGGGGCAGCACCAGCCTCGAAGATTATTTACCGCCCGCCCGCTGCAGGCCCGAGCGTGATCAGCCCGACGGCCAGGATCGCCAGCACGACCCCGCCGCTCTGCACCACGCTCAGCCGTTCGCCGAAAAAGGCGAGCGCGATCACATTGACGGCGACGAGCTGAATGACGGCTGACAGGCTGAAGGCCGAGGCCATGCCGAACTCCCGCACCAGCCGCAGCATGATCAGGTTGCCCAGCGAATAGAGCGCCAGCGTCAGCAGCAGCTTGGGAATGCTCGGCGCGAGCGCCCAGGATTTGGCGCCCGTTGCAGCGAGCAGGAATATCACCGTCGAAGCGATGAGTTGGGCGAAGCCGGATAGGGACAAGTTGTTCTCCGCGGGCAGGGCGTGAACGGCACCCGGCCGTTTCCGCGATCTCTCGGCCAAAGCCTGCACGCCGTCAAGATGCTGCCGCGCCCCCGCCATGGGCCAGCGCCCCCGGTCATCTGTTGGACCAGCGTCTTGCCCCGCCGGAGTGTCACCGATACCTCTTGGGTAATGCATTGGCTGCAGCAGCGGATTTTCGCCCGCGCACAGGCAGCCGCGTCACGAAAAGGAGAAAGAGAATGTCGGGACTGAGGACGGCGATCATCACCGCAGGCGGCAGCGGCATGGGGGCGGATGCGGCGCGCAGGCTTGCCGAGGAAGGCTTTCAGGTCGCGATTCTTTCATCCTCGGGCAAGGGCGAGGCGCTGGCGGAAAAGCTCGGCGGCATCGGCGTCACCGGCTCCAATCGTTCCAACGACGACCTCAAGCGGCTGGTCGACGCTACGGTCGGGAAATGGGGCCGCATCGACGCCGTGGTCAACAGCGCGGGTCATGGCCCGCGCGCGCCGATCCTTGAGATCAGCGACGACGACTGGCATCTCGGCATGGAAACCTACCTGCTCAACGCCGTGCGTATCGCCCGTCTGGTGACGCCGGTCATGCAGGCGCAGAAATCCGGCTCGATCGTCAACATCTCGACCTATGCCGCCTTCGAGCCGGAAGCCCTGTTCCCCACCTCCGGCGTTTTCCGCGCCGGCTTGGCCTCCTTCACGAAACTCTTCGCCGACAAATACGCCGCTGAAAACATCCGCATGAACAACGTTCTGCCAGGCTTCATCGACAGCCTGCCGGAAGCCGGCGAGCGGCGCGAGCGCATCCCCATGGGCCGCTACGGCCGTGTCGATGAGGTCTCGGAGCTCATCGCCTTCCTGGCCAGCGACCGCTCCAGCTACATCACCGGCCAGAACATCCGCATCGACGGCGGGATAACGAAGTCGGTGTGAGATAAAGGCTGATCTCTCAAGACCGCGCTGCCCCGCATCCCGCTGCCGCGACCTTCTCCCCGTGAACGGCAGGACGACGGCTTATTATCTACCCGCTGGTACCTGCTCCGGCGCCGTCATCCTCGGGCTTGTCCCGAGGATCTGCATACGGATGCCGGTATGTCGAATGTCTACCTCTTTTTACGGAATCCGCACGATCGAACTTCCATTGGCCGAGGCAGGTCCTCGGGACAAGCCCGAGGATGACGGCGCTGGGGTCGGATTGCAGCCTAGCCGCTTGCCGTGGCCCTTACGGGAGAAGACCTCGGTGGGGGACGAGGCAGCAGCTCTGCCGTTGAATATTATCGCCGCCCCTTCGCAATCACCTTGGCAATACCTTCGCCCTGTATCACCGCATTGCGGAAGCAGCCGAGCAGGCTCGGCCGCATGCCTGTAAACCAGAGCCCCGGCCAGCCGGGAACCGGTTGCGGGCCGTTGAACAGCGGCGTGCCGTTGCGGTCGAGCACGCCGAGCTTGCCGACCATGTCTTCCAGCCCTGTGCGATAGCCGGTTGCGGCGATCACCACGTCGGGGTCGATCGTTCGCCCGTCGGCGAGCACCACGCCATTCGGCGTGAATTCGAGCACGCCGGGCACCACTTCTACGCGCCCCTCCTTGATCGCTGCCATCGCGCCATCGTCGGCGGCGATCGCCGTATAGTCCGAGCCGAGCCGGCTCACCCCGCCGGCCGCTGCTTTCGGCAGGCCGTATCTGGTCATGTCGCCGAACACCAGCCGCTGCGTCGCCGCAATCACCTTGTCCGCCAGCTTCACCGGCAAAGCGGCGGTCAGCGGCGAAATCTTGTGCACCGCCACGCTGGCGATGCGCTTGGGCAGGACGGTCGGGCCGCTGCGCGCCGAGAGCCAGAGCTGCCCGGTCCTGGCGCGAATCAGATGGTTGAGCGCATCGAAACCGGAATTGCCGGCGCCGATCACCAGAACGCTCTTGCCGGCATAGTCGTCCGCCTCGCCGAAATCGGCCGAATGGATCACCCTGCCGCGATAATCGGCCAGCCCCTGCCAGGCGGGGATGAATGGTTCCCGGTCGCGCCCGCTGGCAACCACCACGTCGCGCGCACGGCGCGTACCCTTGTCGGTCCGCACCGCCCAGGCATCGCCGTCGCGAAAAATCTCCGTGACCGAGATGCCGAATTCTATGGGAAGCTTTTCCCTCTCATTGAAGGCAGTCAGATGGTCGATCACCTCTGCCCGGGAGGGGAAGGCGGGCGTGCCGCGCGGAAATTTCGCGCCAGGCAGCCTGGAAAGGTCGCGGTGGGTGTTGAGACGCAGGTTCTTGTGCCGCCGCCGCCAGGGCTCGCCGATTCGGTCTTCCTTCTCCAGAATCACCGGCGACAGCCCCGCCTCTTTCAGCGCATACGCCGCTGCCAGACCAGCGGCGCCCGAGCCGATCACGATCACGTCCTCGATTTTTGTTGCAGTCATTCCTCATTCACCGGAAATCTGGTGTCCTTGGCGGGTGCAATCGGCAAGCCTTGTGGCGCAGCCGCGCAATTTGAGCAAGAGTGCGGTGGAACAACCGGCTCGCATGTGGGTTTGAGATGCGGTAGGGGCACGTTGCTACGCTTCGCGATCAAGGACTGACGAATGCCCTCCCTGCGCAACAGGTTCGACGTTTTCATGGAGGGCCGGGCCGCCAAGGTGCCGACCCTCGATCTTGCGCTGGAAGATCGGCTGAAACTGCTGCGCCGTCACGGCGATTTCTCGCTTGCCTATTCCACCGCGATCCAGAACGGGCTTTCCTATTTCGGCGACGACAATGGCTATGTCGCCTTTGCCTCCAAGATGGGCGGGCATTTCGCGCTCGGCGATCCCGTTGCGGCGCCCGATGCGCGCGGTGACTATATCCGCCGGTTCGTCGCGGCCGCCGGCACGCCATGGTTCGTCCAGATCGGCGAGGACACAGCCCGCACGCTTTCCGGCCTTGGCTACCGCGTCAACCGCATGGGCATCGACACCAGGCTCGACCTTGCCAAGCATGATTTTTCCGGCTCGCGTAATGAAACGGTGCGCTATTCCGAACGCTGGCTGTTCAAGAAGGGCTATTCGATCCTGGAGGACGATGGCGGCGTCGCCTCGCTCGAGCATGTCAAGAAACTGTCGGCGGAATGGCTGTCCGAGCGCATCGTCAAGCGTTGGGAAATGCGCTTTCTCAATCGTCCTTTCGATGCCGCCGCCGGCAAGGGCATGCGCCGCTTCACGCTCGTCGATCCCGATGGGCAATCGGTGGCGCTGCTCGACTTCGATCCGCTGCATCGCGACGGCGAAGTCATCGGCTACACCACCTCCTTCAAGCGCAAGCTGGTCGGCACCACGCCGCACGCCGAAGTCGGCCTGACCAAATTCGCGGTCGACCGCTTCCGTAGGGAAGGCCACAGCGTCGTCACCCTCGGCCTTTCGCCGCTCGCCGACATCAAGGCCAGCGGCTTTCCCGAAAGCGGCTTCTGGCGGACGATGTTCGCCCGCGCCTACGATTCGAAGAGCGTCAACAGCCGCATCTTCAACCTGCAGGGCCAGGCCGCCTTCAAACGCCGCTTCCACGGCGAGGAAGAGCCGACCTACATCGCCTTCAGGAAGGGTTCGGTGATGGAAATGACCGGGCTGCTGCGGTTGTGCAAGGCGGTTTGATTGGCTGCGGCGAGGGTGGTGTCAGGGGACACAGTTCCGTTCTTCCCCACCCCCACCCCCACCCCCACCCCTAACCCCTCCCCACAAGGGGGAGGGGGACGATTTCATCGCCCTTTGTCACCATGAACGATGAAGGTTGACGCGCAACAGCGATGCAGCAAAGTTCCCCTCCCCCTTGTGGGGAGGGGTTAGGGGTGGGGGTGTTTCAGGCACTTGCCCTACGCCCGGTCAAGTGCAGGCCGGTGAGCCCAATCCCTATGGGATTTTGATTTCTTAGTCCCTCAAGTCTCCTCGAATCCCAATCCCGCGACTTCTAGATTCTCCTTGGCAGATGGCTTCGACCATCTGCCCGCTCGCCGCTGAACACGGCCGGCGAAATCTCAAGGAGCATTCTCATGCGTTACTATCATGGTCTCCACACGCCGGTTGACCACAACCAGTATGCCGCCGCGGTCAGTACTCCCGGAAAGCGGAGCCGTCGCGTCGGACGCCGCTACAAGCCGATCCTGTCCAGCCACCTGATCCTGGCTATCGGCGTCATCTTCACCGCCTTTATCCTCGTCACGATGTTTTCGACCTGAGGCTCGGCGGCGAAAGCTGCGTTCAATAGGCTTGCCATATCCCCTACCGGGGGATATGGATACGGCGTGAGCCACGTCAACGATCCCGAAATCCACAAGCGCCTGCGCCGCGCCGAAGGGCATCTCGCCACCGTCGTCAGGATGGTGACCGAAGGCCGCGACGGCCTTGTCATCGCCCAGCAGATGCAGGCGGTGATCAAGGCGCTGGAAAAGACCAAGCAGCTCCTCATCATCGATCATATCGACCATCACCTCGGCGCCGGCGATTCCGAGCTTCCCGCCGAGATGAAGGACAAGCTTTCGGTCTTCCGCGAAATCACCAAATATCTCTAAGGGACACGCCGATGAGCACCGCCTCGATCGAACGCTTCAAGCACGAGCACGTCTTTCTCGGCGAAGCCCATGATCGCAACGCCCGGCGCACTTTTGCGGTCATCGCGCTGACGGCTGTGATGATGGTCGGCGAGATCGTCGCCGGCTATTTGTTCGGCTCGATGGCGCTTCTGGCCGACGGCTTCCACATGGCGACCCATGCCGGCGCGCTGACCATTACCGCCGTCGCCTATGCCTATGCCCGCCGCCATGCCCGTGACGAGCGTTTTGCCTTCGGCACCGGCAAGATGGGCGAACTCGCCGGCTATACCAGTGCGGTGGTGCTGGCGGTCGTCGCGCTGATGATCGCCTTCGAATCCGCCCTGCGCCTGACCGCCCCGGTGCCGATCCGCTTCGACGAGGCGATCGCGGTGGCTGCACTCGGCCTGCTCGTCAACATCGCCAGCGCCTGGCTGCTGCACGATGGCGGCCATCACGATCATGGCCACGACCACCATCACGGTCACGACGACGATCACCACCGCCACGACCATCACGACCACAATCTGCGTGCCGCCTATTTCCACGTCCTTGCCGACGCGCTGACTTCGGTTCTGGCCATTGCCGGCCTGCTCGCCGGCCGCTTCTACGGCTGGCTGTGGATGGACGCGCTGATGGGCATCGTCGGCGCCGTGGTCATCGCGCGGTGGTCCTGGAGCCTCCTGCGCGGCTCCGGCGCGGTGCTGCTCGACGCCCGAGCCGACGCATCGCTCGCCGGCAAGGTCCGCGCGCTGCTGGAGCGTGACGGCGACCGCATCGCCGACCTGCATCTGTGGCGCGTCGGGCCGGGTCATATGGCGCTGATCGTCTCGCTGGTCTCGGCCAAACCGCAGGCGCCGACACTTTACAAGGCAAGACTCGCCGCCCTGCCGGGCCTGTCGCACGTTACCGTTGAAGTGCATCAGGGATCGTTCGCCGGCTAAGCCGTTTTTCGATCAGGCACCCATATCCTGCGACACTGCGCCTCTGCGCCATGCGGCCGCTTTGACGGTTTCCGCCATCGGGCCTATTCTCGGTTGCAGAAGAAACAGCAGGAGCTTCCTTCATGGACCCGCTCATCCTGTCGCGCATACAGTTTGCTGCGAACATCTCGTTCCACATCCTGTTCCCGACAATCACCATCGCGCTCGGCTGGGTGCTGCTCTTCTTCAAGCTCCGCTACAACGCCACGTCCGATGCCGCCTGGATGCGCGCCTACTTCACCTGGGTGAAGGTGTTCGCGCTGTCGTTTGCGCTCGGCGTCGTTTCCGGCGTCACCATGAGCTTCCAGTTCGGCACCAACTGGCCGGGCTATATGGAAAAGGTTGGCAACATAGCCGGCCCGCTGCTCGCCTATGAGGTGCTGACGGCCTTCTTTCTCGAGGCGGTGTTCCTCGGCATCATGCTGTTCGGCTTCCGCCGCGTCTCCAACAAGGTGCACACCGCCGCTACCTTCCTCGTCGCCTTCGGCACGACGATGTCGGCCTTCTGGATCCTGGCGCTGAATTCGTGGATGCAGACACCCGCCGGCTTCGAGGTGCGCGATGGTGTCGCCTATGCCACCGACTGGTGGGCGATCATCTTCAACCCGTCCTTCCCCTACCGCCTCGTCCATATGCTGCTGGCGTCGGGGCTTACGGTGTCCTTCTTCATCGCCGGCCTGTCGGCGCTGCGCTATCTCGCCGGCGACCGCTCGGATTCCATGATGAAGGCGCTGCGCACCGGCGTCTACACCGCCGCGATCCTCATCCCGATCCAGATCTTCGCCGGCGACCAGCATGGCCTCAACACGCTGGAGCACCAGCCGCAGAAGGTCGCGGCCATGGAGGCCAACTGGAATACCGGCCCCAACATACCGCTGGTGCTGTTCGCCATCCCCGACGAGGCGGCGCGGGAAAACAAATACGAGATCACCATACCCAACGGCGCCAGCCTCATCCTGCGCCACAGCGCCGACGGCGTCGTGCCTGGCCTGAACGATTATGTCGGCAACCACCCGCCGGTTCTGCCGGTGTTCTGGGGTTTTCGCATCATGGTAGGCACCGGTCTCGCCATGCTCGCCATCTCCTGGGCCGGCTCATGGTATCTCCTGCGCCGCCGCGCGCTGCCAAAACCGCTTGCCTATCTGATGGTGCCGATGACGCTGTCGGGCTGGCTGGCGACGCTCGCCGGCTGGTACACCACCGAGATCGGCCGCCAGCCATGGCTCGTCACCGGCATATTGCGCACCGACGAGGCGCTGGGCGCCGTCCCCGGCAGTCATGTCGCCTTCACGCTTGCCGTCTATCTGGTTCTCTATGCCGTGCTGATCGTCGCCTATCTCGGCACGCTGGTCCATCTGGCGCTCAAAGCCGCCAAAGACGGTGATGAATCGCCACTGCCCGGCGTGCTCAACAAGCCGCTGTCGCAGCCGGTTCATGGAACGGAGTGAGAGCCATGATCGTGCATGCTGATGCTCTACGTTGCCCCCCTCTGTCCTGCCGGACATCTCCCCCACGGGTGGGGAGATCATCTGTCAATTTCGGTTTCGCCGATCGACAACGTTGCAGGACAAGCGGGACGAATGAAGCCGCTAATCTCCCCACCCGTGGGGGAGATGTCCGGCAGGATAGAGGGGGGCAACGTAGAGAGTCAGCCTTTCTTCCTTCAGGCTTTGCAAAAGCGAGGAAAAACCCATGACCCTCGACTGGCCGATAATCCTCCCCCTCATCTTCGCCGGGCTGATGGGTCTGGCGATCCTCATCTATGTCGTGCTCGACGGTTTCGACCTCGGCATCGGCATCCTCTTCGCCACCGCCGACGATCACGAGAAGGACACGATGATCGCCGCGATCGGCCCGTTCTGGGACGCCAACGAGACGTGGCTGGTGCTGGCCGTCGGGCTGCTGCTGGTTGCCTTCCCGATGGCGCACGGCACGATCCTCACCGCGCTCTACATTCCGGTCTTCGTGCTGCTTTTCGGCCTCATCCTGCGCGGCGTCGCCTTCGATTTTCGGGCGAAAGTGCCGGTCCATCGCAAGGCGCGCTGGAACCGCATCTTCTTCGCCGGTTCGCTCATCGCCTCGCTGGCGCAGGGCTATATGCTCGGCGTCTATGTGCTTGGCCTGGAGGAAGGGCTCGCAGCCTTCGCTTTCGGCGCGCTGGTCGCCGCCTGCCTTGCCGCCTCCTATGCCGCTATGGGCGCAGCCTGGCTGATCTACAAGACCGAGGGCGAATTGCAGAAGAAGGCCGTGCGCTGGCTGCGTCGGGCGCTCGTCTTCACCGGGCTCGGCATGGCTGTCATCTCCGCCGCCACGCCGCTGGCCTCGCCGCGCATCTTCGCGAAATGGTTCTCGATGCCGGATTTCCTGCTGCTGGCGCCGCTGCCGCTGGTCACGCTCGGCCTGTTCTATGCGCTGTGGTGGCTGTGCGGCCACCTGCCGGACGAGAAGGACCGCTTCAGCCTCGCCCCGTTCATAACGCTGGCGGCGGTCTTCGCGCTCGGCTTCGTCGGCCTCGCCTACTCCTTCTACCCCTATGTCGTGCCCGACAAGCTGACCATCTGGCAGGCCGCTTCCGCCACCGAAAGCCTCGCCATCATCCTCGCCGGCACGCTCGTCGTGCTGCCGGTCATCATCGGCTACTCCTTCTACGCCTACCGCGTTTTCGGCGGCAAGGCGTCGGATCTGACCTATGATTGAGGGTGGCCGGATTTGCTAAGCTGCCCTGCGCGCGGCGAACCGGCCGTCGGGCAGGGCGGTTACATGCCCATAGCGGGCCAGAGACGTCAGCAGCTGCTCCACCCGCTTTTCGATACGCGCGCCACCGCGCCTGAAGCCACGCGCTATCTCGGCGGCACTCATCACGCTGCCGTGCTTCATCAGTACAGCCTCAACCGCCAGCACCTGCTCGTCGCGATCGGATGGGAAGACGGGCAGGCGTATGTCGATGGAGATGACCTTTTCCTCCAGCGCTAGCTCACCGGTCCTGGCCGAAGCACCCTTGTCGAAGCGGGAAATCTGATAGTCCGGGCGCAGCCAGCGCACATGTCCGGCGGCTTCCTCCCGCGCTCGCTCCGCGTTAAGCGCTACAAGGCGCTCCAGAATGTGCTCTTCGGAAAGGTCGACCGGCCAGCCATAGGCTTCCGCCGTCAGCCGGTCGATGGTTTCGTGCAATTCTTTGATGATCAGCACAAGACCGCGGGTTTTGGTGTCTTCCTCTTTCTCGGTAAGCGGCGCATTCGCCTTCAGCTTCTCCGCCACATTGTAGAGCCCGGTCAGCGTCAGGTCAGGATGCTCTTCCATGACGCGCTTGCGTGTAGCATCGAGTTCTTCACCTGCCTCCCGCAGTCTTTCCATCATCGCCTCGGACGACGCTGGAAACGGGAAGGGATCGAAGCAGCGCGATTTGGAATAGCGAGGATCGTTTCCGTAGCCGAGCCAGCCGCCGACGACCGGCGCCCAGACAGTGTGAATCCGGCTCGAAAGAACGGCGAGCGTTGCGGCGTCGTCCGATCCTATGTTCACCAGCATATTGTCTGCCCTGATGCTGGCCGGCAGGAACGAGAAGATACGATGCTTGGCGGTTTCGGGCGTCGTGATGAAGCGGCCGATATCGCGCGTGAAGCTCCTGTACATTTCGTGAGTCGCGCCGAACCACCACCAGTTGAGCCGCCGGAATTCCATGTTGTTGTAGTCCCGTTCGGGTTTCACACGCTCCAGGACATGCTGGTAAACCTCGGGAAACCGGTGCCTGACTTCGTCCGATTTCAATGGATAAAGATCTATCACCATGACGTTTCGCGAGGTCTGCGCGATGTCTCGCCCATGGCGGTAGGGGCGAATGAATTCCTCCAGGCCCTCTCTTCGTCCAAGCCCGAGCAATTCGGCCTCTGCGCGCGTGACGATGAATCCCGCGCCGTGCAGCACGACGCCTCTTGAGGCGAGGCCGGCATTCGCGGTCAGTTTGGTCGCCTGGGAGACATCGATGCCAATGGTCAGGTTGGAATTCAGGTAGCCGGAATTCTTCCGATAGACGATCTCCGGTTCGTCCGTATCAAGCCCGGCTTCCGAAACCACGTCCCAAAGAGTTCCTTCCGTCTTCCCGATTTCGCACACGGTCATGGCAATCCGAACCGCTGCGCTATCCTTCGTGGCCTTAGTCCACGGGTGATCGGGAATGGCGAATATCACGCTGACAGGTGTCCTGGCTTTCAGGTGCTGCTCCATCACGCGCCGCTGAAACACCTGGCTGATCGAATTGGTCGTGACCAGTCCGAACCGGCGCAGCGGTGTTTCCTTGGCCGCAAGCAGCTCGGCTGCGCGGTCCCACCAATACATGACGAAATCGGCGCTTTCGTTCATGCGGGAATGCGATGCCCACAGCGCCTCGGCATAGGCTGCGCCCAGCCACGAGCGCAAATTCTTGCCGCCGATGAATGGCGGATTGCCGACGATGAATTCGGCCTCCGGCCATTCGGGTCGGCGCGCATTCGGGCAGGTCTCGATGCAGGCTCCATCCTTCATGAGGACACGGGGCATGGGGTAGCCGTCCCATGTCAGCACCGCGTCGTAACCGTCCTTGCGGCCGAAATTGATGTTCCTGAACGCTTTCAGGATCGGCTCCCCGGGGTGCCCGCTGTTTGTCTTGTAGTGCTGCTGGAGATAACCGATCCACACCACCAGTTCGGCGATCGCGGCCGCGCGCGGATTGAGTTCCAGCCCGAGAAACTGGTGAGGGTCGACGCGCTCGTCCTCCAGCCCAAGGCTTTCCGGCACACCCAGACGCGCCAGCATTTCCAGAACCTCGCCTTCCAGTCTCTTCATCAGCTCCAGGCTGACATAGAGAAAATTTCCGGTGCCGCAGGCCGGGTCGAGCACGCGTGTCTGCCTAAGCTGACGATGAAACGTCTCGACGATCCTGATCGCCCTCTTGTCGTTTCCCGCATCCTTTTCCGCTTCCGCCTTTTTCAGCGCCGCCTGCCAGTCTGCGCGCAGCGGTTCCATCACGGTCGCTTCCACCAGCCGCTGGACATAGGCGCGCGGCGTATAATGCGCGCCGAGCCGCTTGCGCTCCGTCTTGTCCAGCGCCTGTTCCAGCAGCGTGCCGAAGATCGCGGGATCCACCTCCGTCCATTTGTGCTTCGACGCGGCCAGCAACTCGCCGACCTCCTCGCGGTCAAGCGGGAAGGCGCGGGCGTTGCGGTAGAGGTTACCGTTGAAATGCTTCAGATGGGAGAGGAAATAGGAGAAGTAGCGCTTGTCCTTGTCCGGCTCGTCCATCTTCGACCACAGCTCTTCCAGCAGCGGAACGAGCGAGCGCGGCGACTTCAGGCCGTCTTCCAATAGCCGTGTGAACTCGCCCTTCGGCAGCAGGTCCACATCCTCCGCAAACATGCAGAAGATGCACCGCATGAGGAAATGCGCGACCTCCTCCGGCGCATGGTTCATTTCCAGCGAGCGGCTCACGGCTGCGAGGCGCTGGGCAATCTCGCGCGTCACGCGAGCCGATTCCTTCGCCGGGTCGAGGCTCGCCGGATCGGTCCAGATCTTCGCCAGAAGCTCTCGCGTTTCCGCCTTGCGCAGATCCTCCAGATAGATGCGAAACCCCTTGCGGTCCGGGAATTGGCTGTAGGCACGGCCCGTGCCTGTGAAATCGGCGAAGACTTCGAAGGCATGCCCGACATCGCAGGTGACGATGAAGGGCGGCGCGGGATGGCTCGCGTCGAGCAGGAACACATAGTCTTCCGCCTGCCGCCGCGCATTTTGCATCAGCACGTCCCAGTTGCGCGCCGCGCCGCGCCGGCCGAGCCGTTCCTGTTCTTCGATCGGCAGCAGCAATTGGTCCGGAAGCGCCTTCTTCCCGCCGGGCAGGCGCGACTGCTTGGCTTCGAGGATGAAGCAGCCCTTCTTGTAGAGATCGATGCGTTTGGTGGCCGCGAGCGCATCGCTTTCGCGCCGGCGCACCGCCCGCTCGAAGACATAGTCGTTGAAGTCCCGCTCCGCGCCGGCTGGTTCAGGGCGCGTCACGCCGATGACATCGCAAAGCTCGGAGAGGAACATCTGGTAATTGGCGCGCTCCGCGCCACCCTCGCGGGCCGTCCATCGTGCGATGAAAGTTTCGATATCCACGCTGCCCCCGGCCTGCGGGAAATCGCGCAAGAAATCACCCACGCCGCGCTAGCCGCGCGTCGTCCAGGCCTTGCCCCCGCTCTCGCAAAATGTGTCGCAATTCAGTAAAAGTTGTATTTTTTGCATTTGCAACTAAAAATTGCAATTAAGAGTGAAATTTGCAGAGCCGTTCCGACGCGGCTTGTCGCAATCCGCCACGCTTGTTAACCCCCGCTGCCCCTGCTAAATGCGCGGCCATGAGCACACCTTTGTCCCATATCCGCAATTTCTCCATCGTCGCCCATATCGACCATGGCAAATCCACGCTGGCCGACCGGCTGATCCAGTCCACCGGCGGGCTGGACCTGCGCGACATGAAGGAGCAGGTGCTGGATTCGATGGACATCGAGCGTGAGCGCGGCATCACCATCAAGGCCCAGACCGTGCGCCTCAACTACCGCGCCAACAACGGCGAGGACTACATCCTCAACCTCATCGACACGCCCGGCCATGTCGACTTCGCCTATGAGGTCTCGCGCTCGCTGTCGGCCTGCGAGGGTTCTCTCCTCGTCGTCGACGCCTCGCAGGGCGTCGAGGCGCAGACGCTGGCGAACGTCTACCAGGCCATCGACAACAACCACGAAATCGTCGTGGTGCTGAACAAGATCGACCTGCCCGCAGCCGAGCCCGAGCGCATCAAGGAGCAGGTCGAGGAGGTCATCGGCATCGACGCCAGCCAGGCCGTCTACATCTCGGCCAAGACCGGCCTCGGCATACCGGACGTGCTGGAGGCGATCGTCAACCAGCTCCCCCCGCCGCGCGAGGGCGACATCGACGCGCCGCTGAAGGCGATGCTGGTCGACTCGTGGTACGACACCTATCTCGGCGTCATCGTGCTGGTGCGCATCATCGACGGCAGGCTCAAAAAGGGCCAGACCATCCGCATGATGGAGACCGGCGCCAAATATCTGGTCGAGCGCACTGGCGTCTTCACGCCCAAGATGATCCAGGTCGACGAGCTCGGCCCCGGCGAGTTCGGCTTCATCACCGGCTCGATCAAGGAAGTGGCCGACACCCGCGTCGGCGACACCATCACCGAGGACCGCCGCCCGACGACGGAACCCCTGCCGGGCTTCAAGCCGGCGCAGCCGGTGGTGTTCTGCGGCCTGTTCCCGGTCGATGCCGCCGACTTCGAGGACCTGCGCGCCGCCATGGGCAAGCTGCGCCTCAACGACGCTTCCTTCTCCTTCGAGATGGAAACCTCGGCCGCGCTCGGCTTCGGCTTCCGCTGCGGCTTCCTCGGCCTGCTGCATCTCGAAATCATCCAGGAGCGGCTGGAGCGCGAGTTCAACCTCGACCTCATCGCCACCGCCCCCTCGGTCGTCTACCGCATGGTCATGAACGACGGCGAGGTGAAGGAACTGCACAACCCCGCCGACATGCCCGACGTGGTCAAGATAGCCCACATCGAGGAGCCGTGGATACGCGCCACCATCCTCACCCCCGACGACTATCTCGGCGGGATTCTAAAACTGTGCCAGGACAGGCGCGGCGTGCAGGCCGACCTCAGCTATGTCGGCAAGCGCGCCATGCTGGTCTACGACCTGCCGCTCAACGAAGTGGTGTTCGATTTCTACGACCGGCTGAAGTCGATCTCCAAGGGCTATGCCAGCTTCGACTACCACCTGACCGACTACAAGGAAGGCGATCTGGTGAAAATGTCGATCCTGGTCAACGAGGAGCCGGTGGATGCGCTGTCGATGCTGGTCCACCGCACGGCAGCCGAAAAGCGCGGCCGCGTCATGGTCGAGAAGCTGAAGGAACTGATCCCCCAGCACATGTTCAAGATCCCGATCCAGGCCGCCATCGGCGGCAAGGTCATCGCCCGCGAAACGCTATCGGCCCTGCGCAAGGACGTGACCGCCAAGTGTTACGGTGGTGATGTGACGCGCAAGCGAAAACTGCTCGAAAAGCAGAAAGAGGGCAAGAAGCGCATGCGTCAGTTCGGCAAGGTCGATATCCCGCAGGAAGCGTTCATCCAGGCGCTGAAGATGGGGGATAACTAGCAACTCTTCCTTCTCCCCGTTTACGGGGGTGAGGAGTGGTCGCCGAAGCCAACGATTTGGCTTTTCGAGCGACAAACGCCCGGAGCCATAGCGGAGGGCAGGTGGCCCGAATGGCCGGACGAGGGGCAGCACGAACGTTGCAGAAGGCAGCGGCCCACCTCGGCGCCACTCACACCTGCGTCGCCATCCCATCCGCGTCGTCATCCTCGGGCTTGACCCGAGGATCCATGCAGGAACATTTCAATAGGCGCGGCGGCGGCAGCGCCCACCTGCGCCATCTCTCGCGGATTTCTCACCGTCGGTTCTGACCTCGCCGTTCAGGCATGGATTCTCGGGTCAAGCCCGAGAATCACGAAGGCGACAAGAAGCGCACGCGCCAATCGGCAAGGTGGATATCCCGAAGGTCGATACAGGCAATCAGCGGTTTCGCTTTAATGCAATCATGGGTAGCATTGACGCGAAATATTTTCTTGCAAAGCGTGTTGTAATCTGGCAGCCCTATGATAATATTCCTATGGACATAGCCCGATGGCCGCACGTGGATCGATCAAGTATACCTTGCACGCCGAGACCGCTATCCGCGAGCGCGGACTCGACAAGGCATGGGTGGAGAAGGTTGCGCGGACGCCGGAATGGCGCGAGGACGACCCGTCGAATCCTGACGTCGAGCGGCGATTTGGTGCTATACCCGAACGCGGCGATCGCATTCTTCGCGTCGTCATAGTGGAAACTTTGGACCAGATACGTATACTTTCGGCGTTTTTCGATCGCCGAGCGAGAAGGCCGACATGACGTTGAAGCTCGAATACGACCCCGAAGCAAACGCGGCTTACATCCGCTTTTCGTCCGAGCCCATTCTCGAGAGCGAAGAGGTTTCGGACGGAATTGTCCTCGACTATGACGATCATGGACATATCGTCGGCATGGAAGTGCTGAACGCCCGCGCCCACCTGCCGCCGACCGTCTTGATAAAGGCCGCTTGAGCAAGCGTTCATTCCAGCGCTAACGATGGCGGACAACTAAGCGGCTCTATACGGCGCCACTCATTTCCGCGTCGTCATTCTCAGACCCGCATCGTCATCCTCGGGCTTGACCCGAGGATCCATGCCGGAACATCTCAATACGCACGACGCCGGAAGCACACCGCTTACACCGTCTTTCGCGGATTTTCTTTCAGCGTGGGTTTCTGATTTCAGCGTTCAGACATGGATTCTCGGGTCAGGCCCGAGAACGACGAAAGGGCCATACGGCATCCACCTTCCGCCCTCATCCCGCCACACCAGCCACCTAGCCGCATCAGCATGACCCGACTTCTGCGTGTTTTTCTCTTCCTGTCGCTCTCTGCGCTCGCGGCCTGTGCTACATCAGCCAAGCCCATTCCCAAAACTCCGGTGACGGAAGAACAGCCGCTGCCATTGCCCGACGGTGTTAAGCCGCTAACCGTCGAGCAGGACGAGCAGATTTCGGGCTAAGCGTAGTTAAGAGGGCATGCAAGGTTCGGAATCGAACGGCCGCTAATTTGAGCGAGTGCAATATGCACGCCGTCATTTGCAACAATCCGAACAAATCATGATCAAATGGTTAGAAAACATACTTAACGAATCATTGACTTTGTGGATTCGACACTACATATTGGGGACGAATCATGATTCATACAAGATAGATGGTTAATGAGGTGCGCATAAAGGAAAGGGATCTCATCGCGCCGGCGCTGCGAATCATCGCCGAATTCGGGGACGCAGAATTTGGTTTGGAAAGTGCTGTGCTGGCAAAAAAGCTGCGCGAAAGTTTGCAGCCGTCCCAAGATGATCTGGAAATATTAGAAGGCAGAAAAGACGACAGATTAAGCCAGGTTATCCGTAATCTCGTAAGTCACAGAACGCTCGAGAAAAAGGGACTGGCAAAGTACCGAAAAGGTACCGCTTATACCCGCGGATCATATGTGCTGACCGATCTAGGTAAAGCTTCGATCTCACACCTGCCGTCGGATTAATTCATCGATCCATCGGCCAAGGGAGTAAAGAATACGGAGACAATGATGATGATCAGAAGAGAGATAGCCGTTTGCGATCCAGAGCGCCGTCGCTCACGGCCATAACAAAAAGGGCCACAATACAAGTCGGCTGGTACCCGATCTGTGTTGTGACCCGTGGTGTCAGTGGACAAGCCCGCATCCGCTGGGCGGAAAGACTGAGGATGTCGATTTCTGACTGTAGCACAATCTGAGTCGCATTTCTCGGCCCCCGTTTCAAGAGGGCGATTCAATGCAGGAGGTCAATTTTGACCAATGATAATAATGCTCCAAGTCATACGCTTACCTTTGACGATGCAGTCGAGGTGTGGCTAAGGCACTGGAATGGTGAGTTTCAGAACCGCATTGCTGCGCGCTTCGACATTAATCCAGGCCGAGTGAATGAAGTTCTTAAGGAACGCAAACACCTCGGTAGTCGAGAAGCAGCTATGAAAAAACGTGTTGCATAGTAAAGATTGCCAGCGCCGTAAGGCGCTGGTTTTTATTGTATGGATGATGCTCACGGCCACCTCCAGACACTCCATTTGAAAACTGAGAGTGGGGACAAAATTCCCCTCATTTGCGTTTTTCCGGCATCTGGCCCGCACTTCGCTCCCGGCCAAACCCTTGAAATCCCTCGCTCCCTCTCGCGACGACAAAAATACCGCAGCATTTTTCCAACAATCTTTTTCCCCACCCCAAAACCCCGCTCGCATAATGGCGGCTGCTCCTCCTGCGGGAAGGCCGGTCGCGACGGCGGTCTGTGGGGAGGGGCCGGCGCTTCCGGTTTGCCGCAAACGTAGCGGCGGGCCCGGGGAGGTTCCGTCCAAGGGTTCCCCTGCGGGTATTACGGCCCGCGCGTGCTGGACGAGCACATAGGCCCCGCAAACCGAAAGGTTTGCGGGGAGCAGCGGAACGGACGGGAACAGAAATCGCCGGACGGGCGGTCGCGAGATCGCACTAAAACATTCAGATGAGCGATCCCGCGACCGCCCGTCTTCCCGACCTTTCTTTCAAAACTCGGCCGTGCGGCGCGAGAGCGCCTTCGCGCGGCCGCATCCCGCTTTCACCCCGAAGGGAGATAAAAACATGGCAGACGAGAGGAAAGAACCGCACACGCTCCATGGCCAGCCCACGCCGCCGCTCGACCGCTATGCGGTCAAGCATGAATATGTGCCGCGTGACTGGAGCCGGTACGACGTCACCGACGTCTACGAATATTTTCCGTTCCGGCCGGGCGAACCCGGCCCGCGTTTCAGGATACCGCACCACAAGCGCCACCCGGAGCAGACGGACAAACAGTATGAGGCCTCGCGCCGCTCGACCGAACGGCATTTTCGCGCCCAGGGCGTCTATCTCGCCATGTCGCAGGCTGCCGCGACGCATCGCGGCCATTTTCGCGATTGCAAGATCGGCGCCTGCCGCCGCGCCGGCAAATGCATCTCGCGGCGTCTGGAGGATGACTGGACGATCTTTCCCGGTCCGATGATGCCGCCCTGCTGCGACCGCAAGGACCGGACCGAGCCGGTGCGCGAGATGATCCGGGAAATCACCCCGAAGATCCTGGCCTTGCAGCGGCGTGATGCGGAGGCGAAGACCGGTAGGGAGGCGGCAGGCAAGGCGAAAGGCTGAGAGACCGTTTTCGTCGTGGCGTAAGAGGAGGTCGCGCCAGCGGCTTTCGCGGGCGGGGTCGATGGGCTAAAGGGCGGGCTTGAAACGCTTGCCGGATAGCCCGCCTCATGAATGTCACGCCCGCGCCGTCTCCCCTGTTTCTCGGTATCGACACCGGCGGCACCTACACCGACGCCGTGCTCTGGTCCGAAACGGCAGGCGTGGCCGCCAAGGCCAAGTCGCTGACCACGCGGCACGATCTGTCGGTCGGCATTTCCGGCGCCGTCGATGCGGTGCTGGCCAAGGCCAAGGCCGACCCGGCCGGAATAAAACTGGTGTCGATGTCGACCACGCTCGCCACCAACGCGCTGGTCGAGGGGCAGGGCGGGCGCGTGGCGCTGGTTATGATCGGCTTTGCCGAAGCCGATCTCGCCCGCGACGGGCTGAAGACGGCGCTCGGCACCGACCCGGTCGTCTTCTGCGGAGGCGGCCACGACGTCCACGGCAACGCCAGGCCGCTGGAACTCGGGGCGTTGGAGGAGGCGCTGCTGGAACTGGCGAAATCGGTGTCGGGCTTTGCCGTCTGCGCCTATTTCGCCACCCGCAACCCGGCCCACGAGATCGCCGCGCGCGACCTCATCCGCGAAAGAACCGGCCTGCCCGTCACCGCCAGCCACGAGCTTTCGGCAAAACTCGGCGGCCCGCGCCGGGCGCTGACGACGCTGCTCAACGCCCGCCTGATCTCGATGATCGACCGGCTGGTCGCCGCCACCGAAGGTTTTCTGGCCGCGCGCGGGATAAAAGCGCCGCTGATGGTCGTGCGCGGCGACGGCGCGCTGGTCTCGGCGGCCTTCGCCCGCGCCCGCCCGATCGAGACGATCCTTTCGGGACCTGCCGCCAGCCTCGTCGGCGCGCGCCACATGACCGGGCTGAACAATGCCGTCGTGTCGGATATCGGCGGCACCACCACCGACGTTGCCGTGCTTGACAATGGCCGGCCTCGGCTCGATCCGGAAGGGGCGACAGTCGGCGGCTTTCGCACCATGGTCGAGGCGGTCGCCATGCGGACTTTCGGTCTCGGCGGCGATTCCGAGGTGGCGCTGGAAGACGGCGCGTTCAACCCGCGCATATTGCTCGGCCCCCGCCGCGTCGTCCCGCTGGCGCTTGCCGGCATGACCCATGGCGAGGCGGTTTTGGCCCAGCTCGAACGCCAGCTTCGCGCCGCCAATCCGGGCCGCATGGACGGGCGCTTTGCCGTGAAAACCGGGGTGCCGGAGCGTCTCGCCGCTGGGCTCACGCCGCCCGAAGCGAAACTCTACGAGGGCATAGGTGCCGTGCCGCTGCCGCTGGATGGCCTGCTCACCTCGAACGCCCAGAATGCTACGCTGAACAGGCTGGTGTCGCGCGGGCTCGTCCATGTCGTCGGTTTCACCCCCTCCGATGCCGCCCATGTGCTCGGCCGGCAGGCCAATTGGGATGCAAAAGCTGCCAGACTGGGTGCGGAGCTTTTCGCCCGCAAGCGCGACGGGCGCGGCCAGTCGATCGCCGGTTCGCCGGAAGTCATTGCCGAGCGCGTGCTTTTGACGCTCACCCGCAACTCCGCCGAGGTGATCCTCGAAACCGCCTTCACTGAGGACGGTCTCGACGGTGCCGCCACGGTGGCCCATGCGCTGGTACAGCGCGCGGTCGATGCGCATCCCGGCATCGCCCGCTTCACCGTCGCGCTCGACCGCCCGGTCATCGGACTCGGTGCTTCCGCGCCGCTGCATTATGCCGGCCTGCCGCCTCTGGTCGGCAATGAATGCGTGGTGCCGGAGGATACCGATGTCGCCAACGCGCTCGGTGCCGTGGTCGGGCAGGTGCGTGTTTCGGTCGAAGCCCGCGTCAGCCAGCCCAAGGAGGGGCTTTTCCGTGTAACGTCCGGCGATCAGGTGCGCGATTTCCTGAACGAGGACGCTGCGGTTCTCGCCGCCGAAGCCGACATCAGGGCAATCGCGGCCGACAAGGCGAGGGACGCAGGCACGGACGCGGCTGAAATCGAGATCATCCGCGAGTTCCGCACCTCGACGGTGGAAGGGCAGCGCATGTTCATCGAGGCCCAGATCATGGCCGTTGCGACTGGCAGGCCGCGTATCGCCGTTTGAGTGAGAAACCTTATCCCCGTACGTGATTCCGGTCTTATTTTGCGTTGAAGCCGGCTTGTGAAACTTAGGGTGAATTGACCCTGCCATCCCGGCATGGTCAAAGGCCGGAAATTATTTTCCCGGGCTGGGTATCTGGAGAACAAATATGAGTGACAGGATCGAGGTGTCGGGGCTGCGTGTTGCCAGCGAGCTTCATGATTTCGTGGAGCAGGAAGCAATCGCCGGCACCGGTATCGATCCTGTGGCTTTCTGGTCAGGTTTTTCGGCCATCGTCCATGACCTGGCTCCGAAAAACCGGTCCCTGCTCGCGAAACGCGACGACATCCAGGAAAAGATCGACAGCTGGTACCGCGACAATGGCGCACCGGTCGACATGAACGCCTACCGGGCCTTCCTGAAGGAAATCGGCTATCTCGTGCCGGAAGGCCCGGCCTTTCAGGTGTCGACGGAAAATGTCGACCCCGAGATCGCGGTGGTCGCCGGGCCGCAGCTCGTCGTGCCGGTCATGAATGCGCGTTACGCGATCAATGCCGCCAATGCGCGCTGGGGTTCGCTCTATGATGCGCTCTATGGCACCGATGCTATCCCCGAGACCGATGGCGCGGAAAAGGGCAAGGGCTACAATCCGGTTCGCGGTGCCAAGGTCATCGCATGGGCTCGTGATTTCCTGAACGAATCCGTGCCGCTGAAAGATGCGAAATGGCACGATGCGAAGTCGTTTTCCGTCGCGAACGGCAAGCTTGCGGTCGAGCTTGCCGATGGCAGGGAAACCGGGCTTGCAAAGCTGGAACAGTTCGCAGGCTATCTGACCGATCCGGCAACACCCGAGCAGATACTTCTTCGAAACAACGGCCTCCATATCGAGGTGCTGATCGATGCGACTTCCGAGATCGGCAAAAACGACCCGGCAAACATCTCCGATGTCTGGCTGGAAGCCGCGCTGACGACCATTCAGGATTGTGAGGATTCGGTCGCCGCCGTCGATGCCGAGGACAAGGTCGTCGTCTACCGCAACTGGCTCGGCCTGATGAAGGGCGACCTTGCCGAGGAGATCGAAAAGGGCGGCAAGACTTTTACCCGCAAGCTCAACCCCGACCTCGATTATCACGCGCCTCACGGCTCGACATTTTCGCTCGTTTGCCGCTCGCTGATGCTGGTGCGCAATGTCGGCCACCTCATGACCAATCCGGCCATTCTCGACCGCGACGGCAACGAGGTTCCGGAAGGCATCATGGATGCGGCGGTCACCGCGCTTATCTCGCTGCACGATGTCGGCCCGAACGGCCGCCGCAAGAACTCCCGCGCCGGCTCGATGTATGTCGTCAAGCCGAAGATGCATGGGCCGGAAGAGGTCGCCTTCGCCGTCGAGAT
>VFQO010000586.1_pt1 | contig 37042 bp, 38 predicted proteins | sample 3512331 | NCBI WGS metagenome assembly VFQO01 (sample SAMN10412371, study PRJNA504923) | tailings metagenome | isolation source: Replicate 3 from Balatoc abandoned mine | place: Philippines: Itogon, Benguet | collected 2017-08-28 | reverse complement strand
CATCGTCACCACCCCGCATCACTCCACCGTCACGCTTTTTGCGAGGTTGCGCGGTTTGTCGACATCGGTACCCTTGGCCAGCGCCGTGTGATACGCGAGCAACTGCAGCGGCACCACGTGCAGGATGGGCGAGAGTGCACCGTAGTGCTCGGGCATGCGGATGACGTGAATGCCCTCGCTGCTGGCGATGCGCGTGTCGGCGTCGGCCAGCACGTAGAGCACGCCACCGCGTGCGCGCACCTCCTGCATGTTGCTCTTGAGCTTTTCCAGCAGGGTGTCGTTGGGTGCCACGGTGACCACAGGCATGGCAGCCGTCACCAGCGCCAGCGGGCCGTGCTTGAGTTCGCCGGCGGGGTAGGCCTCGGCGTGGATGTAGCTGATTTCCTTGAGCTTGAGCGCGCCTTCCAGGGCAATCGGGTAGTGCAGGCCGCGCCCCAGGAACAGCGCGTTGTCCATGCGCGCAAAGTCCTCGGCCCAGCTGATGACCTGCGGCTCCAGCGCCAGCACGGCCTGCAGCGCCACGGGCAGGTGGCGCATGCGCTTGAGGTGTTCGGCCTCCTGTTCCTCGCTCAGGTATCCACGCACCTGCGCCAACGCGAGCGTGAGCAGGAACAGGCCCGCGAGCTGGGTGGTGAACGCCTTGGTGGACGCGACGCCGATCTCGACGCCGGCGCGCGTGATGTAGGCCAACTCGCACTCGCGCACCATGGCGCTGGTGGCCACGTTGCAGATCGTCAGCGTGTGCTTCATGCCCAGGCTTTGCGCGTGGCGCAGCGCGGCCAGGGTGTCGGCGGTCTCGCCGCTCTGGCTGATGGTGACGACCAGGGTGCGTGGATCGGGCACGCTGGTGCGGTAGCGGTACTCGCTGGCCACCTCCACCTGGGTGGGAATCCTCGCGATCGACTCGAGCCAGTACTTCGCGGTGCAACCGCTGTAGTAGCTGGTGCCGCAGGCCAGGATGAGCACGCGATCAACGTCCTTGAACACGCGGTAGGCGCCGTCGCCAAAGAGCTCGGGCGTGATGCCGGCCACGCCTTCGAGCGTGTCGGCGATGGCGCGCGGCTGCTCGAAGATCTCTTTCTGCATGTAGTGGCGATAGGGCCCCAGTTCGGCCGCGCCGCTGTGGGCGTGCACCGTGCGCACCGGGCGTTGCGTCGCGTCCAGCGAACGGCCGTTGGCGTCTGCCACCCAGTAGCGCCCCATCTGCAGGTCGACGAGATCGCCCTCTTCCAGGTAGACGATCTGGTCGGTCACACCCGCCAGCGCCATGGCGTCGCTGGCGAGGAAATGCTCGCCCTCGGTGCCCACGCCCAACACCAGCGGCGAGCCCGCGCGCGCGCCCACCACGCGGTGTGGCTCGTCCTTGTGGAACACGGCCAGCGCATAGGCGCCGTGCAGCTGCTTCACCGCAGCCTGCAGTGCGGCGAACACGTCGCCGTCGTAAAGCGAATCGACCAGGTGGGCGATGACCTCGGTGTCGGTCTGGCTCTCGAACACATAGCCCTTGGCCTGCAGCGCTGCGCGCAACTCGTCGTGGTTCTCGATGATGCCGTTGTGCACCAGCGCCACGCGGCCAGCTGTGCCCTGTTGCACACCGGGCCCGTGGCTGAAGTGCGGGTGCGCGTTGTGCACCGCGGGCGCACCGTGCGTGGCCCAGCGGGTGTGGGCGATGCCGGTGCCGCTGGCGATGCCCTCCGCCTGCACCTGCTGTGCGAGTTCGGCCACGCGGGCCACACTGCGCGCGCGTTTCAGACCGGCGCTGTGCACAGCCACGCCGCAGGAGTCATAGCCGCGGTACTCCAGCCGCTGCAGACCTTGAACCAGCACGGGCACGATGTCGCGCCCCGAAACCCCCGCCACGATGCCGCACATGAACGCCTCCGGTGTTTGAACGGGACGAATGCTAGTCAGCCCTGAATGAAATTAACGTGCAAAATTGAACCTGGATCAGCACATTCTGTCTTGAAGGCAGATACGTTGCCATTTCATTCAAAACATAGACCTCAATGGAAGAATCATCCATCGATGCGACCGATCTGCGCCTGCTGGAGCTGTTGCAGGACGACGCGTCGTTGACCAACCAGGCCCTGGCCGAGCGCGCGCACCTGAGCCCGCCCACCTGCCTGCGCCGCGTCAAGCGCCTGCGCGAGCGCGGCCTGATCGCGCGCGAGGTGGCGCTGCTGGACGCCGACCGCCTGGCACCGTTGCTGGGGCACGGCCTGACCGCGCTCGTCGAGGTGAGCCTGGAACGCCAGGGTGCGGAGGCGCTGGAGGCGTTCGAGGCCCGTGCCGTGGCCGAAGCGCGGGTGCAGCAGTGCTACCGCGTCAGCCCCGGGCCGGATTTCGTGCTCGTGGTGCGTTGCGCCGATATGCCCGACTACCTGGCCCTCACGCAGCGGTTGTTCACGGGCGACGCCAACGTGCGCAACGTCAAGGGCTTTTTCAGCACGCGCTGCGCCAAATTCGATCCGCGCCTGCCGCTCAGAACCCCGATGTGACCGAACGGCTTAAACACCCCGGGGAGTTCGCATCAAAACGCACACTTATGCGCGCTGCGTCCATGCCAGGAGTTGACGGAATGCGCTGGGTGTAACAACCTCGCAACAAATTCTGCCGACCCGCCGGGCGTCGGCGCCTCAGGAGGTTTCTTTCATGGACATGGTGGTGACGGGATCGGTGATTGCCGCGGTGGTGCTGGCGCTGTGCGTCTGGCTCTACATGCGCTTCATGCGCTCCCAGGACGATGGTCGCGACGACCGCTTCAGCCCGGAGCGAATCCTGTCGTCCGAGCAGGTGGCCATGCTCGACTACCTCCAGGACACATTCCCGGGCCAGGTCGTGCTGCCGAACGTGTCGCTGGGCAACATGCTCTCGGTGCGCCGCGCCGCCAACAAGGCCGCCGCCAAGCAGCGCCTGAAGGAGCACCGCGTGGATTTCGTGGTCTGCGCGCCCGACGGTCGTCCCACCTTCGCCTTCGACATCGAGCAGTACCACCTGAGCAATGCCGAAGCCAAGGCGCAGCGCACGAAGGTGAAGAACCGCATCCTCAAGACCGCGGGTGTGCGTTTCCTGTTCCTCAAGAACGGCATCCACCGCATGCCCTCGCCGGCCGAGTTCCGCGCCCAGCTCAACCTGGTCGAACTGCCCAAGCCGAAGTCGGCGCAGCCCACACAGCCCGACCGCGAGACCGTGAAGAAGGAGCTGGAGAGCCAGATGTCCACGCTGGACGAGCAGTACGGCAACTCGGCCTACCGTGACTCCGAGGTGCTGGGCCTGAGCGGCCTCATGAGCCTGGAGGACGAACTGGCGCCGCGCAAGCCGCGCGGCGAGTCGCGCCGCTACGACGGCGGTTCGTTCGATGTGCGCGGTGGGCGCTGACCCCCATCCACCGGAAACACCCGCCCCAAGACAAAAGCGCCCCACAGGGCGCTTTTGCTTTTTCCGAACCGTCTCAAACGGGCTTCTTCTGTTTCTGCGGCCGCTGCCAGTTCGCAATGCTGGCCTGGCGCCCGCGGGCCACCGCCAGCGCGCCCGGCTCGGTGCTCTTGGTGATGGTGGAACCCGCACCCACGGTGCCGCCGGCGCCGATGGTGACCGGGGCCACCAGCACGCAATTGCTGCCCACGTGCACGTCGGCCTCGATCACCGTGCGGTGCTTGTTGGCCCCGTCGTAATTGGCGGTGATGCTGCCGGCGCCGTAGTTCACGCGCTCACCCACCGTGGCGTCACCCAGGTAGGCCAGGTGGTTGGCCTTGGCGCCCGCGGCCAGGGTGCTGTTCTTGACCTCGACAAAGTTGCCGATGTGCACCTCGGCGCCGAGGTCGGCCCCCGGGCGCAGGCGTGCGAACGGCCCCACCAGCGCGCCGGGCCCCACGCGCACACCGAGTGCTTCGCCGTCGATGTGCGTGAACGGATGGATCACCGCGCCTGCTTCGAGGCGCGCGTTGGCAATCACGCAATTCGCACCGATGCGCACGCCGTCACCGAGTTCGACGTGGCCCTCGAACACGCAGTTGACGTCGATCTCCACGTCCTGGCCACACACCAGCTCGCCGCGCACATCGAAACGGGCCGGATCGGCCAGGCGAACACCCTGCTGCATGAAGTGACTGGCGAGCCTGTGCTGGTGGGCGCGTTCGAGCTCGGCAAGCTGCTGCGGGCTGTTCACACCCGCCACCTGCACCGCATCGTCGATGCGGTGGGCCTTGACGGTGCAGCCGTCGGCCACGGCGAACTTCACGACATCGGTCAGGTAGTACTCGCTCTGGGCATTGCGGTTGTCCAACCGCGCCAGCCAGCCCCGCAACAGGCGCGTGGGCACCACCATGATGCCGCTGTAGATCTCGGTGATCGCGCGCTGGGCGTCGGTGGCGTCCTTGTGCTCCACGATGGCTTGTACCGAACCATCGGCACCACGCACCACGCGTCCGTAACCGGTTGGGTCGGGCAGATCAAGCGTGAGCAGTGCCGGGTGCTCACCCGCCCCGAGATCGACGAGCGCCTGCAGGGTCTCGGGGCGCGTCAGTGGAACGTCACCCGACAGCACCAGCGTCAGGCCGTCATCGGCCAGCAGGGGCACGGCCTGCTGCACCGCATGCCCGGTGCCCAATTGCGGCTCCTGCCGCACGAAGCGCAGCGACATGGCGGCCGGCGCGCGCAACGCGGCCTCCACCTGCGCCGCACCATGACCGGTGATCACCACCACCGAGCGCGCCGATAACCGCGCGGCGCAGTCGATCACGTGCTGGGCCAGTGCACGCCCGCCGATGCGGTGCAACACTTTGGGCCGCTGGCTTTTCATGCGCGTGCCCTTGCCCGCGGCCATCACCACCACATCCACCGGTTTCGACATGAGCACCTCTTTCGCAATCGATCGGCAAGCCCGCCGGGGCGGTGCCAGGTTGCGCCGGATTATCGCCCGCACCCTTGTGGTGCTCGGCGTCGTGACCACGCTGGTGGCCTGCACCACCGCACGCTTTGCGTACAACCAGGCGCCGCACCTGAGCCACTGGTGGCTCGACAACCACTTCGATTTCAGCGACGCGCAATCGGTGCAGGTGCGCGACGAGATCGACGGCTTCTTCAGCTGGCACCGGCGCGAGGAACTGCCCACCTATGCCGGCCTGCTGCGTCAATGGCAGGCGATGGCACTGCGCGACGTCACGGCCGATGAAGTCTGCACCCAGTTCGAGGCCATCCGCGGCCGCCTGTGGAGCGCTGGCGAACGCGTGATCGAGCCGTTCGCGCGCATTGCGCCGCAGCTCAGCGCCGCACAACTGGAGAACCTGCAACGCCGCCAGGCGCGCAGCAACAGCTCGTTCGAGCGCGACTTCCTGCGTGGCACGCGCGAGCAGCGGCTGCAGCGACGGCTTGACACCACCGTCGAGCGCAGCGAACGCTTTTACGGTGCCTTGAGCCAGGAACAGCGGGCGCTGCTGCGCCAATGGCTGGAAAAGTCCCCCTGGGATGCACAGCGCACCCAGGCCGAACGGCGGCGTCGCCAGACCGACCTGCTGCAGGCGCTGCAGACCGCCCAGCGCGAGCCGACCCAGGCCGAGGCCGCGTTGCGGGCGCACGCCCAGAGCCTGCTGCGCTCGCCCACGCCGGGCTACCAGGCGCACAGCGAAGCGGCCATTCGCCACGGTTGCGCCCAGTTCGCGGCCCTGCACAACAGCACCACGCCCGCCCAGCGCGAGCAACTGGTGCGCTCGCTGCAAAGCTACGAGAGCGACTTCCACACGCTCAGCGCGCAGCGCTGAGCCCGAACTCATCAGGTCACTGCGCGCAGCCAGATCCAGATCACGCCCAGCGACAGCAGCGTGACCGGGATGCCGACGATGGCGTGGCGCTTCCAGTCGATCAGGATGCCCTGCTGGCGCGCCAGATCGGCCACGATGAGGTTGGCGATCGAACCCACCAACAGCAGGTTGCCGGCGAAGGTGGTGACCAGCGCCAGCAGCACACCGGACTGCGGGGTGCCCTGCAAGTGCGGCAGCAACAGCATGACCGCCGGCACGTTGGACACCAGGTTCGACAGGCCCACGCCCACCACCAGCATCGGGCCGGGGTCGGTGAGCTGCACCCCGCGTTCGGCCATCCAGGCCACGGCCCCGGCCGACAGGCCCGTCTGCTCGAAGGCGTGATTGACCACGAACAGGCCCATGAACAGGATCAGCAGCGGCCAGTCGATGAGCTTCATGAACTCGGCCGACGCCAGCCGGCGACTGAGCAGCAACAGCGCCGCCCCGACCAGGGCCCAGACCTCGTGCGGCCCGTCGTGGAACAGGAACAGGCCCATGAGCACGCCAGCCACGGCCAACCCCTTGGCCGTCTGCCAGGGGTTGAACGGCGGGTCCTCGGAGCGCCGGTTGCTCGGGGGCAACGGATCGACGCCGGCATGCGGCACGCACACCAGCCAGCCCCACAGCAGCACCAGGCTGATCAGGACCGGCACGATGGCGGCGCGCGCGTACGCGGCGAAGTCGAGCTGCAGCACCGAGCCGATGAGCATGTTCTGCGGGTTGCCGATGAGCGTGGCGGCCGACCCGATGTTGGCCGCACACGCCAGGCCCAGCAGGAACGGCAGCGGATTGGTGCCCCGGCGCAGGCACAGCCGCGCCACGATCGGCGTCATCGCAAGGCACACCACGTCGTTCGAAAACACCGCCGACAACACCGCCGCCACGGCGATGAGCGCGGCCAGCAGCGCGGGGTCGGGCAGGGGCAACTCGCCAACGCGGCGCGTAACCGCGGCGTAGAAACCGCCCAGGCGCATCTGGGCCGAAATCACCATGAAGGCAAACAACAGCAGGATGGTGGGCAGGTCCACGGCCTCGGCCGCCTGCACCACATCCATGCCCGAAACAGCGATCACCGCGATGGCACCGAGCAGCGCGACACCGGATCGGTCCAGCCGCAAGCGCGGCAAGCCACCCAGGAACATGCCGAGGTAGACCACGCCGAAGATGAACACGATGGCCCAATCGGTGGCGGCGGCAATCAAAGGGTCGGAGGAGGCCATGGAGCGCGCATCGTAGCGGCGCCCAGCAAAAAGCCGCCCGAGGGCGGCTTACCGAAGGGAATGTGCCCGTGACGAACGGTCAGGCCTGCAAGTGCATTTCGGCGTCGTGGAACACCCGCGCGCTGGCAACCACTTGCCGCGCTTGCTTGGGCGCAAGCCGATTGAGCAGGGACTCCGCCAGTTGCTGAGTGAGATAGCGCGAGAGGAGGAAAAATGCCCGCATCCAGCTGCTGTGGGTGAGGATGCTGTACTCCACCGCAGCAAAGTACTCGCGCACCACCGTGCGCACGGCGTCGTCGTTCATCACCGGGTCTTTCGACAAGCGCGCGAGGCGAGCGCGCGCCTGCGCCAGTGCGTGATCAAAGTCCTCATCGCGCCGCTGGGAAAGCACCACCTGAAGGATGTCGTCCACGCCCACATGAGGCGTTGACTGCAGCAACTGGTTGACTCGACCGTAAAGATGCTTGAAGACGGGCTGATCCTCCGTCATCCGATCCTGCGCGACGAGCAGGATCAGCTTGTCGCGCACCTCGTACAAACGAAAGCGGGCCCGAAGCCGGGCCGCACGCAAGAACAATTGATAGAAGACCGCTGCGGCCACCACAAAGATCAGCACATGCAGTACGAGCAGATTGATCATCAGTGCCCTCTCCGATGAGATGATTTTCTGTGTTTCAGCACCTGGCGCTCGAGTTCCGACTTCGCCTTGCAGCAACGTTCAACCTCGTCGCTAAGGATACGCTGGCGGTGCCCACAGTAGCGCGCCATCAGCGCCAGTATCGCCGCCATGGTGAGAAATGTGAGCACCCAGAGGGTGGGTGGGTTCGAATCCGCGCCCATCACGGCTTGCCAGAGCCAGTCGAGGCCGGGGCCGATGGTGCAGATCGCCATCAATGACCCAAAAGCAAGACGCAGAAACGACACCATACATTCGCCACCAACCAAGATCGAAGGCCGATGATGGTATCAAAACTAATACTTTATAATTGTTTTGTAATCATGAAGGTTGCCGAACGTCATCCATTCGGATGAACATTGCGGGCACGACCCGCCGCGCGGTCAGGCCTGCAAGGCCGCTAGGTGCTTGTAGGCCCAACCGCTGCGCGGTCAGGCCTGCAAGGCCGCTGGGTGCTTGTAGGCCCAACCGCTGCGCGGTCAGGCCTGCAAGGCCGCCCACATCTCCTTGTCCCGCTCAGCGGTCCAGATGCGGGGGTTCTTGATGCCCTTGGCTTCGTCGTAGGCGCGGCTCACGTCGAAGGGGAGGCAGTGTTCGTAGATGAAGACGTGGCCGAACACCGGGTCCATGCTCTTGCGCGTGTGGGCCATGGCGGCCTTGAGGTCCATGTTGGCGGCCACGGCTTCCTTGCCGGCCTGGAACAGGGTGGTGACCCAGCGCTTCGTGTAGTCGAGCGCCTTGTTGACGTCGGCGTTGCCCTTCATGGCCTCGCCGCGGCCGGGCACGATGAACTCGGCCTTGAGTTCGCGCAGCGCTTCCAGCGTGGCGGGCCATTCTTCGAGTTGGGCGTCGCCGGTGTAGACGCCGGCTTCGTATTCGACGAGGTCGCCGCTGAACAGCACCTTCTCGCTCTCCACCCAGGCGATGGTGTCGCCGCGCGTGTGGCCCTGGCCGGGGTGCCAGATCTCGACCTTCACACCGCCCAGGTCGACGGTGAGTGAACCTTGACGGCCCGCTGTGCCGTCGCCGATGACCATCGTGGGCCAGGTCAGGCCGGGCACGGTGTCGGCGCCACGGAACAGGCGAGGAAAGCGCTCCATCTCGCTCTGCATGTCTTCGGCGCCGCGCTCCACAATGAGTTCGTACGTGCCGCGGCTGGCGATGATTTCGGTGGCGCCCTCGGCCACGTAGGCGCTGGCGCCCAGCACGCGCACCGCGTGGTAATGCGTGAGCAGCACGTACTTGATGGGCTTGTCGCTGACCTGGCGGATGCGCGCGATCAGGTCTTGCGCCATGGCCGGCGTGGCCGTGGCGTCGCTCACCATGATGAACTTCTCGCCAATGATCACGCCCGAGTTCGGATCGCCCTCGGCGGTGTAGGCCCAGCAGTGCGGGCTGAGTTGCTCGAAGGTGATCTTCTTGTCCTGAAGGTCGGCCTGGGAGGCGAAGGCTTTGCTCATGGGGGTGGTCTCCGTGTGAATGTGTGAATTTTAACTAAACGAAATTCGTTTCACATCCGTAAATCAATAAGGCCCGACGGACGTCACGGCCGCCGCCCCGCCAGCCCGCCTTCGATCACCGCCACCACCTCCTCGGCAAAGCCCGCATAGCTCATCGGCCCGCCGGGACGCAGCCAGGTGAAGGTCCAGTTGATCATGCCGAACAGCATCATGGCCAGCGCGGCCTGGTTGGCCGGGGTCACGCGCTCGGGGTAGGCGCGCTTGATGAAGCGGGTGAAGGCCGCCACCACGTCGCGCTGGCGGTCCAGAATGAGTTCGCGTTGCACCTCGCCCAGGAACTTGGTGTCCGACACGAGGGCCACGTGGCGCGTGGCGCTGCTCTCGTACTCGGCCAGGAAGGCGCGCACCAGTTCGTTCAGCGCTTCGCGCTCGCTCAGGTTCTTGCGCTGCGCGCGGCCCTCGGCTTCTCCGATCAACGCCAGCAGGCGCTGGGTGTAGCGGTCGAGCAGATCGAACAGTATGGCTTCCTTGCTCTCGTAGTAGTGGTACAGCCGCGCCTTGCTGGTGCCACACGCCTGGGCGATGTGGTTCATGCTCGCGGCCGGAAAGCTCAGTCGTGCGAAGCACTCGGCCGCGACGTCGAGGATCTGGTCGCGTTTGAGATCGTGGGTAGCGGACTTGGGTCGGGCCATGCGCCTATTGTGCTCACCCCGACACCGCGTCGGCGCTCACGCTCACGGCGGGTTCGACTCGAAGCGCGAGAGCACGCGGCCGCGGCCGGCCACCAGGAACTCGCCGTAACCGAGCACGCCGCGCAGCAACCGCCCGAACGCCAGTGCCACGTGACCCAGAGCATGGCCGAGTTCGCGCGTCGGTGCGACCACCTCGCGTGCAAAGCGCCCGGGTGCCGCCACGCTCAACGGCTCGACACACCAGTCAAAGCGCAGCGCATCGCCGCTCTGCCACGGCTCCATCACCAGGTGGGCACCGGCGGGCACATGCAGCCGCTCGCCGCGCTCCAGCACGATGTCGCCCAGCCCGGCCGGTACGTGCGGCTGGTTCAACGTGACCCAGGCGCGGCCGCTGGTGATGTTCAGGCAGCTGTCCTCGGCGGGGTACAGGCTGATGGCCCGGTGGGCCGCGACGAGGTGGCCGCGGCGCGACGTGTTTGATGCCGATTCGGAACGGGTAGCCATGTCGGTTCTCCAGGCGCCGGGGGTGTTGGCGCGGATGTCATCTTCTCGCCACGGGCGTCCAGCGTCCAATGAAACCCGGCTAAGCTATTGATTCCATCAGCGCATCAATGCTTCGACATGTCGCTCACCGCCCGCCACCCCCGCACCCGCCCGATCGGCATGGGCCACCTGCGCGCCTTCGAGGCCGTGGCCCGACACCTGAACTTCCGCGCCGCGGCCGAGGAACTCTCGCTCACACAGAGCGCCGTGAGCCGCCAGATCCAGGCGCTGGAAGACGAGGTGGGCGTCTCGCTGTTCCTGCGTCACACCCGCGCGGTCGAGCTCACGGGGGCGGGCTCGCAACTGCTGCGCGCGGCCAGCAGCGCGCTTGAACGCATGGACGCCACGGTGCGCCAGATCCGCCAGAGCGCGGGGCGCAAGAGCGTGGCCATCACCACCTGGGCATCGTTCGCCTCGATGTGGTTGATTCCGCGCCTGGAGGCCTTCCAGCGCGACCACCCCGACATCGACATCCGCATCGACGCCACCGACTCGGCGGTCGACCTGTCCACCGCCGATGTCGACCTGGCGCTGCGCTACGCCGTACCGCAGGCGGTACCGGCGGGCGCCATCCGCCTCTTCGGCGAGAAGCTCACGCCCGTGGCCAGCCCCTGGCTGCTGCAGAGCCATCCCATCCAGCGCATCGAAGACCTCGCGGGTTGCGCGCTCATCGAAGCCGGTGACGCGCACCGTACCCGCCACCTCGAATGGCTGACCTGGCAGCGCTGGCTCGACCACTTCGCCAGCCCCGAGCCCGCGCCCACGCCACGCGGGCGCGCCAAGGCCGCGCAACGCCCGCGCCTGAATCCGCAGCGCTGGCTGTACTTCAACTACGCACAGCAGATCGTGCAGGCCGCCGTGATCGGCCAGGGCGTGGCGCTGGCGCGACTGCCGCTGGTGGCCGAGAACCTGGCCAGCGGTGCGCTGGTGGAGCCGCTGCCGCACACGCGCATCGACTCACCGCTGGTGTACTGGCTGGTGATGGCGCCGCGCAGCCCGCAGCGCCCCGAGGTCAAGGCCTTCGCCGACTGGCTGCTCCAGCAGGCCGCACTCACGCGCGAGGCGATCGGCGACGTGCCGGATCCCGACACCGTGGACAACATCGACTGACCCCATGCACAACAGCAACCTGCGCAGCATCGTCGCGATGCTCATCGCCGTGGGCTTCTTCGCCCTCATGGACGCGGTACTCAAGACACTCTCGGCGCGCTACCCCGCACTGCAGATCGCCGCGCTGCGCGGCCTCACCGCACTGCCGCTCGTGCTGCTCTACATCGCCTGGCGCGGCGCCTGGCACACGGTACTGCGCGTGCGCTGGCCACTGCACGTGCTGCGCGGCGTGCTTGGCATCGTCATGCTCACGCTGTTCACGGTGGGCGTTCGCACACTGCCGCTGTCGGCCGCGTACACGCTGTTCTTCATCGCGCCGTTGCTGATCACCGCGTTGTCGGTGCCGGTGCTCAAGGAGCGCGTGCCGGCAGCGCACTGGTGGGCCATCGGCGTCGGTTTCGTGGGCGTGCTGATTGCGCTGCGCCCCAGCGGCGCCGACCTGCAGGCCAGCCTGGCCACCACCGGAGGTCTGGCGGTGCTGGGCGCGGCGCTGTGCTACGCCGTGACGGCGGTGGCCGGGCGTCTGGCCACCCGTACCGACAGCAGCGAGGCACTCATCCTCACCATGATGGTGGCGATATCCGTGGGCGCAGGGGCGCTGGCCTGGCCGAACTGGCAGGCAGTCGCCCGCGCCGATCTGCCCTTGCTGCTTGCGCTGGCGATCACCGGCTTCGGCGGCCAGCTCGCCATCACCGAGGCGTTCCGGCATGGGCAAGCCTCCATCGTGGCGCCGTTCGAGTACAGCGCGCTGGCCTGGGGCCTGGGGCTGGACTGGCTGATCTGGCAAACGCTGCCGGCCTCGCACACCTGGCTGGGCGCGGCCATCGTGATCGGCAGCGGGCTCTACCTGATCCGGCGCGAGAAGCGCATCAGCGAGGTGCACGCCACGGCCGAGCACCCGTGACGGTCTTCAGTCCACCGGCCAGGCAACGCCGGTGTCCACCAGAATCGCGTCCAGTGGCATGTCGTGCGGCTCGGGGCGCAGTTCGGGCAGGAAGGCGAAGTCGTAGCCCAGGCCCACGGTGAACGGCCGTGGCGCCAGCGTGGCCAGCGTGCGGTCATAGAAGCCGCCGCCGTAACCCAGCCGGTAGCCGCCCGGGCCGTAGCCCACGCAAGGTACGAAGATGAGTGTGGGCTGCACCACCTCGGTGTCCTTGGGCTTGGGGATGCCGTAGGCGTCTTCTTCCATCGGGCAACCCGGGTACCAGGTGTGGAAGGTCAGCGTCTTGTCGATCTTGTTGATCACCGGCAGGCCGATGCGGCGGTGACGCTGCTGGCCCTGCGCGTCTTCCTCCAGCCCGGCCTCCTGCCAGCGAAACAGCGCGGGCAGCGGATCGAACTCGCCCTTGATGGGCCAGTAGGCACCGATCACCGCGTCGGGCCGGTTCACGAGCCACACCCGCATCACGCGCTGCAACTGGTCGTTGCGCCAGAGACGGTCGGGCAACGCCTGGCGCTTGTCGATGAGCGATCTGCGCCAGCGGGCCTTGGCCTCGCCCGGAGAGCCGCCGGCCGTCCTGCCGTCGGGGAAAGGGGAACTCTGACCGGGCTTGCTGTCCATAATCGACGTGTGTTCCGTGTGCTCGAGATTCAGGGAAGCGAGATGACATTGACTTTGCCACCGGGTTCGCCCGTGGACTCGCCCTTCGCGCGCACCGCGCGACTGGGCCGCCGATTGATTATGGCGGGGCTGCTGCTGCCCGCCCTGGCCGCCTCGCAAGCTGCCAACGACAAGGCCGTGCTCGACATGCGCGAGGCCTTTCGCAAGAACCAGAGCAGCGAACTCACCCGCCTGCTGCCCGCCACGCGTGGCCACGTGCTTGAGCCGCTGGCGCGCTACTGGGAGATGCGCGCGCGCCTGGACACCGCCAGCCCGGTCGACATCCGCGCCACGCTCGACGCCATGGCCGGCACCTACTGGGAAGACCGGCTGCGCAACGACTGGCTGCTGCAACTGGGCAAGCAGCGCGACTGGGCACGCTTCGAGGCCGAGCGGCCCTTGTTCCGCATGAACGACGACCGCCAGGTCACCTGCTACACGGTGATGCTGGACGCCGCGGGCAGCCGCCTGCCGCCCGAGGTGGCGGCCGAACGCGTGCGTGAGCTCTGGCTCGCCCAGCGCGACGTCGACGACGGCTGCGCCACCGCGGCGCAGGCGCTGCTGGCCAGTGGCCACCTCAAGGACACGGTGGTGTGGCAGCGCGCGCGACTGATGATGGAGGTCAACCGCCCGGCCGCAGCGCGTCAGGCGCTGGCGCTGATCGACCCCGACCGCGCGGCGCAGCTCGAAGCCATCGCCGACAACCCGGCGCGTTACCTCGACGACAAGATCACCGCCATCCGCCCCCGCACCAAGGAACTGGTCACGCTGGCGCTGGTCCGCCTGGCCGCGCAAGACCCGAACGCCGCCGCCGCCGAGCTCGACAGCCTCAAGTGGCGCAGCCAGCTCAGCGCCGAGGAGCGCGGCTGGGCCTGGGGCGCCATCGGCCGCCGCGCGGCGCAGCGCCTGCAGGACGACGCGCTCACCTTCTATGCGCGCGGGGAACTGCAGCACATGACGGACGAACACCTGGCCTGGATGGCGCGCGCCGGCCTGCGGGCCGGCCGCTGGGCTGCGGTGCGTGACGCGATCTACGCCATGAGCCCGGCGCAGCGGGGCCAGACCGCCTGGGTCTACTGGCGCGCCCGCGCCATCGAGGCGCTGGCCGAACCCGACGCCACGGTGGCGCGCGCGCAATCGCGCGCCTTGCTCGAATCGATCGCCGCACCGGACAGCTTTCACGGCATGCTGGCGCTCGAAGCGCTGGGCCTGCCCATCACCGCGCCCGCAGCACCCGAGCCGCTCACGGCCGAGGAGCGCCGCGCCGCGGCGCAAGATGCGGGCCTGCGCCGCGCGCTCGCGGCCCTGCGCCTGGGCCTGCGCGGCGAGGGGGTGCGCGAGTGGAACTACCAGGTGGCCCTGCACAGCCCCGGCGGCATGGGTGACCGCGAACTGCTGGCCGCCGCCGAACTGGCCTGCCGCGAACAGATCTGGGACCGCTGCATCAACACCAGCCTGCGCACGCGCGAGGTGATCGACCAGACGCAGCGCTTCCCCACGCCTTACCGCGAACAGGTCGTGGCACGCGCGCAAGAAATCGGCCTTGACCCTGCCTATGTCTACGGCCTGATCCGTCAGGAGAGCCGCTTCGTCACCGACGCCCGCTCGCATGTCGGCGCCTCGGGCCTCATGCAGGTGATGCCCGCGACCGCGCGCTGGACGGCGCGCAAGATCGGCCTGACCGACTGGCGCCCGCAACAGATCACCGAGCGCGACACCAACATCCAGATCGGCACCGCTTACCTCAAGTTTGCGCTCGACGACTTCGAGGGCTCGCTGCCGCTGGCCGCGGCCGCCTACAACGCCGGCCCCAGCCGCGCGCGGCAGTGGCGCAACGGCCCTGTGCTGCCCGGCGAAATCTGGGCCGAGAACATTCCGTTCGAGGAGACGCGCGATTACGTGCAGCGCGTGCTCGCCAACACCACGCAGTACGCGGCATTGCTTTCCGGCCAGCCGCAATCGCTGCGCGCGCGCCTGGGCCAGGTGGGCCCGCGCAGCGCCACTGCCGCAGCGGTGAACACCGAACTGCCCTGAGCGCTTTGTCGACCCTGGAAGAACACCCCATGAAAAACGTCCTCGTGCTCGGCGGCACCGGCTTCGTTGGCCGCCACACCTGTGAACGCCTGCACCGCGAAGGCTGGCAGATCACCGTGCCCACGCGGCGGGCGCGCAACGCTGCGGCGGTGCAGCACCTGCCGCGCGTGACCGTGATCGAGGCCGACGTGCACGACCCTGCGCAACTGCTGCGCCTCATGGCCGGGCATGACGTGATCGTCAACCTCGTGGCCATCCTGCATGGCAGCGAGGAGGCCTTCGAGCGCGTACACGTGGAGCTACCACTGGCCATCGAGGAGGCCTGCCTGGCCGAAGGCGTGTCCCGCGTCGTGCACGTGAGCGCTCTCGGCGTGGCGACAGATGCGCCGTCGCGTTACCAACGCAGCAAGGCGCGCGGCGAGGAGGTGCTGCGCGGCGCCAACCTCGACCTCACCGTGCTGCGCCCGAGCGTGATCTTCGGTGCTGGCGACCGCTTCCTCAACCTGTTCGCGCAACTGCAAGGGCTTGCGCCGATGGTGCCGCTGGCCTGCGCCGAGGCCCGTTTCCAGCCGGTGTGGGTGGAAGACGTGGCGGCCGCGATCGCCGCCTGCCTGCGCGATGACGCCATCGGCCGGAGCACCCAGGGCCAGACCATCGAATGCGCCGGCCCGGACGTGCTCACGTTGCGCGAGCTGGTGCGGCTTGCCGGCCGCCATGGCAGCCACGAGCGCCCGGTGATCGGTCTGCCCGCCGCGCTGGGCCGCCTGCAGGCCGCGGTGATGGAGCTCATGCCCGGGCCGCCCCTCATGAGCCGCGACAACGTTGCGGCCATGTCGGTGCCCAACGTCGCCAGCGGGCAGCTGCCCGGGCTGAACAGCCTGGGCATCGCACCGGCGAGCGTCCACACGATCGCGCCCACCTACCTCGGGCAGCGCAATGGGCGCAGCCAACTACTGCATTGGCGGCAGCAGGCTGGACGTTGATCGGATGAATCGCGCCGCGGCGCGCCCGAAAACTGTACTGGGTTGGTCTTATCTGGCAGACTCGCGCCGCTCTTGAATGAGCACCTTTCAATTACTTTCAGGCACAGGCGCAACATGAACGTCCAGACTCTCGTCCAACCGCCGCAGCGCGGCCGCACGACCGCCAACAGCGTCGACACCCAGCGCGATGTGGTGAACCGCCTCAAACGCATCGAAGGCCAGATCCGCGGCCTCATCGAGATGGTGCAGACGGAACGCCCCTGCGAGGAGGTGGCCCAGCAGATGTCGGCCGCGCGCAAGGCCATGGACAAGGCCTTCTACCGCATGATGGCCTGCAACGTGATGGACGCCGTGGCCGAGGTGGCGGTCGAAGGCCCGGTCATGCGCGACGTCGAGCGCTCCACGCGCATCCTCGAAAAGTACGCCTGAACGCCCGCCATTCATGACGGGCCCGCATCCATCGGGCCCGCATTGCGCATCGATCGCAGGGCCACCGCGCTCTACCATCGGCGCTCCACACGGAGCACACCATGGCCCTGCAACTCATCATCGGCAACAAGAACTACTCGTCCTGGTCCATGCGCCCATGGGTGCTGATGCGCCAGGCGGACCTCCCCTTCGAGGAAATCCTGATCCGGTTCGACTCGTTCGCGACCGATTCGGTGTTCAAGCAGCGCGTCAATGCGATCAACCCGGTGGGCAAGGTACCCGCCCTGGTCGATGACGGCTTCGTGGTCTGGGACTCGCTGGCCATCGCGGAGGCCCTGGCCGAGCGCTTTCCCGACAAGCACCTGTGGCCGACCGACCCGCGCCAGCGCGCACGGGCCCGCAGCGTGTGCGCCGAGATGCACAGCGGCTTCAATGCGCTGCGCAGCCACTGCCCCATGAACATCGAGGCTGCGCTGCCCGACGTGGGCGCGCTGATCTGGCGCGATCAGGCCGGCGTGCGCGCCGACGTCGAGCGCCTGGTGACCATGTGGCGCGACCTGCTGGCAGCGCAAGCCGCGGGCGCCCTGCTGTTCGGCAGCTTCACCATTGCCGACGCCTTCTTTGCACCGGTGTGCACGCGCATCCGCACTTACGCACTGCCGGTGCCCGACGATATCCAGGCCTACGTTGATCGTGTGCTCGCCCTGCCCGGCGTGCGGGCCTGGATCGACGATGCCTTGAACGAGCACGATTTCATCGCCTTCGACGAGCCCTACCGCGTGGCGCCGGCGCCGCGCTGAATGCCCTTGGGTCGCAACAGACCCTAGACTCGCGCCCATGCAGATTTACCTGGTGGGCGGTGCGGTGCGCGATGCCTGGCTGGCGCGCGAGTTCGGCTGGCCCGCACCCGGGCGCGCGGACCGCGACTGGGTGGTTGTGGGCGCCACGCCAGAGGCGATGGCGGCCGCGGGTTACGAACCCGTGGGGCGCGATTTCCCGGTCTTCCTGCACCCGCAGACGCACGAGGAGTACGCGCTCGCGCGGACTGAGCGCAAGACCGCACCGGGCTACCACGGCTTCGCCTTTCAAGCCGCACCCGACGTCACGCTGGAAGAGGACCTCGCGCGACGCGACCTCACCGTCAATGCGATGGCGGTGGATGCGGCACACGCCGATGACCCCGCCAACGCGCCACTGATCGACCCCTGGGGCGGGCTGGCCGACCTGCGCGCACGCGCGCTGCGCCACGTCACGCCGGCCTTCGCCGAGGACCCGGTGCGCATCCTTCGCGTGGCGCGCTTTGCGGCGCGCTGGCCCGACTTTCGCGTGGCGCCCGAGACGATGGCCCTGATGCGCGCGATGGTGCAACACGGCGAGGCCGACCACCTGGTGGCCGAGCGCGTGTGGCAGGAGGTGGCGCGCGGCCTGATGGAGGCGCGTCCGAGCCGGCTGATCGCCACGCTGGACGACTGCGGCCTGCTCGCCGCCTGGGGGCTCGACGCCCTGAAGCAATCGGCGCTCGGCCCCGAACGCGCATCGGTACTCGAAACACACCCGCTGTTTACCGACGCACCACTGCCGGTACGCTGGACCTGGCTGGTGACCGCACTGCGCGACGAGGCGGCCCTGCGGGCGCTGGCCGAGCGCTGGCGCGTGCCCAATGACGCGCGCGATCTGGCCCTGCTGGTCCACCGCGAGCGCGAGACGTTGCGGTCGGCGGGCGATGCCGACACCATGCTCGAACTGTTCAATCGCTGCGATGCCTGGCGCAAGCCGACGCGCTTTCTCGAGGGCTTGCGGGTCGTCGAGGGCGAGGCCTTGAGCGCGCCCGACGCCGGTGCCGCGGTGCGCGCGGCCACCGCGCGGCTGGCACAGGCGCTGCAGCGTGTGCAGGCCCTGGATACCGCTGCCATCACCCGCCAGGCGCTGGGCGAGGGCCTGAGTGGCCCGCAGGTTGGCGAACGGCTGCGGGCCGCGCGGCTCGCCTGCCTGCAGGAAGCGCTGGCGCAACCGGTCTGAAACGGGTCGCAAGGGGCGCGCTCGACCACCATCGAGCGGGCTGTCAAGCCGGGCGGATTTGCCGCAGTGCTGCACTGCGGCAAATCCGCCACCGCTTGCCCCTGACCCCCGAAGCGCGGTACGGTAAGCGGTTGATGACGACGACGCTGCCCACCTTGTCGGCCCGGCGATCGGCGCTGTTCCTGGATTTCGACGGCACCCTGGCCGACCTCGCCAGCCGCCCCGACGCCGTGCAGGTTCCCGACGACCTGCCGCCCTTGCTCGACGCCCTGCACCAACGACTCGATGGCGCCCTGGCCATCGTGACCGGGCGCGCGCGCGACGACCTGCGGCGCTGGCTGCCCGCGCAGCGCTGGCCTGGCGCCTTCGAGCACGGTGCGGTGCGCGTCGCGGGCGACGGCCGCCTGCGCCTGGCCGACACGCCCGAACTGCAAGCCCTCGCCGACCTCGCACAGGATTTCGTCTCGCGGCATCACGGCCTGGTGCTGGAGCGCAAGCAGACCTCCCTATCACTGCACTACCGCCTCAACCCCGCACTCGGCCCGGCCTGCCTGGACCTGTTGACACAGGCGCTCAATGGCCGCGATGACCTGCAACTCATGCATGGCAAGGCGGTGGTCGAGGTCAAGTCAGCGCAGGTCGGCAAGGGCTACGCCATCGCAGCCTTCATGAGCGAGGCGCCCTTTGCAGGCCGCCGCCCCTGCTTTGCGGGCGACGACGTCACCGACGAAGACGGCTTTGCCGCCGTGCATGCACTGCAGGGCGAGACCATCAAGGTCGGCGACGGCCCGACCCGCGCGCAGCACCGCTGCGCCAACCCCCAGGCGCTGCGGGCCTGGTTGCGCCACGCGCTGGAGACCTGCACATGAGCCCTGGCTTCGCCCGGAGTGCCCCGCCGTCACTGAACCTCGGCGTGATCGGCAACTGCACCATCAGCGCCCTCATTGATCCGCGCGCGAGCCTGGTCTGGGCCTGCCTGCCGCGCTTCGACGGCGACCCCGTGTTCTGCGCCCTGCTCGGCGGCGAGCACAGCGACCAGGGCGACTGGGCGATCGAGATCGAGGACTTCGCCGAGGCTCGCCAGCGCTACGAACCCAACACAGCGGTGCTCGTGACCGAACTGTGGGACGTGCACGGCCAGGGACTGCAGATCACCGACTTCGCGCCACGCTTCGCCTCGCGCGGGCGCTTCTTCCGGCCGATGCAGATCGTGCGCCGGGTGCGCGCGCTGCGCGGCGCACCGCGCATGCGCGTGCGCCTCACGCCGCGCTTCGACTGGGGCGCCCAGGCGCCGCGCATCACCTCGGGCAGCAATCACATCCGCTACGTGGGCGAACACCTCACGCTGCGCCTCTACACCGACGCCCCCGTGAGCCACGTGCTCTCGGGCGAGCCCTTTCTGCTGATGCAGGAGCACAACTTCCTGCTCGGTCCCGACGAGACCCTGGGCGACGGCGTGGGCGAGACCGCGCGCCGCTTCGAGCAGGAAACCACCGCGTACTGGCGCGGCTGGACGCAGCGCCTGGCATTGCCGCTCGAATGGCAGGACGCGGTGATCCGCGCCGCGATCACGCTCAAGCTCTCCCTGTTCGAGGACACCGGCGCCATCGTGGCCGCCATGACCACCAGCATTCCCGAAGCCCCCGACAGCCAGCGCAACTGGGACTACCGCTACTGCTGGCTGCGCGACGCCTTCTTCGTGGTGCGCGCGCTCAACAGCCTGTCCGAGATGGGCACGCTGGAGGACTACCTGCGCTGGCTGGCGAACGTGGTGGTGGGCAGCACGCGCGAGGGCAACGGGCACGTGCAGCCGCTGCTCGGCATCGGCCTGGAGCGCGCCCTGCCCGAGCGCATCGTCGGCACCCTGCCCGGCTACCGCGGCATGGGCCCGGTACGGGTGGGCAATCAGGCGCACGAGCATTTCCAGCATGACGTCTACGGCAACATCGTGCTGGCCGCCGCGCAGGCCTTTCACGACCAGCGCTTGCTGCACCAGCCGGGGCCCGACGAGTTCGAGCGGCTGGAGGCGATCGGCGAGCAGGCCGTGCGCGTGTTCGACCAGCCCGACGCCGGCATGTGGGAGCTGCGCACCCGCGCCCGCGTGCACACCTCCTCCGCGCTGATGTGCTGGGCCGCGTGCGACCGCCTGGCCAAGATCGCGCGGCGACTGCAGCTGCCCGACCGTGCGCAGAAGTGGGGCGAGCGCGCCAGCGCCATGGGCGAACGCATCCTGCGTGAATCGTGGAGCGAGGAACGCCAGGCCTTCGCCGAGAGCTTCGGCGGGCGCGATCTGGACGCCAGCGTGCTGCTGATGGCCGAGGTCGGCCTGATCGACCCGATGGACCGGCGCTTCGTGTCCACACTGCACGCGCTCGAGAAACACCTGTGCGACGGCCCCTACATGCGCCGCTATGAGGCCTCGGATGACTTCGGCAAGCCCGAAGTGGCCTTCAACATCTGCACCTTCTGGCGCATCGATGCGCTTGCACGCACCGGGCGAACGGCCGAAGCGCGCGCGGTGTTCGAGGCCATGCTCGCGGTGCGCAACCCGCTCGGCCTGCTGTCCGAAGACACCCACGCCACCACCGGTGAGATGTGGGGCAACTTCCCGCAGACCTACTCGATGGTCGGGCTCATCAACGCCGCGGTGCGGCTTTCTGCCCCGTGGGACTCAGTGGTATGAGCCGCCTGGTGGTCGTCTCCAACCGCGTGGCCGACCCGCGCAAGACCGCGGCCGGCGGCCTGGCGGTGGCGCTCGGCCAGGCGCTGGAGCGTTCGGGCGGCCTGTGGTTCGGCTGGAGCGGGCACATCACCGAAGGCGGCACGCCGGGTGAGGGTGAGTTGCACCTGCAGCAGGCCGGCGCGGTGCAACTGGCCACGGTGGACCTGAGCCGCGAGGACCACGACAGCTACTACCTGAACTACAGCAACGGCGTGCTCTGGCCGGTGCTGCACAACCGGCTCGACCTGGCCGACTTTGACGCCGGTGGCTTCGCCGGCTACCAGCGCGTCAACCGCCTGTTCGCGCAGCGCCTGAAGGCCCTGCTGCGGCCCGACGACATCGTCTGGGTGCATGACTACCACCTGATGCCGCTGGCGGCCGAGCTGCGCGCCATGGGCTGCGAGCAACGCATGGGCTTTTTCCTGCACGTGCCGCTGCCGCCACCGCAGCTGCTGGCCGCCCTGCCCGAGAGCGACCGGCTGATGCGATCGCTTTTCGCCTACGACCTGGTGGGTTTTCAAAGCCGCAACGACGTGGCGCATTTCTCGCGCTACGTGGGTGTCGAGGTGGGCGCCGACGTGCTCGGCGAACACGAGTTCCGCGCCCACGGCAAGACCCTGCGTGCGCAGGCCTTTCCCATCGGCATCGACCTCGAGGAATTCCAGGCCCTGACCGAAGGCAAGGAAGCGCGCGAGATGCACGAGCAACTCAAGCGCGAGTACGCGCGCCGCCGCCTGCTGGTGGGCGTGGAGCGGCTCGATTACTCCAAGGGCCTGCCGCAGCGCCTGAAAGCGTTTCGCACGCTGCTGCAGAACTACCCGGAAAACAAGGGCAGCGCCACGCTGATCCAGATCGCCTCGCCCAGCCGCGAATCGGTGGACGCCTACGCCGCGCTGCGTTCCGAACTCGAAAGCCTCTCGGGGGCCATCAACGGCGAACACGGTGAGCTCGACTGGATGCCGGTGCGCTACATCCACCGCAACGTGGCGCGCAAGCGCCTGCCCGGCCTGTACCGGGCGGCCGCGGTGGCGCTGGTGACGCCGCTGCGCGACGGCATGAACCTGGTGGCCAAGGAATACGTGGTCGCGCAGGACCCGGCCGACCCCGGCGTGCTGGTGCTCTCGCGCTTTGCCGGCGCGGCCGAGCAATTGCACGAGGCCTTGCTCGTCAACCCGCACGACACCGGCCGCACGGCCGAGACCATCCAGCGCGCACTGCAGATGCCGCTGGCCGAGCGGCAGCAACGCCATGCGGCGCTGCTCGACCGCATCCGCACGCAGGACGTGCACTGGTGGCGCGAGGCCTTCCTCGCCGCCCTCCGAGAGACACGCAAGGAGTCCGCATGAATGAAAACCTCATCGACCTGGCCGCCGCCTGGTGGGCCGGCCTGGGCGGCGCCGCCACCACGGCGCTGCGCATCACCCTCATCCTGATCGCCGCCTGGGTGCTGATCGGCGTGCTGCAACGCGGCATCCGCAGCATGCGCCAGCGCATCGCCAGCCGCCTGGACGACCGCGAGGCCGCCAAACGCGCCGAGACGCTGGGCCGGGTGTTCCGCTACCTGGTGGCGGTGGTGGTGAGCCTGATCGCGGGCATGCTGGTGCTGGGCGAACTCGGCGTGTCGGTGGCGCCCATCCTCGGCGCGGCCGGTGTGGTGGGCCTGGCGGTGGGCTTCGGCGCACAGAGCCTCGTGAAGGACTACTTCACCGGCTTCTTCCTGCTGCTGGAGAACCAGATCCGTCAGGGCGACGTGGTGCAACTGGGCAGCCACTCGGGCCTGGTCGAAGAGGTGACGCTGCGCTTCGTGCAGCTGCGCGACTACGACGGCAACGTGCACTACGTGCCCAACGGTCACATCACCACTGTGATCAACATGTCGCGTGGCTTCAGCCAGGCGGTGATGGACATCGGCGTGGCTTACCGCGAGGACGTGGACGCCGTGATGGCGGTGATGCGCCGCGTGGGCGAGGACATGCGCGCCGACGCAGCCTTCGGCCCGCGCATCCTGGACGCGCTGGAGATCGCCGGCGTCGACCGCTGGGCTGATTCCGCGGTGGTCATCCGCTGCCGCTTCCGCACCCAGCCGCTGGAGCAGTGGGGCGTGCGCCGCGAGTACCTGCGCCGCCTCAAGGCCGCCTTCGACGCCGAAGGCATCGAGATCCCCTACCCGCACCTCACCGTCTACGCCGGCGCCGACCGCGCGGGCAAGGCGCCCGCCTTCCCGATGCAGCAAGTGACGCAACACTGACCCGCGGCGCACCGGATTGCCCGACTGCCGCACGCAAGATTGGCGGGCGGCGCTGGCTTCCCGGTGCACGCAGTGCCACCATGCATGGCTGCTCCAACGCCGGAGGCTTCCATGCCCGCACCCAACCCGCTCAACCCGCCCCTGGCCGAGGGCATCCGGCGGCTGGGCTTTCGCAAGTGGTACGAGCGCGAGTTGCTTTCGAGCCACGCGCACATGGCGCTGGCGGTGCTGGCCGCCGTGGCGCTGCTGGCCAGCTTCGAGGCCTTCGATGGCGCCAGCCGCGAAGAGAAGATCCTCAACACGGTGTTCGTGGTCGTATCGGCCGCCGTCACGCTGTGGTCCCTGCAGCGCTACACCTATCTGCTGATGCACGCCGAGGAGCTGGCCAACCAGGCCAATTGCCCGCGTTGCCAGGCCTACGGCCAGTTGCGGCTGTCCGAGCGGCCCGCGCGCACCGAAAGCACCGACGGCAACGCCCAGCGCCTGGTGCCCGTTTGCTGCAAGCGCTGCGGCTTCGAGTGGGACCTGGACGACGGCTGAGCCGTGCTCAGCCGAACACCGAATCGCTCTCGGCGTGGGCCGAGCTGATGAAGACACGCAGCAACGGCCCCTGCAGGTCGTGCTCCCACAGCCGGCCCTGCACCGTGAATTGGCGCCCACCGACGCGAAACACGTCGCCCGGGATCGGCGCCACGCCGTGGCCGCGCCAGTAGTCGGGCACCATGAGCTGCATGCGGCGCAGCCAGGCTTGGTCTTCGGGGGTGAACACGAGAACCGTGCGCAGGGGGTTGCTCATGCGGCCTCCATGAACGGGTTGCGGAGCAGCCCAGCGTACCCCAAGGCCGTGCTCAATCCAAGCCGTCCAGGCTGCGCGCCGCACCCATCAAGGCCGGCGACTCGGGCGCGGTGATCACCCACACCGGAATTGGACGAAGGTAGTCGGCATAGCGGCCCTTGCCTTCGAAACGCGTGCGAAAGGCGGAGGCGTCAAAGCGTGTGCCCAGGCGCGGCACGATGCCACCGCCGATGTAGACGCCACCGCGCGCGCCCAGTGTGAGCGCGAGGTTGCCGGCCACCGTACCCAGCAAGGCGCAGAACACGTCGAGCGCGGCCACCGCCTGTGGTTGGCGTGGCGTCAAGGCCGCTTCGACCACCGCGGCCGGCGTGTCGATGCCATGGGTGGCGGCACCGTCGGCCTCGCACAGCACGCGAAAGGTGTCGAGCAGGCCATCGCCGCTGCACACGCGCTCGGCCGAGGCATGACCGTGGCGGCGCGCCAGCCCATCGACCACCACGCGCTCGCGCGCGTCCTGCGCGGGCAGCGTCACGTGCCCGCCCTCACCCTGAAGCGGTATCCAGCCGCCACGCCCGTCGGGCACGAGGCCCGAGACGCCCAGACCGGTGCCTGCGCCCAGCAGACCGATCGCGCCCTCAGCATCCGCTGCCGCGCCGCCGACCTGGCGACGGTGCCTCTCGGGCAGCGCCGGTAGCGCCAGTGCGAGCGCGGTGAAGTCGTTGAGCACGCGCAGGTGCCGCAAGCCCAGCGCGGCCTGCAGATCGCGTTGCGAGAACGCCCAGTCGTGGTTGGTCATGCGCACCGCGTCGCCCAGCACCGGGCTGGCGATCGCGATGGCCGCCGATCCCACCGGCCCGGGTGCCTGCGTGTCGAGGTAGTGGCGCAGCGCGTCCTGCAGCCGCGCAAACCCGGCCACCGGCAGCACGGTCAGGGCTTCGATCGGTGCGCCGGGCGCGGCCTGCCAGGCAAAGCGGGCATTGGTGCCACCGATGTCGGCCAGCAGGCGGGCGCAGGGTAGAGGCGATCTCATGGCGGGAAATCATAGGGGGCCCTGCGCCGCAGGAACCACAGCACATCCCGCGTTACCCAGACAACGACCGGCAGCGCGCGCTGCCACCTGTTGCGCAGAGCACCCATGAACGACGTTCATTCCCTCGACGATCCGGAGACCCTCGACGCCCTCATCGCAGCGGCCATCGACCAGTCCGACCAGCTGCTCGGCTTCGTGCGTGAAGACGGGACACCGGCCTGGCGGTTGCTGGCAGCAGATGACCACTGGATCGATGTTGCTGTCATCGATAGCGGCCTGCTCACGATCAGCACCGGCATCGGCATGAGCGGGCCCGCGCAGGGCTCGCACAGGTTGCACGAACTCATGCTGCAGTACCTAGGTTTTCACGCCGACGCCGCGTTCAGCATCGACGCAACTGGCGAACACCGACTGCAACAGACCCTGCCCGTCACCGCGCTTGCGCAAGAGCGGCTTGGAGAATGCCTCGAGCGTTTCGCCAACCGGGCACATGCATGGCGCAGCCTGATGCAGTCGCCCAACGCCGCCGGGGCATCGACCATCGAGGGGCTCGCAGGCATTTCTCAGGGCCTGCGCGCCTGAACCCATCCTCGGCCCCAATCCAGACAAACCAGCACCATGAGTCTTCAGAAGTTCCGACAGGACGTCAGGCAAGCCGTCAGCATCAAGAACAAGGTGGAAGTGCCCCGAGGTGACCCCAAGCGCCTCGGCGACATGGCCACGCCTTTCCAGCACCACGCCGTCGCCGGGAAGTACCTGCGCTACAAGAACGGCAAGCTCTACAGCAAACTGTTTTCACCCACCGAGTTCCTGGCGCGGCTGGGCGACAAGCCCTCGCGTGAAGCCCTGCGGCATCAAAGCAAGGCCGCGCTGGGCGAGCTCGCGAGGCGGGTGGACGATCTGTACGGCGCAGGCACTGCCGAGCGCATCGGCCTCACACAGGACCACGCGGCGCTGACCAGCCGCACGCTCAACGACCTCGACTACCACGCCGCAGCCGCGGCCGCCCTGCACCAACTCGGCGTCTGTCACGACGCCAGCGTGGCCGAGCGGGACCAGGCCATCCAGACCCTCAAGACGCGGATGCGCAACGCCGTGGCCGACGACGCCAGCCAAGCGGCAGACCTGCGCAAGCTGGCAACAACCTGCGCCCACCAGCAGTGCCCGAACGACGTGAAGGAACTGGCGCTGGCGCGCGATGCAATGAACAGCCTCGCACCCAACTACCCTCAGACGGGCGACGAGACCGCCATCCTGCAGATCAAGCTCGCGATGCATCCGCTGCTGAGCGATCCGACCCGTGCCATGTCGGCCCGGGAGGCGGCCCAGGCCTGCGCGGTGGCTTACCACCGCGACCTGGCCAAGGTCGAGAAGATGCTGGCGTCGATGAACCTGATCACCGAGACGCCGCGGGACGCCGTGCAATGGCCGGGCCGGGAAGCCCTGCAGATTGTCGCCAGCTCGCGCCAATCACCTTTGTCGAACCATCCGCAGGCCATCAAGGCAGCGGCGCTCCGCTTCGCCCTGGGCACGCTGCGCCCGGCGATGGATGACAACGCGGCCAGAACGGCCGCAGATGAAATCGCCCTCAGCGAAGACTTTCCCGAACTGAACGCCGAGACCCTGACGTTGATCAAGGCGACCCACGAAAAACACCAGCGCGTCAGCCCCCCGTTGATGCGGCAGACGCGGCTTGACAATCTGCTGCGGGAAGGCACGCCCGATCCCATCAAGCGGCGTGAGTGGCTCAAGCGCGAGCTTCAGGTTGCCGCCGACGACGCCAACGATCCCAACCAGGCGTTCTCGGCCAATACCCCGATCGGCAAGACCATGGCGGTGCAGGCTGGCAAGACGCCGGGCATGAAAACGTTCCTCGACACCCACCTGCCGGCGATCGACGGCTTGATCGCTTCGCTGCCGCCCGACCTGGCACGACAGAACGCCAGCGATCTGTTGCGGGACACGGTGGCGGCATTCCATCCGCTCTTCGCCCAGGCCGGCCTGGAAGACCAGCTGCCCGCAGACTTTCGCAAGGACTTGCGCATCGGCATCGACGCCATCGACGCCAGCAGCAACACCCCCGAGCGCAAGGAAGCCCTGAAGAACGCCTGGCGCAACGACATGCTGGCGCGCTACGTGTTGGCACCGGCCCTCGAAAGGCACGTGATCGCCAAGGCTGTTGCGCGCGAGGACGCTTCCACGGCTGCGGCGCTGCTGCGCCAGACCTTCCTGAGGATGGTCGACGGCCCCACCGAAGGCGATCGCGCCCGCATGGACCCTGCCGACCTGGCCGCCTGGGACCAGTTCCTGCTCGCCTGGCGCAGCTTCCTGTCGCGCGCGGACATGCCGCAGGACAACGCAGGCGCCTGAGCCCTCTTCAGCCCGTCAACCGGGCGCGCACCCAGCGCACGATGTCGGATGCACCCATGGCCCCGGGTTGGCGGGCAATCTCGCGCCCGGCCACGAACAAGGCCAGCGTGGGGATGCTGCGGATGTTGTGCTGCGCCGCCAGGGCCGGCGCCGCCTCGGTGTCGACCTTGACCACGCGCACCTGCGGCTCGAGCTCGCGCGCCGCGGCCTCGTACTGCGGCGCCATGGCGCGGCAGGGGCCGCACCAGGGCGCCCAGAAGTCCACCAGCACCGGCAAATCGGATTTTTCGATCGTCTTGCGAAAGCCGGCTTCGTCCAGCGACACCGGCGCACCGGTGAACAGCGGGCGGTGGCAACGCCCGCAATCGGGCGCGGCATTCAGCGCCTCGGGCAAGAGTCGGTTGGTGGTGCCGCAATGCGGACACACGGTGTGCAGGGGCAGGGCGCTGGCGTTCATGGCGGGCCAGTTGCGGCCACCGCGCTCGAACTCAAGGCCATCAGATCAGGTAGCCGATGAGCGAGGCCACCAGGCTGAGCAGCACCGTGCTCGCGAACGGCAGGAACCATTCGCGGCCGAAGGCCTTGAAGTGAAAATCGCCGGGCAATCGGCCGAAGCCGAGCTTCTTGAACAGCGGCGTGGCCCAGCTGATCAGCAGCAAGGCCAGGAAGATGACGATCATCCAGCGGATCACGGCGGGATTCGTCAGAGACGGTGCGTGCGGTCGCCGCTGGCAAAGCCCAATGGCACCCAGCCGGCACTGCTGGCGCGCGGCGCCAGGGCGATGACCTTGAACAGCTCGCCCATCTCGTGCTCGTTCACGAGCTTGAGCAGGTTGGCGTTCTCGCGCACGCCCGCATCGCGCGCGAGATCGATCAGGCCGGCGTTGAGCAGGAAGCGGCCCTGCCCGGTGTAGCCGATCACGTCCAGCCCGGCGCCCTGTGCGGCAAGTGCGATGCCGGTGAAGTTGACGTGCGCGGTGAGGTCCTTCTCGCCCGGGGCGCCCAACACGTCGTCGTCGCGCCGATGCGCCCTGTGCGCCACCAGGGTACCCATGGCGCGCTGCGGGTGGTAGTACTCGGCCTCGGGGAAGCCGTAGTCGATGAGCAAGGCCGCGCCGCGCGCCAGGCGGTCGCCCAGCGTGCGCACGAAGGCCTCGGCCTGCGGGTGGATCTCGGTCAGGTAGTCGTGCTCACCGGGCACGGCCAGTGGGGGGCGCAGCGCCGTGGGGCGGTCGGCCCAGGCCACGCGATCGCCGCCGTGATCGACCAGTGCCACACCGCGCTCGAACCAGGCGCCGCCGACGCGCGCGAGCAGCGTCACCGGCATCGCATCGAGCACCTCGTTGCCCACCACCACGCCCTCGAAGCGCTCGGGCAGCGCATCGAGCCATTGCACGCGGTCGGCGTGGTCGGCCAGCGTGGCGCGCTGGCGTTCGCGCAGCGCACCCGACAGGTCAACGATGCGGTAGCCCTCGAGCGGCTGGCCAAGTTCTGCCAGGCCCTCGATGAGCTGGCGCGCCAGCGCGCCGCTGCCGGCACCGAACTCCCAGACCTCGCGCGTGCCGGTGGCCGCGAGCGCCTGCGCCACCTGGCGCGCCAGCGTGCGGCCGAACAGCGGCGTGAGTTCGGGGGCGGTGACGAAATCGCTGCCTTGCTGCGGCAGGTGGCCGAACTTGCGGCTGCCGTGGGCGTAGTACCCCAGGCCCGGCTCGTACAGCGCCATGGCCATGAAGCGATCGAAGGGCAGCCAGCCGCCCGCGGCGCGGATGGCCGTGGCAATGCGTGCCGACAGGGGGCTCGCTACACTCTTGGCCTCGTTCACGGGTGCGGTGTTCACGCGCCGCATTGTCCCCGATGGCCCCGACCCGACCCGACCTCCACCCCCCTTCGCCCCGCACAGCGCTCGTCACCGGCGCCGGCAAGCGCCTGGGCCGCGAAATCGCGCTCACGCTGGCACGCGCGGGCTGGAACGTGGCCGTGCACCACCGGCACTCGGTGGACGAGGCGCGCGCCACCGCGGCCGACTGCGCTGCCGCCAGCGGGCGTGCCGGCAGCGCACACACCTTCTTCGCCGACCTGGGCGATGAAGCCAACGTTCGCGCCCTGCTGCCCGCGGTGGCGGCGCACTTCGGCGCCGTGCACGCGGTGATCAACAGCGCGTCCACCTTCGAGCACGACAGCGCCGCCAGCTTCGGCTACGCCGCCATGGACGCGCACCTGCGCGCCAACACCGGCGCGGCGGTATTGCTGGCGCAGGCCCTGCACGAGCACCTGGCGGCACGCGACGGCCATGGCGCCGTGGTGAACCTGCTCGACCAGAAGCTGTGGAACATGAACCCCGACTTCTTCAGCTACACGCTGTCCAAGGCGGCGCTGGAGGCGGCCACCACCATGCTGGCATTGGCGCTCGCGCCCCGCGTGCGCGTGGTCGGCGTGGCGCCGGGGCTCACGCTCACCAGCCGCATGCTGTCGGACGAGAAGTTCGCCCAGTTGCACCGACAGTCGCCGCTGGGTCGCTCCTCCACCCCCGCCGACGTGGCCGCGGCCGTGGCCTTTGCGCTGGACAATGGCTCGATCACCGGCACCACGCTGCTGGTTGACGGCGGCCAGCACCTGATGCGCTTCGAGCGCGACTTTTCCCTGATGTGAGGACCCCATGATCCCCACCGTCGCCGGCAACCAGATCCTCACGCTCAGCGGTCTGCGCTTCGATGCCAACCTGGGCATCCTCGACCGCGAGAAGCAGGCGCCGCAGCCGATCCGTGTGGATGCCGAGCTCAACCAGGGCACACAACCGCTGCTGCCGCACGACGACGACATCGGCCACGTGCTCGACTACCGCAAGGTGCGCCAGATCATCATCGACGAGTGCACCGCCGAGCACGTGAACCTGCTGGAGAGCCTGATCGGCAAACTCACGCGCCGCTTGATGCAACTGCCCGGCGTGATCGGCGTGCGCGTGCGCATCGCCAAGCTGGAGATCTTCGACGACTGCGAGGTCGCCATCCGCATGGAAAGCGGAAGCTGGTGAAGGAACGCACCATGGACATCGAACGCGAAAACCACAAACTCGAGAAACGCCTGTGCCGCGAGGTCGGCCGAGCGATCGTCGACTTCAACATGATCGAGGAAGGCGACCGCGTGATGGTCTGCGTCTCGGGCGGCAAGGATAGCTACGGTCTGCTTGACATCCTGCTCAAGCTGCAGCAGCGCGCGCCGGTGAACTTTGAGCTCATCGCCGTCAACCTCGACCAGAAGCAGCCCGGCTTTCCCGAGCACGTGCTGCCCGAGTACCTGGGCAAGCTCGGCGTGAAGTTCCACATCGAGAACCAGGATACCTATTCCATCGTCAAGCGCGTGATCCCCGAGGGCAAGACGCTGTGCAGCCTGTGCAGCCGGCTGCGTCGCGGCATCCTCTACCGCGTGGCGGGCGAACTCGGCGCCACCAAGATCGCGCTCGGCCACCACCGCGACGACATCCTGCAGACCCTGCTGCTCAACATGTTCTTCGGCGGCAAACTCAAGGGCATGCCGCCCAAGCTGGTGAGCGACGACGGCAGGAATGTGGTGATCCGCCCGCTCGCCTACGTGCCCGAGAAGGACCTCGCGCGCTGGGCCGAGGTGCGCCAGTTCCCGATCATTCCCTGCACGCTGTGCGGCAGCCAGGAGAATCTGCAGCGCAAGCAGGTAGGCAACCTGCTGCGCGAGTGGGACGCGAAATTCCCCGGCCGCGTCGAAAACATGTTCAACGCGCTGCAGAACGTGGTGCCCAGCCACTTGCTGGACCGCTCCTTGTTTCCGTTTGAAACCTTGTGTGCGACCGGCGAGGCCAACGAGGACGGCGACAAGGCGTTCGACGAGGAGCCCTGCGCCCCGCCGGCGGCGGCGGGTGCCGATGGGAACCCCAGCTGGGTGCGTCCGGTCATACCGATCACCGCCGGGGACTGAGCGCACGCCCGAACCCGGCGACACCCGGAGTACCCGCATGCCCGCTTCCCTGCGTCCGGCCCTTGCCGCTGTTGTCTTCGTCGCCACCGCACTGCTGTCGGGCTGCGCTTCGGTGTTCCTGGTGGACAACCAGGTCGAGAGCTTTCCCCGCTGGCAGGACCGCGGCGCCGGCGCTGCCGTGCCCGCGCCCCCCCAGGTCTACCGATTCGAGCGCCTTCCCTCGCAGCAAGACGAGCGGGGTGCGCGCGGCCAGGACGAGCTGGAACGCTACGCCGAAGCGGCGCTCGCCAAGCTCGGCTGGAGCCGCGCTGCCGCCGGCGTGGCTGCGCCCTGGGCGGTACAGGTCAATGCCAGCACGGTGCGCCTGCCTCGCGCGCCCTGGGAAGATCCCTGGGATCGCTGGGGCCCGTATGGCTCGCCCTTTGCACTGCCCGGGCGCGACTACGTGGTCACCGGCACCGGTCAGGTGATCTTCTTTCCCGCATTCCCGCGTTTCGAGACGCCGTACTACCAGCGTGCCGTGTCACTGGTGGTGCGCGACGCTGCGACCGGGCGCGTGGTGTACGAAACCCGCGGCGCGCACGACGGGCGATGGAACAGCAGCCCCGCACTCTGGATGGCCATGCTCGATGCCGCGCTGCAGGGCTTTCCCACGCCGCCCACGGGCGTGCGCCAGGTCAACATCGAAGTGCCGCGCTGATCAGACCGCCGGCGCGGTGCCGGCGGCGGGTTCCAGCAGACCGCGGATCGCGGCACCCAGCGCGTCCATGCTGTCCTGCTTGGCCAGCACGTCGTCCACGCCGGCAGATGCCGCTTCGGCAATGAGCGTGTCGCTCACGTGCCCGGAGACGATGGCCATGCGCAGCGCCGGGCGCAGCCGGCGCAGCTCGCGCACCACCTCCACGCCTGCCATGCCGGGCATGTTCTGGTCCGTCACCAGCAGGTCCACCGGCTCCCACGGGTGCTGCGAAAACCACGCCAGCGCGGTCTCGCCCGACTCGAAGGTGCTCACACGGTAGCCCTGCTTGCGCAGCAGCCGGCCCACCAGGAACACCAGCGCCTCGTAGTCGTCGATGTAGACCACGTGCCGACCCTCGGGCGCGGCGGGCGGGGCGGGCGGCGGCATGACCGCGAGGTCGGGCAGGGGCGCGGCCGCGCTGGCGGCCAGCGGCAGGTAGACGTCGAAGCGCGTGCCTGCGCCTGGCTGGCTGGTGAGGCCGATGGCCCCCCGGTGCGCCTTGACGATGCCATGCACCACGGCCAGGCCGAGGCCCGTGCCGGTGCCCGGCGCCTTGGTGGTGAAGAAGGGCTCGAACACGCGACGCTGCGTCACCTCGTCCATGCCGGGGCCGTTGTCGGCCACGCTCAGGCGGGCGTACGTGCCGGGCTCGAGCGCACCCAGCTGGAGCGCCTGCGCGGCGTCCAGCGCCACGCGCTCCAGTGCCACGGTGACCTCGCCGCTGCGGCCCGCGAACGCCTGCCAGGCGTTGGTGCATAGGTTCATGAGCACCTGCTGCATTTGCGTGGCGTCCACCAGCGCGGGCAGCGGCTCCTTTGACAGACGCGTGAGCAGCCGCACCCCCGCGGGCAGCAGCGAGCGCATCAGGCCCAGGGCCTCCTCCACCAGGGGCAGCAGCGGCTGATGCTCCATCACCTGCGCGCCACGGCGGCTGAAGGTGAGGATCTGCTGCACCAGCTGGCGCGCACGGATGGCCGCGCGGTTGATCTCGGCCAGGCTCTCCTGCGCCGGGTGATCGGCACCGACATCCTCGCGCGCGAGGACGAGGTTGCCCAGGATGGCGGCCAGCAGGTTGTTGAAGTCGTGTGCCACCCCACCGGCCAGCGTGCCGATGGCCTCCATCTTCTGGCTCTCGCGCAACTGGCCCTCCAGCACGCGCTGCTGCTCCTCGGCCTGCTTGAGATCGGTGATGTCGGTGTGCGTGCCCACGATGCGCGTGGGTCGACCGCTTTCGTCGCGCGAGATCACCATGCCGCGCGTGAGGATCCAGAGCCAGCGGCCGTCCTTGGCGCGCACGCGGTGCTCGTTGCGGTACAGGCGCGCACGGCCCTCGAAGTGCGCCTGCCTGGCCTCGAGCATGGCGGGGATGTCATCCGGGTGGGTGCGGGCGTCCAGGTCCTCGGCCACGCCCCGCACCTCGTCGCGCGTGTAGCCATACATCGACAGCAGGCTGTCCGAGAGGTACTCCTCGCCGGTCACGAGGTTCCAGTCCCACACACCTTCCCCGGCGCTCTCCAGGGCGAGCTTCCACAGCGCCTCGCTCTCGCGCAACGCGTCCTCGGCCTTCTTGCGCGCGCTGATGTCGAGCAGCACGCCCACGCGGTGCACGCCTTCGCTGTCGCGCAGCACCTCGCAGGAGCGCTTGTAGATCCACTTCACCTGCCCATCGGGCAACACGATGCGGAACTCGCCCGCGAGTTCGACCTTGCCGGCCTGGATGGCTTCGGTCTCGCCGTCGAGCCGGCCGATGTCCTCCGGGTGCCGGTAGCGCGCGATCAGCATCGGATCGCGCAACAGGTCTTCGGGCGAGAAGCCGTACATCTCGCGCACACCCGAGCTGACGAAACGGTAGGCGCGCGTGCCGTCCGGGCGCACCAGCAGGGAAAACACCACCCCGGGGATCTGGTCGGCCAGCGCCTGCATGCGCTCCTGCTGCTCGCGCATGGCCTTCTGCTGGGCCACGCGCTCCGTGATGTCTTCGACCGTGCCCTCGTAGAACAGCACGCGGCCATCGGCGTCGCGCACCATGTGCGCGTTCTCGCTCACCCACATGCGCTCGCTGTCGTGGCGGCGCTTGACTTCCGAGATGAAGCCGCGCACCTCGCCGTCGCGCGCCAGTCGCAACTGGAATTCGTGCCGGCGTGCCGGGTCGACATACCAGCCATCGGGGTCGTGCCGCGCGCGGTCAAGCAGCTCCTCGACGTCACGAAAGCCGTTGATGCGCGCCAGCTGCTCGTTGGCGTGGATCATGCGTCCCTCCGCCGAGCTTCGGTAGGCACCGATCGGCAGGAAGTGGAACAGCGTGGTGAAGTCGGCGCCGGGTGCGCTCGGCATGTCCATGCGGCCCATTGTGTCGCAAGGACCGGTACATTTCACCGGTTCCTTCCCCCGAGCACCCAAAGCCTTGCAAGCCACCCGCATCCTGGCCGTTCGCCACGGCGAGACCACCTGGAACCGCGACACGCGCATCCAGGGGCACACCGATATCGACCTCAACGACCACGGCCGCTGGCAGGCCGCGCGGTTGGCGCGCGCCCTGGGCCAGGAGCCCATCGCCGCCATCTACAGCAGCGATCTCAAGCGCGCGCGCGACACCGCCCAGGCGGTGGCGCAGCGGCACGACCTGCCGGTGCACGCCGACATCGGCCTGCGTGAGCGCGGTTTCGGCCGCTTCGAAGGCCACACCTGGGACGAACTCGCCTTGCGCTACCCGGCCGAAACGCTGGCCTGGCGCAAGCGCATGCCCGATTTCGCGCCGCCCGGCGGCGAAACCCTTTTGCAGTTGCGCGAGCGCGTGGTGGCCACGGTGCTGCGCCTGGCCGAACGGCACGTGGGCGAGCAGATCCTGCTGGTGGCACACGGCGGCGTGCTGGACGTGCTCTACCGCGCAGCCACGCGCCTGGACCTGCAGGCCCCGCGCACCTGGCAGCTGGCCAACACCGGCGTCAACCGCCTGCTGTGGTCGCCCGAAGGCCTGGCGCTGGTGGGATGGGGCGACGTGAGCCACCTGCAGGTGGGCGACGACGAGGATGTGCTCGATGAACGCAGCGCCTGACCCACGGCTGGCTCGCTTTGACGGGCTGATCGGCCACGGCGTGGCCGCCATCGACACGCCCGCGCTCGTGATCGACCTCGACGCCATGGAGCGCAACCTGCACCGAATGGCCGATTTCTGCACCGCGCGGGGTCTGCGGCTGCGACCGCACGCGAAGATGCACAAATGCGCCGAGCTCGCGAAGCTGCAGATGGCACACGGCGCGGTGGGCGTGTGCGTGCAGAAGATCGACGAGGCGCTCGCGCTGGCGGCACAGGGCGTCGGGGACATCTACGTGAGCAACGAGGTGGTGGACCCGGCCAAGCTCGCGCGTCTGGCGCAAGCGGTGCGCGCGAACGCCAACGGCGGCACGCGCTTTGCCATTGCGGTGGACAGCGCGCTGGGCGTGCAGCGCCTGGGCGAGGCGCTGGCGCACGCGGGTGTGAACCACCCGCAGGCCATCGACGTGTTCGTGGAGATCGACGTCGGCCATGGCCGCTGCGGCGTGACGCCGGGCGAACCCGCACTCGCGCTGGCACGCGCGGTGGCCGCGCAGCGCCCGCTGCGCTTCACCGGGCTGCAGGCCTACCACGGCAGCGCCCAGCACCAGCGCCCGGTGGCCGAGCGCCGCGCCACCATCGCCCATGCGGCGCAGGCGGTGGCGCACACGCGCGCGCTCATCGAGGCCGCGGGCATCGCGGTGCCACTGGTCACAGGCGCGGGCACCGGCACATTCGTCCACGAAGCGGCCAGCGGCCTGTGGGGCGAATTGCAGGCCGGCTCTTACCTGTTCATGGACGCCGATTACGCCGCCAACACCCCCGACGAGGGTGCACCGGCTTTCGAGCACGCGCTGTTCGTGAAGGCACAGGTGATGAGCCGTGGCGAAGCCCATGCGGTGATCGACGCCGGCCACAAGAGCCACGCCATCGACAGCGGTCTGCCGCGCGTGTGGTGGCCCCATGGCCTGAGCTACGCCAATGGGGGCGACGAACACGGCGTGTTGCGCGGCGACCACCTGCCCGCCCTGGGCGACACCGTGTGGCTGGTGCCCGGCCACTGCGACCCGACGGTCAACCTGCACGATGCCATGGTAGGCGTGCGCGGCGGGCTGGTCAGCGGCCGTGTCGAACGCGTGCTGCGTGTGGACGCGCGCGGCGCGATCGGCTGACAACGCCCGCCCACCGACGGCAAACGGCTGGCTCAGCGGGGGCCGTAGACCTTCGCTTCCAGCCCGAGGTTGCGCACCGTCTCCGCGGCGCCGAGCGCCTCGTCATGCGTGCCCAACGGCCCCACGCGCACCCGCGTGAGCGGCCCGCGCGCCGATTCCAGCGGATCGACCACCACCGGCAGGCCCGCGCCACGCAGGCGCTGCGCCGCGCGCTCGGCGTTGGCCGGATCGGCAAAGATGCCGACGGCCACACCGTGCCCGCCCAGACGCGCGCGTGGCGCGTCGGCGCCTGCCGCGCTGGCCGGGGGCTCGGGCGTCGGTAGGGGGCTGGGCAGGGGTTCGGTGCTTGCGGATGTGCTTGAGGTTGCGGTTGCGATTGCGGGTGCAGGCGCAGGTGTTGGCTCTGGTGAGGCAGCT
>VFQO010000585.1_pt1 | contig 37079 bp, 30 predicted proteins | sample 3512331 | NCBI WGS metagenome assembly VFQO01 (sample SAMN10412371, study PRJNA504923) | tailings metagenome | isolation source: Replicate 3 from Balatoc abandoned mine | place: Philippines: Itogon, Benguet | collected 2017-08-28 | reverse complement strand
AAGAAGAATTGAACCGGCTTGCGAATCACGATGCGCTGACCGGGCTGCCGAACCGGCACTGGCTGACCCACCAGTTGCCGCTGGCAATCGAGCGCGCACAGCGCGCCCGCTCGCGCCTCGCGCTGCTGTTCATCGATCTCGACAATTTCAAACTGGTCAACGATACCCTTGGCCATGATGCCGGCGATGCGCTGCTGGTCGAGGCTGCGATGCGCATCCGCGGGGCAGTGCGTGCCAGCGATGCGGTTGCGCGTCTCGGCGGCGACGAGTTCACCGTGTTGCTGGAGAATGTGGAAGACCCGCAGACGGTCGACCAGATCGCGCACAAGATTCTGCAGGCGCTGGCGGCGCCGTTCCCCGCGCTGCAGGGGCTGTCCGGGGCGTTCAGCGCATCGGTCGGCGCCAGCCTGTATCCGGACGATGCGGCGTCGGCCGAGGGTTTGCTCAAGCACGCAGATATTGCGATGTATGCGTCCAAGTCGGCCGGCAAGGGGCGTCTCAGCCACTACGAGACAGCGATGTCCGACGCACTGCTGGCGGAGGCCGGGAGCGACAGCCAGGGCGTCAAGCCGGGCTCCTGACGCCGGTCAGCGCAGCGCCAGCCGGTACCAGCGGGACTGGCCCTGCCAGTCGCCGATGCCCAGTACCTGCCGCTGGTTATTGATCGATACGGCGGTGCGCAGCCGCCAGCCCGCGCTGGCGCTGCCGGCGTAGGCGTTCAGGTCCTGCACGATCCCGTCGATTATCACGAATGGACCGCTGTCGGCGGTGCCGACCACGTCCCCGAGATCATTCAGTCCCGCATAGCGTGCGCCCGGATCCGGCCGCGGCAGCAGGGTGACGCCGCGCGTCGACACCAGATAGCCGCGCGGATCGCCGCCGAGCCCGCCGCGCGGCGTCATCAGCACCTGTCCGCGCGCATTCAGCGCCACCGCATCGCACTGGCATTCGATGACGTCGATCGGCAACGCACGCCAGCTGCCATCGTAAATTTTCGGCGTCAGCAGGATGCCGTCGCGCTCGACGCCGCCGATCCAGCCGTTGCTGGCCATGCCGAACAGCGACATGCCCGCCTTGACCCCCGTCACCCGGAAGATGCTCGAGCGGCTGCCGTTCGCCTGCCACAGCAGCACTTCCTGTGCCTCGGTCGCAGGATCGAACACCGAGGCCGCGAGGCTGCCGCTGTCGGACGGTCCCGCCACCGCGCCGATGCTGTAGCCGGCCGGCACCTCGCGGCGGCTGGCCGGTGTACCGTTCCACAGCCAGGCGAAGGCAACGCCGCCGGCGATGCCATGGCCCGCCATCACGCCTTCGCCATTGCTGGACGCGGTTCGCAGCAGGCGCCAGTCCGGCCGGTCGCCGCCGAAAAAATTGGCGTCCGACGCGAGCGCGGCGTTGGCACCCGACACGGTCAGCGGCAGGTCGATGGCCGGGTCGGCGGTCGGCTGGAAGCCCGACGCATGTCCGCGGTCGTTCAACCGGTTGAGCGTGTCGGTCGCCGGACTCGCGGGCAGGGCGACGATGGTGCGCGAGCCGCCGCCTGCCGCATTGCCCGCCGACACATTGATCGCAGTGCCACCTCCGCCGCATGCGGCGACGGACAGCAAGGCGGCCGTACCCAAGCACACAAACAAGGTTCTCATCGGATCGATCGCCTGGTGAAAGTCGATGTCCAGTTTGATCGCTCGGCGCGCCGGAAATTTTGTCGGCCGTCTAGCCTGTCGCTGCGAAGCGGCAAGGTCCGTCCCCGAGGAACCTTTTCAATCAGGGCACTGCCCATGTATCAGGTAATGCCAGAGAACATCGCGGACCGGCGCCGGCGTGACATCGAAACCCTTCCATTCCCTCAGCGAGTACTTCCCTTCGACCCGACGCGGCCTGTGGGGCTCGCTGCTGGCTGCCGCACTGGCCGGGCTGGTGATCCTGGCGGTGGTGCTTGGCGCGAACCAGCGCCTGCAGGCGGAGGAACAGGCTGCGCGCAGGGCGGCTGCCCGGCAGGCGCAGTCGCTAGCGAATGCCTATGCCGCGCAGCTCACCCATCTGGTCGAGCAGGTCGACCAGGTGACGCGAACCCTGGCGTTCGCCCGGGCGGACCATCCTGCCTCTATCAACCTGCAGCGCGACCGCGAGCGGGGACTGCTGCCGCAGCGGCATGATTTTTTTGCGTTCATTGCCGATGCGAACGGCCGCGTGCTGGAAAGCTCGATGCCGCTGTCGCGCGCCGCCAACTTGTCGGGTGAGGAATTTTTTCGTCTGCAGCGTGACGCTTGCTGCGACGGGCTGCTGGTCAGTCCGGTCACCCACAGCATCCTGACCCAGCGTCAGGTCATTCGTTTTTCCCGCCGGCTCGAGACCGCGGACGGTCGCTTCGATGGTATTGCCTTCGTATCGGTCGAGCCGGATTTCCTCGCCACCTTTCAGGATGAGGCACTGCAGGGAAGCCACGATTTCGTCAGCGTCCGGATCGACTCGGGGCCGGTGCTGGCGACTCGGCTCGGACAGAGTTCCACGGAGCGGCGCATCTTCTACAAGCAGGATCCGTCATTTCCCGGCGTCAGCGGCGTGCTGCTCGAGCCAGCCGACAAGTTCCGCGATGGCCGCGCCCGCTATGTCGCATGGCGCAAGATCAATGGTCACCCGCTGGTCGCCGTGTCGGGATTGACGGAGGAGGGCATGCTGGCGGCTTACCGCAGCATCGCTGCCCGTACCCGGGTCAATACCCTGACCGTGGTTGCGCTCCTGCTGCTGCTGACCGGCGCGGGCATCGGGCTGTCGTCCAAACTGGCGGCGCGCAGGCAGGTCGAGGAGGAGGTGCGAACCACTTACCGGCTGGCGACCGAAGCGGCGAATGAGGGCTTCTACATGCTGCGGCCGGTCAGCCGGCAGGGCCGGCTGGTCGATGTGCAGATCGAGGACTGCAACGAGCGTGCGGCATGGCTGTTCAACCTGCCGCGCGACAGGCTGGTGGGCGCGCGCATTTCAGCGCTGCTGATCCACGGGCATGCGGCGGAACTGCTGACGCTGTGCCGCAAGGCCATGGTCCAGGGACAATTCGAGGATGAATTCCGGGTGCCGGCCGGATGGATGCACGCGGCCTGGGTGTTTCGCCGCGCGGTGCATGTCGGTTCCGGCATTGCGCTGACGCTGCGCGACATTTCCGATACCAAGGCGCACGAGCAGGCGCTATCCGACCTCGCCAATATCGACGCGCTGACGCGGCTGCCGAACCGCCACTGGCTGACGGCCTACCTGCCGCGTGCAGTGCAGCAGGCGGCCGCAGCCTCGGCCACGCTGGCTGTGCTGTTCATCGATCTCGACAATTTCAAGACCATCAACGACACCCTTGGCCACGAGGCCGGTGACGAACTGCTGCAGCAGGCGGCGCAGCGGATCCGGCGTGCGGTCCGCGCAAGCGACCAGGTGGCGCGCCTGGGCGGCGACGAATTCACGGTCGTCGTGGACCGGTTGGATTCCGACCAGGATGTTATTCGGGTGGCCGGCACCATCGTGAAGGCGCTCGGCATGCCGTTCATGCTGTCGGCCGGCGGCGGCAATCAGGTCAACGCATCGATCGGCATCAGCGTGTATCCGCGCGACGGGCGTGAGCCGGAACTGCTGCTCAAGCATGCCGACGTGGCGATGTATGCCGCCAAGGCCGCGGGGAAAGGGCGCTTCCAGTTCTACCATCCTGAACTGTCGGACGCGCTGCTGCTGCGCCTGAGCCGGGAACGCGCGTTGCGCCATGCGGTGGAGCATGGCGAGTTCGTCATGCACTACCAGCCCAGGGTGGATGCGCGCAGCGGCCGGCTGACCAGCTTCGAGGCGCTGATCCGCTGGCAGCATCCGGAGCGCGGCATCGTCGCGCCGGGCGAGTTCATCGATCTGGCCGAGGACACCGGACTGGTGGTGCCGATTGGCGACTGGGTGATCCGCGAGGTCATCGTGCAGCTTGCCGCATGGCGTGCGGCCGGCGAGCAGCCGGTACCGGTGTCGGTCAACGTCTCCCCGCTGCAGCTGCGCCATGCGCCGGTCGCCGAGCGCTTCGTCGAGTTGATGCGCGAGCACGCGGTCGCCGCGTCACTGCTGGAGGTGGAGGTCACCGAGTCGGCGGTGGTCGACCGCAGCGCTAATGTGGCTGCGCAGCTCGATGCGCTGCGGGACGGCGGCATCCGGCTGATGATCGACGATTTCGGCGCCGGCCATTCCTCGCTCGCGCAACTGCACCGGCTGGATGTCGATGTGCTGAAAGTCGACCGCGGCTTCACGACCGCACTGTCCGAGGGCACGGCGGGCCTGCACGGGACGGAAGGCGAATTGCTGTACCGCGCGATCCTGTCGATGGCCGATGCGCTCGACATGAAAGTGGTTGCCGAGGGGGTCGAGACATTGCCGCAGTTGCGCCTGCTGCGCGCGATGGGATGCGATGAACTGCAGGGCTACCTGATCTCGAAGCCGCTGCCTGCAGAACAAGTGCCCGGCCTGTTGCGCCAGCCGGTGCTTCCGCCGTTCGACCGGCTGGACCGGATGGCGATGGTCTAGCCGCCCGCGGGGGCTGTCGACGTGTCAGCGATGGTGCCAGCGGTCTCGGTCATGGCCGTGGTGGCCGCGATGCCCGTGCTCGAAGTGGCGATGATGGTGGTGATGGGGCCAGTGGCCGGGCGGCGGGCCGTAGTAGACGGGCGGCGCCGGATAGACGACGACCGGCGGCACGTAGGGGCGCGCATAGCCGTACGGCGGGGGCGGCGGCGCGTAGCCGACCACCGGCGGCGGGGCGACCAGCACCGGCGGCGCATAGCCGCCGTAGTGAACGCTGACGGACGAATGGCTGTGGGAACCGAGCTGGCTGCCGATGATGGCGCCCACCACGGCGCCGGCCAGCAATTCGCCGCCGTTGGCGGAGGCGCTGCCGGCAGTGGCGGCCAGCAGTGCGAACGTGGCAATTTTCAGCTTCATCTCGTCTTCCTCATCAACGGTGCGTGCGGCGAGTATACGGCGCGCCGACCTTCGAAAAAGCGCGAAATTGTGAGCAGCTGTAATTGCGCGGCGCCAAGTCCTCAGCCACCGACCGGGCACAGCAGGCGGTAGTCAAAGCGCCAGTGCCGCTGCACGTGGGCACGTGCGTGACCGGCATCCGGATGGGCGGGGTTGAGCAGGATCACCGCCGATTCCGGCACCACGGCCGACGGCACCACCAGCAGCGCCGATGCGCGTGATTCCAGCCACTGCTGGCCGATGTGCACCGTCGGCGGGTCCTCTGCCTTCGCGTCCCAGCCCGGCGGAAGTTCGCTGGCCAGCCACTGGCGGCGCGCATCCCACAGCGGATCCGGCAGGTCGATGGCGACCAGGCAGCGCTGCAGCTGCAGACCGTCGCTGTCGAGGTGGACCAGGGTTTCCAGGCAGGCGAGCGAGGGCGTGTCCGCGCAGTAGACGACGGCCGTGCCGGCCCGGTTCCAGCGCGCGCCGGTGGCGCCGGCATCGCGGCCGGACAGGTCGTCGGCCGCACAGGCCGGCGTGTGGGTTGCGATTCGCCAGACGCGCATCGGCCATCCTCCGTCGGGCAGGACCTCGGCCCGCAAAGCGGCCAGTGTAGACCGGCGGGTCGCGGGCGGCGACGCCGGCCTCGGAGTTCCCGTCGGGAGTTTGCGCTGGATCGCCCCGCGGATCCGGGATCCCTGCGGTTATTGTCCGGACGCGCGCGCCGACTCGATGTGCCTGAGCTTGCGATGGTGGCCGAGCCGATAAAAGCGCCGCAATTCGGCCAGGGTCTCGACGCGCGACGATGCGAGCGAGGACGACAGCTGCCGTGCGATGCGCCGGCAGAAGCGCGCGGCATAGTCGTTCGCTGTCAGGTACAGGCGGCGGCGTTCGGCCGACAGGTCGGCGTGCAGGCGGAAGCGCTCGAACAGCAGCGGGTGCAGTTCGATCGGGAAGCGGTTCGGATGCTGGCGCCTCAGCAGCCAGAGGCTGCTGACGTATTTGTCGATTTCGGCCTGCAGCTCGAGTTCGTGCAGCGTGACCGGCCGCCCGTGCCCGGCATTCCATGCAAGGTAATGAAAGTGGCTCACGCCCTCGAGGGCGGTCCAGTAATCGCCGATGTTGTCCCCGCTGAGCGAGCCGAAAGGATCGGCGCGCGCGAGGCGCTCGAGCATCGCGCCATCGAGGAAGACGCCGACCCGCAGGCCGTCCTCGTCGTGCGCAACCAGTACCTGCTCGTCGGCCGACGCGGCGCGATGCGCGGCGGGCAGGTGTTCGCGCTCGGTGATCAGGAACTGCGTGATGTCCAGCTTCAGCGGCACGTCATAAATGGCCGCCAGCATGTGCTGCAGGGATTTGAGCAGGGACAGGGGATGGGTCATCGCACGGGTCGCCCGAGGCCTCCGATGCGTTGCATCTGACCAGAAATCCCCGCCCGCAGCAAGCGGCGCGCGACGGTCTGCTCAGAAGCGCGTGATCTGGCGCGGCCACGCAAAGCGGCCATGCTCCCACTGTCCTTCCTGTGTGGCTCGTCCTTCGCCGGACGTCAGCCGGCCGAGACCATGCGGCACGCCATCGACGACGTCGCCGATGTAGCGGTCGCCATTCGGGTAGACGAAGCGGCCGAAGCCGGTGATACGGTCGTCGCGGAATTGACCGCTGTAGTGGCCGCCGCCGGCGAACTGCAGCACGCCGCTGCCGTGGCGGCGACCGTCGGCGAACTGGCCGTCGTAGCGATCCCCGTTCGGGAACAGCAGCGTGCCCTGTCCGTGGATGCGGTTGTTGCTGAATTCCCCGACGTAGCGCCGTCCGTCGGCGTAATCGACGGTCGCGCTGCCGATGACCTGGCCGTGGCTGAAGCGACCGGTCAGGCGGTCGCCATTGGCAAAGCTGAAGACCGCGGGCGCCGGCACGGTACCGGCCTCCGCTGCCGGAACCGGTGCCTGCACGCGCGCCCAGTTCAGCCGGTCGCGCACGGGGGCGCAGCCGGCCAGCGCGATGGCCATGGAAACGACAAACAGGCGGGCGTGGGTCATGGTGGCAGCAATCAGATTCTGTACTCCTGGAGATCGGCGCGAACCGCCGCCTCTTGAGCCCCGGGCTGATGCAGGTCAGGCAAAAACGGTTCGGCAGGCTGTTGCCGAACCGCTATCTGCGTGCGTATCGCCTGTGTTCTCAGGCCTTTTCGGGATGCTTAAGCGTTTCTGAAACTTTGATGAAGAAGAATTTATTTTTCGTGATCTGAACTGACCGGTACATTCGCGACCTGACGAGTATCGCCCATACCAATTGACTGGAGAGCCATCATGCTGCAGCGCGTCGCACCGACGAAGTGCGCCTTCCCGGACCATCTGGACATTGCCCAGGCCGACCCCGACCTCTGGGCTGCGATCCGGCAGGAAGCCGGACGCCAGGAGGCGCACATCGAGCTGATCGCCTCCGAGAACTACACCAGCCCGGCAGTGATGCAGGCGCAGGGTTCGGTGCTGACCAACAAGTACGCCGAAGGTTATCCGGGCAAGCGCTATTACGGCGGCTGCGAGTATGTCGATATCGTCGAGCAACTCGCGATCGACCGGCTCAAGCAGCTGTACGGTGCGAATTTCGCGAACGTGCAGGCGAACTCCGGCTCGCAGGCCAACCAGGCAGTGTTCCTTGCGTTGCTGAAGCCGGGCGACACCATCATGGGCATGTCGCTGGCGGAGGGCGGGCACCTCACGCACGGCATGCACCTGAACATGTCGGGCAAGTGGTTCAACGTCGTGTCCTACGGCCTGAACGAGCGCGAGGAGATCGACTACGAGCAAATGGAGCGCATGGCGCACGAGCACAAGCCGAAGCTGATCATCGCCGGTGCATCAGCGTATGCGCTGAAGATCGACTGGGCGCGCTTCCGCCAGGTGGCCGATGCGATCGGCGCAATCCTGCTGGTGGACATGGCCCACTATTCGGGCCTGATCGCCGGCGGCGTCTATCCGAACCCGGTGCCGCATGCGCACGTGGTCACGTCAACCACCCACAAGAGCCTGCGCGGCCCGCGCGGCGGCATCATCCTGATGAACGACGAAGAGATCGCCAAGAAGATCAACAGCGCGATCTTCCCGGGCCTGCAGGGCGGCCCACTGATGCATGTGATCGCCGGCAAGGCTACGGCCTTCCACGAGGCGCTGCAGCCTGCCTTCCGCGCATACCAGCAGCAAGTGGTGAAGAACGCCGCCGTGCTTGCCGAGACTCTGGTGGAGCGCGGGCTGCGCATCGTGTCCGGCCGCACCGAGTCGCATGTGATGCTGGTCGACCTGCGTTCGAAGGGCGTCACCGGCAAGGTGGCCGAGGCGGTGCTCGGGCAGGCGCACATCACCTGCAACAAGAACGCGATTCCGAACGATCCGGAGAAGGCGATGGTCACCTCCGGCATCCGCCTAGGCTCGCCGGCGATGACGACCCGCGGCTTCCGCGAGGAGCAGGTGCGCATGACGGCACACCTGATCGCCGATGTGCTCGATGCACCGAACGATCCGGCGCGCATTGCCGAGGTGCGCGCCAAAGTGACCGAACTGGTCGCGCCGTTCCCCGTGTACGGCGCTGCAGCAGTGGCCTGAACTCCGGGCCGGCAAGACCCCGCATTCACATCAGGGCGGCAAAGACCGCCCGTGAACGATCCGAAGACAACGATGTGAGGAGACAAAAATGGCAGGACGCAACTTTTTATTTGTTCCGGGACCGACCAACGTACCCGACCGCATCATGCGGTCCATGATGGTGTCGATGGAAGACCATCGATCGCCCGACTTCCCGCTGCTGACCCGCACCATCATGCCGGGCCTGCGGCGCGTATTCCGCACTGAACACGGCACCCCCTTTGTGTTCCCCTCTTCCGGCACCGGTTGCTGGGAGGCGGCAATCACCAACACGCTGTCGCCGGGCGACACGGTGCTGGCGGCGCGCTTCGGCCAGTTCAGCCACCTGTGGATCGCGATGTGCGAGAAGCACGGACTGAACCTCGAGATCGTCGACGTCGACTGGGGTACCGGCGTGCCGGCCGAGCAGTATGCGGAGATCCTGAGGAAGGATACGCAGCACCGGATCAAGGCCGTACTTGCCTGCCACAACGAGACCGCTACCGGCGTCACCTCCGACATCGCCGCTGTCCGCCGCGCACTCGACGATGCGAAGCATCCGGCGCTGCTGTTCGTTGATGCAGTGTCGTCGCTGGCGTCGATCGATTTCCGCTTCGATGACTGGGGCGTCGACATGGCGGTTTCAGGCTCGCAGAAAGGCCTGATGCTGCCGGCCGGCCTCGGCATCCTGTGCGCCAGCCAGAAGGCGCTCGACCTGCACAAGCAGGCGAAACTCGCCCGCTGCTACTTCGACCTGCAGGACATGCTGGCAGCCAACAAGACCGGCTACTTCCCGTATACGCCGGCACTGCCGCTGCTGTACGGACTGGTCGAATCGATCGCGATGATCGAGGAAGAGGGGCTGGACAACATTATTGCCCGCCATGCGTACCTGGCCGAGGGCGTGCGCGCCGCGGTGCTCGAAGGCTGGGGCATGCAGCTCTGCGCGAAAGAGCCGAAGTGGTACTCCAACACCGTCTCAGCGGTGATGGTGCCGGAAGGCGTGAATGGCGCCGACGTGATCGCACGCGCCTACAACCGCTATAACTTGTCGCTCGGCGCCGGGCTGTCAAAGGTGGCAGGCAAGCTGTTCCGCATCGGACACCTGGGCGACCTGAACGAAGTTCACCTGATGTCCGCTATCGCGGGCGCCGAAATGGCGATGCTCGACTGCGGCATCCAGGTCAAGCCCGGCAGCGGCGTTGCAGCGGCCAGCGAGTACTGGCGCACGCATCGCGTGCCGGTCGGCCTTGATGCCGGCATGGCCGAGCAGCTGGCACTGGCCAAAGCGGCGTAAACAGCGCAGTACGCAACTGCATCTGGTTTCTCTCTTTGCGGCGGAGTCCGATCCCGGTCGGCTCCGCCGCTTTTTTCGTGAGATCAAGCTGACGGCAAGAACCACCCGCCGGCTCAGGCGATCCAATCCGCATGAAAGCCGCATGGCGGATCGCCGGGATCTCTGTCGCCGTACTGGCAGCGCTGCTCGTGCTGCTGCTGGTGATTATTGCTGCCTTCGACTGGAATCGCGCCAAGCCCTGGCTCAGCGACAAGATCAGCGCGGCGACCGGCCGGGAATTCGTGATCGCCGGCGACCTCAGCGTCGACTGGCGTCCGCCGCCGGAAACGCAGGGCTGGCAGCGTTTCGTGCCGTGGCCGCATTTGCGCGCGAACGACGTCAAGCTCGGCAATCCCGACTGGGCCGACAGCGGGCAGTGGATGCTGACGGCGCCGCGGGTCGATCTGGACCTGAACCTGCCGCGCCTGCTGGGGCGACAGATCCTGGTCGAGCAGCTCCGGCTGAGCGAACCGAAGCTGGTGTTCGAGAAGCAGGGGGAAGAACGCAGGAACTGGCAGTTCACGCCGGAGACGCCCGCCGGACAGGACGGCGGCTGGCGTTTCCATCTCGAGCGGCTCGCCGTGGCCAGCGGCAATGTCCGCTATGTCGAACGGGAAAAGAAGACCGACCTCGACCTGCGGCTCGACACGCGCGCCGATGGCAGCCTGCGCTGGCAGGCCGGCGGGCGCTACAACGCCGAAAAGCTGCAAGGGCAGGGCACGGCCGGATCGCTGCTTGCGCTGCGTACGGCCGGCGTCAGGTATCCGGTCGATGCCGAACTCCGGATCGGCGAGACCCGTATCGAGGCCAAAGGCAGCATCACCGACCCGGCCGATCCGAGCGCGCTCGACATTCGCCTCAAGCTGCTGGGCGCCAGCATGGCCGACCTGTTCCCGATCAGCGGCCTGCTGCTGCCGGACACACCGAAGTTCTCCACCGAGGGACGGGTGATCGGCAAGCTGGAGCCGGGACGGCTCGACCTGCGGTATGAAAACTTCAAAGGCATCGTCGGCGAGAGCGACATCGCCGGCACGCTGCATTACAAGCAGCAGGATCCGCGCCCCACGCTGCGCGGCGAGGTGGTATCGAGGCGGCTGCGGCTGGTCGACCTCGGCCGGCTGATCGGTACCGGCGACGACGGCAGGAAGCAGCCCGGCGACATCGAGCAGCCGAAGGGCCGCGTGCTGCCGGTGTCGCCGTTCAAGACCGACCGCTGGGACAAGATGGACGTCGAGGTGAAGTTCTCCGGCCAGCGCATTATTCGCCGCGAAGCGCTGCCGATCGAAAACTTCGACACCCGGATCGCGATGCAGGGCGGCGTGCTCACGCTGGATCCGCTGCAGTTCGGCATTGCGGGCGGACGGCTGTCCAGCGAGGTGCGCATCGACGGCCGCAGCGATCCGGCCAGGGGGAATGTGCGGTTGCAGGCGCGCGGACTGAACCTTGCAAAACTCTTCCCGAAAGTCGGCGATGCGCCGGCCAGCGTCGGCACACTGGCTGCGCGCGCGCAACTGACGGTGCACGGCAACTCGGTGGCCGCGCTGCTCGGCAGCGCCAACGGCGAGATGAGCGCGGTGGTCAATCGCGGCTCGGTCAGCAAGTTCGTGCTGGAAGCAGCCGGCCTGAATATCGCGAGCGCCGCGATTGCCAAGATTTTCGGCGACCGCCAGATCCCGGTGAATTGCCTGGTCGCCGACCTCGACGTGAAGCAGGGCATCGCGAGGCCGCGCGTGTTCCTGCTGGATTCGCCGGATGCGACGATCCGGGTGACCGGCGCGATCAACCTGCAGGGCGAGCGCTACGACCTGACCATCCATCCCGACAGCAAGGGCGTGCGCCTGCTGTCCTTGCGTTCGCCGCTGTATGTGCGCGGCAGTTTCGAGAATCCCGATGTCGGCATCGACAAGCGCACGGTCGCAATGAAGGCCGGCGCTGCCGCGCTGCTGGGCGTGGCAGCCGCGCCGATTGCCGGCCTGCTCGCCCTGATCAACCCCGGTGAAGACGCCGAGAGCCCGTGCGCCGCACTGCTCGGGAAGGGCCGGAAATGACGGTCACCGGGCTCGGGCCGAAGGCCCTGTGGTCGCTGCTCAAGACCTCGGTCTCGGCGTGGCTGGACGACTATGCGCCCAGCATGGGTGCCGCACTGGCGTACTACACGATTTTCTCGATCGCGCCGCTGCTGCTGATCGTGATTTCGGTGGCTGGCCTGATCTTCGGTGCGGAGGCGGTGCGCGGCGAGATTGCCGGACAATTGCAGGGCCTGATCGGCCAGGACGCCGCGACCATGATCGAAGGACTGGTCGAACGTGCCGGCCAGCCGGCACAGGGGGTGGTGTCGACACTGATCGGTTTCGTGCTGCTGGTGGTCGGCGCCACCACGGTGTTCGCCGAGCTGCAGGATGCGCTCGACCGCATCTGGCGCGCGCCGCGCCGCGAGCGGGGCGGCTTGTGGGCGCTGCTGCGCGCGCGGCTGCTGTCCTTCGGCCTCATCCTTGGCATCGGCTTCCTGATGATGGTGTCGCTGATCCTGTCAGCCGCGCTGTCGGCGCTGGGCAAATGGTGGGGCGAGTGGTTCGGCCACTGGCTGCTGGTCGCGCAGCTGCTGAACCAGACCATCAGTTTTGCACTGGTGACCGTGATGTTCGCGATGATCTACAAAATCATGCCTCGCGCTAAAGTGGCGTGGAGCGACGTGTGGACCGGCGCGGTGTTCACCGCCGTGCTGTTCACGGCGGGGAAATATCTGATCGGGCTCTACATCGGCAAAAGCGGCATGACGTCGGTGTTCGGCGCGGCAGGGTCGCTGGTCGTGCTCCTGCTCTGGGTCTATTACTCCGCGCAAATTTTCCTTCTCGGCGCGGAATTCACTTGGGCTTATGCACGGCAGTTCGGTTCACGAAGGGGAAAGTCATCCTGATCAACTGAGAATAATTCTCATTTTGTGTAGAATGGGCGGGCCTGATTTTTTACAACCACCGTTCCGACCCATGCGACTGTTTTCCCGACTGCTTTCCGCCGGCGTCGCGCTGGCTGCGCTGATGTCCGCCTCGGCCTTTGCCGATACCGTCACCGTCTACTCTGCTCGCAACGAGCAATTGCTCAAGCCCCTGCTGGATCGCTACAGCAAGGAAACCGGCACTGAAATCAAATTGCTGACGGCTAACGAAGGCGCGCTGCTGGCCCGCCTGAAGGCCGAGGGCGAGAGCACGCCGGCCGATGTGCTGGTCACGGTCGATGCCGGCAACCTGTGGCTGGCCGCGCAGCAGGGCCAGCTTCGGCCGCTGGATTCGGCGGTGCTGCAGAAAAACATCCCCGCCCATCTGCGCGATCCGGGCAACCAGTGGTTCGGCCTGTCGGTACGCGCGCGCACCATCGTGTACAACAAGGCGACGGTCCGGCCGTCCGACCTGTCGACCTATGAAGACCTGGCCACGCCGAAGTGGAAGGGCAAGCTCTGCCTGCGCACCAGCAAGAAGGTCTACAACCAGTCGCTGGTGGCAATGATGATCAGCGAACTCGGCGAGCAGAAGACCGAAGCCATCGTGCGCGGCTGGGTCGCGAACCTGAAGACGGATCCGTTCCCTGACGATACCTCGCTGCTGAAGGCGATCGCCGCCGGCCAGTGCGAGGTCGGCATCGCCAACACGTACTACCTCGGCCGCCTGCTGGTCAAGGAGCCGGACTTCCCGGTCGGCCTGTTCTGGGCGAACCAGAACGGCAGCGGCACCCACGTCAACGTGTCCGGCGCCGGCATCACGAAGCATGCGAAGAATCCGGCCGGTGCGCAGAAGCTGATCGAGTATCTGTCGATGGACCAGGCGCAGAGCTTCTATGTGGACGAGGACCTCGAGTTTCCGGCCAACCCGAAGGTGCAGGCCAATTCCATCATCAAGCAGTGGGGACCGTTCAAGCCTAACCTGCTGAACGTCGCCAGAGCCGGCGAGCTGCAGGTGGCGGCCACGCGGCTGATGGATCGTTCCGGCTACAAGTAAGCGGCGATGAGCGTGGCTTCGTCCCGCCCTGCGTGGTCGCTGCTGCCGGTAGCGCTGCTGACGGTCGTGCCGCTCGCGGTGGTGCTGGCCAGCTGGCTGCAACCGCAGCCTGATGTCTGGCAGCACCTGCTCGGGTTCGTGCTGCCGGCGGTGCTGAAGAACACCGTGTGGATGGCTTGCGGCGTGGCGCTGATGACGGCGGCGCTCGGCATTTCGCTGGCCTGGCTGACCGCGGTCTGCGATTTCCCGGGCCGGCGCTTTTTCGCTTGGGCTCTGGTGCTGCCGCTGGCATTGCCCGGCTATGTGCTGGCTTCGGTGATGGTCGGACTGCTCGATTACAGCGGGCCGCTGCAGACGGCAGGCCGCGCGGCATTCGGCGCCGGGTTCGCGTTGCCGCCAGTGCGCTCGGTTGGCGGCGCGATCCTCGTGTTCGGACTGGTGCTGTACCCGTATGTGTACCTGCTGGCGCGCCAGGCCTTCCTGACGCAGGGGCAGCACAGCCTCGAGGCAGCGCAGACGCTCGGCCTGTCGCGCGTGCGTGCGTTCTTCCGCGTCGCGCTGCCGATGTCGCGCCCGTGGTGGGCGGCCGGGATCTCGCTGGCGCTGATGGAAATGCTGGCCGACTTCGGTACCGTCGCCATCTTCAATGTCGATACATTCACTACCGCGATCTACAAGGCCTGGCTGTCGCTGTTCAACCTGACGGTCGCGTCGCAGCTGGCCTCGCTGCTGGCGCTGGCGGTGCTGCTGCTGGTCTGGTTCGAGCAGCGCGAGCGCAGCCATCGCCGCTACGCAGGCGGCAGCGAGCTGCAGCGGATCCGGCTGCGCGGCGGGCTGCGCGCGCTGGCCCCGCTCTGGTGCGCGCTGGTGTTGCTGCTGGCATTCGCGGTACCGGTCGCCCAGTTGCTCGCGTGGTCCGTCGAGGTGGTGCGCAGCGATTGGGATGCGCGCTACTGGGGCTTCATCGGGCATTCGCTGATGCTGTCCGCGCTCGCCGCCTTGCTGGTGGTGGCCTGCGGGCTGTGGGTCGCTTATGCTCAGCGCCAGCATCCGGGACGGCTTACGCAGTGGGGCGTACGGGTGTCGATGCTGGGCTATGCGCTGCCGGGCATGCTGCTGTCGGTCGGCCTGTTCCTGCCGATCGCGTGGCTCGATATCCACCTGCAGCCCGTGTGGAATGCGCTCGGCGTGCAGCCTGCGCCGGTACTCAAAGGCACGCTGGCGGTGATGCTGCTCGCGCTGGCCGCGCGCTTCCTTGCGGTGGGCTTCGAACCGATGCAGGCGGCGATGCAGCGCATTACGCCGTCGCAGGAGCAGGCGGCGCGCAGTCTCGGGCTCGGCCGCTGGCAGGTGCTGCGCCGGCTGTTCGTGCCCCTGCTGCGCTCGGGCTGGCTGGGTGCCAGCCTTCTGGTCTTCGTCGAGGTCATGAAGGAAATGCCGATCACGCTGATGACCCGCCCTTTCGGGTGGGACACGCTGGCGGTACGGGTGTTCGAAATGAGTTCCGAGGGCATGTGGGAGCGCGCGGCGCTGCCCAGCCTGTGCATCGTCGCCGCCGGCCTGCTGCCGGTGCTGCTGCTGGTGCGTGCAAGCGAGAAATGAGGCATTGAATGAAACGGGCCGATGAAGCGCAACTGACCCTGCATGCACTGGAACTGGAGGCGGTCGAGCTGGCCTATGCGACGCCGGCCGGCCCGCAGGTCGTGCTGGGCAACCTGTCGCTGCAGCTTGAGCGCGGCGAGATCGCCAGCCTGCTCGGCCCGTCGGGCTGCGGCAAGACCACGGCGCTGCGCGCGATCGCCGGCTTCCAGCCGCTGCAGGCCGGGCGCATCTGGCTGATGCAGCGCGAGGTGGGCAGCGCGCGCCACCAATTGCCGCCGGAGCAGCGCCGGATCGGCATGGTGTTCCAGGACTATGCGCTGTTTCCGCATCTGGACGTGGCCGGCAATGTCGGCTTCGGCCTGCACCGGCTGGCGCGTCGCGAGCGCGATGCGCGCGTGGCCGACATGCTGGAACTGGTCGGACTGACTCCCTTTGCGAAGCGTGCGCCGCATGAGCTGTCCGGCGGCCAGCAGCAGCGGGTCGCGCTGGCGCGCGCGCTGGCACCGCAACCGGAACTGCTGCTGATGGACGAACCTTTCTCGAACCTCGACGTGACGCTGCGCGAGCGACTCGCGCTCGAGGTGCGCGACCTGCTCAAGCAGACGGGCACCACCGCGGTGATCGTGACGCACGACCAGCATGAAGCATTCGCCGTGGCAGACCGTATCGCGGTACTTGCCGAAGGGCGGCTGCAGCAGTGGGGCACTGCGATGGACCTGTACCACCGTCCGGCGAACCGCTTCGTCGCCGGCTTCATCGGCGAGGGTGTGCTGCTGCGCGGCGTAGCCGACGATGACGCACACCTTCATACCGAACTGGGCAATTTCCGTATCGATGTCGGCAGCGGCCTGCGCGCCGGCAGCGCTGCCGAACTGCTGGTACGGCCGGACGACATCCAGCATGACGACGCGAGCCCGTTGCGGGCGAAAGTGGTGGGCAAGGCCTTCCGCGGAGCCCAATTCCTGTACACCCTGTCACTGCCATCCGGCCAGTCGCTGCTATCGCTGGTGCCCAGCCACCACGATCATGCGCTGGGTGAAGCCATTGGCATCCGCGTTGAACTCGACCACGTCGTGTGTTTCCCGATAGAACGTTAACCGCACGCAACGATAGTTCCCGGCCTCAAAGTTTGCGAACGGCCAGTATTCGAACATGATCTAGGCCAAGCTTGCTGCAGATTCATCGAACCGGGAGAGGTTAACCCCCTCGCGCCCGCGCATTGTTTGCCGTTTAATGTTGCAAATGTTGCAATGGAGGCAAGATTGCGCTGGCTCAGCCGTTCACTGAAGCTGGATTACCCGGGTGGCCTGTCGGATTTCTTCCGGCTGGCGGTCTGGATGCTCGGCCTCGCGCTGCTGATCGGCCTGTTGTGGGTTGCTACCAGCAAAGAGATCGAGCGCAGCGACCAAGAGGCTCGGCATCGGGTGATGCAGCAGGCACAGTCGCTGGCCCTGTCCTATGCGACCCAGCTTGAGCACATCGCCGAGCACGTGGACCGGCTCACGCTCTCGGTCGCGTACCGCTGGAGCGAGTCGCCCGACCGGGTCGATCTTGACCGCGACCGCGCCCGAGGGCTTTTCCCCGAGCGCCATGAATTCTTCGTGTCAGTCGTCGATGACAGGGGTACCGTCGCGCATTCGTCCTTCGAAGGGAAGAAAAACACCCGTCTCGCCGGTGCCGATTTCTTTCGGCTGCACCGCGATGGCTGTTGTGCCAGCCTGCTGACCACGGGTCCGGACTTCGGCTCTTCACTCGGTCAGCCGGTCATTCGCTTCTCGCGCCGGCTGGAACGCGCGGACGGCCACTTTGCCGGGGCCGTCGTGGTGTCGGTGGCGCCGGACTATCTCGCGACTTTCCAGAATGAGGGGCTGCAGGAAGGCGCGAATTTCTTCAGTGCCCATTTGCCGGACGGTGCCACGCTGGTCACCCGCCTTGGCAGTGGTGACGACGGCGCCCGGGTGCTCTTTCGGCAGGCGCCGCGGTTCCAGCGCGAGCATGGCGTGCAACTGGCGTCGGGCGAAAGCTTTCATGACGGGCGCGCGCGCTACGTTGCCTGGCACCGGCTGGAGCGCTATCCGCTGGTCGCCGTGGTCGGACTGTCGGAAGATCATGCGCTGGCGGCGACCCGGGCGGCACAGCGCACGCACCGGCGCAATGCGATCATCGCCACCGTTTTCCTCGGCATTCTCGCGATCGCCGGTATCCTGATCTCGACGCGGTTCGCGTCCCGTCGCCGGGCTGAGGAGGCGGTACGGCGCACCTACCGCATGGCGACCGATGCGGCCAACGAGGGTTTCTACATGCTGACGCCGATCTTCGACGGGCAAGGCGAGCTGCGTGACTTCCGGATCGAGGACTGCAATGAACGCGCAGCAGTACTGCTGGGGCTGCTGCGCACCCGCCTGATCGGCCGCCGCGCGAGCGATGTGATGCCTGACCGCACCCGCGCTGAAATGGCAGCCCTCTGCAGCCGGGCGCTCGGCTGCGGCGTGTGCGAGGACGAGCTTCAGGTGCCGGCGCACGGATGGATACGCGCCACGTGGGTGTACCGCCGCGCGGTGCATTCGGGCACGGGCATTGCGCTGACCTTGCGCGACATTTCCGATCTCAAGGCGCATCAGCAGGCGCTGGCCGACATGGCCAATCAAGACGCCCTGACCCAACTGCCGAATCGGCGCTGGCTTTCCGGCTTTCTGCCGGCCGCCCTGCAGCGCGCGGAGCGGGACGGCCGCTGCCTGGCGCTGCTGTTCATCGACCTCGACAACTTCAAGGAAATCAACGACACCATGGGGCATCCGGTCGGCGACCGGCTGCTGGTCGAGGCAGCGGCGCGCATCCGCGCGGCAGTGCACGGCAGCGATCACATCGCCCGGCTTGGCGGCGACGAGTTCACCGTGGTGCTGGAGCGCTTCGAATCGACCGAGGCGGTCGCTGCTGTCGCGGCCGATGTCATCGCCCGCCTGTCCCAGCCGTACACGGTGCCCGTCGGGCAGGCGTCGCCGATTTCCGCATCGGTGGGCATCAGCCTGTTTCCCGGCGATGGCGCCGATGCCGAGACGCTGATCAAGCATGCGGATGTCGCCATGTATGCGGCGAAGGCCGAGGGCAAAGGGCGCCATCATTTCTATGAGCCCGCCCTGTCCGAGGCCCTGCTCAGGCGGCTCGGCATGGCGCAGGCGCTGCGTACAGCCATCGAGCGCGATGAATTCGTGGTCTATTACCAGCCGCGGGTGTCGGCGATCTCCGGCAGGTTGTGCAGCCTCGAGGCCCTGGTGCGCTGGCAGCAGCCCGGGGGCGAGCTGATGATGCCGTCCGAATTCGTGCCGGCAGCGGAGCAGGCGGGCCTGATCGTGCGCATCGGCAACCGCGTGATCGATATGGTGGCCGCCCAGCTGGCGCAGTGGCGGGACCAGGGGCTCTCCCCCGTGCCGGTGTCGGTGAATGTGTCGCCTTGCCACCTGAATTATGCGAGTCCGTCCACCAGTATCGCGCGTGCGCTGGAGCGGCACGGCCTGCCCGCGAAATGGATGGAGGTCGAGATTACCGAGTCGAGCATGGTCGAGCATGGCGACGGCGCGAGGCGAGAACTGGATGCGCTGCGCGCGCTCGGCGTGTGCCTGATGATCGATGACTTCGGCACGGGTTATTCCTCCCTGGCCCAACTGCACCAGTTGAATGTCGATGTGCTGAAAGTCGACCAGGCTTTCACCCGCTCGCTCGCGCAGGGCTCGGAGGGCGAGCAGGTGTACCGAGCGATCGTCTCGATGGCAGCTGCGCTCGACATGCACGTGGTCGCCGAGGGCGTGGAAACCGCCGAGCAGCTGCGGACACTGCAGGCCATCGGCTGCGACGAAATCCAGGGCTACATCATCGCGCCGCCCATGCCGGCGGATCAGCTGTCCCCGATGCTGGCCGTGCCGCGGCTCGCGCTGTCCGGCGGCGGTGCGCTCCCGGTATCTGCGGTTTCCTCCTGGACCGGCTGACTGCCGCAGGCCGCTGCTTCCGCCGGCGGCCGCCTGTTCCGCGACACCCAGCCTGCGGCGATGATGCGCCTGCGGGAAGAGGACGGCAGCCTGGCCATCGAGGTGCTGCGTGCGCGCGGCATCGAGTTTATCCGGGGGCATGCCGTGCATCTGACGGAACCGCTCGAGGGCCTGCGCTTTCTCGACTTGCCGAAATGGACTGCCCAAACAATGCGTTTGGTAAACTGCGCGCGTTGATAAACAACCCGCCGGCCCGGTCCCCCCTGACACGCAGCACTGTGCGTCATGTCAATGCGCGCTGCCGGTGCCCCTCAATGGATCGAGTATTCGAGCCCGACCGCGCGGAGATACGCGACAAGCGAAGCATTCTTCTGCTCTGGAGCGGCGGCGCGGCATTGCTGCTGCTGGCGATCTGGGGCGGCACGCTGGCCACGCTCGGCCACGACGAGCAGGCGCTCAGGCAGCAGGCCGAGCGCCTCGCCGAATCGCGCGCGCGAGCGTATGCCGAGCAATTGCGCCGTACGGTAAAAGAGATCGACCAGATATCCCTGACCGTCATGTACCAGTGGCAGCGCATGCCCGGCCTGCTCGATCTCGCGGATCAGTACGAGCAGGCCATGCACCACACGCCGACTTACCCGGCGGCTATCGGCGCCGACGGCCGGATCCTCAGCTCGTGGCGAAAGGCGTCCGTCGGACTGGACATGAGCCAGACGGAGTTTTTCCGCTGGCACCGCGAGCATGCGGCGGCCGGCCTGCGGATCAGCCCGGTGGCCATCGGCCTCGGCGGCATGGCAGGCAAGCGCACCGTGCGCTTTACGCGCCGGGTCGACGATGCGCAGGGACGCTTTGCCGGCGTGGTGATGGTATCGACCGAGCCCGGCTACCTGGCCAGCCTGAGCGACGGCGATGCGCTCAATGCGGGCGACTTCATCGCCGTCCGCCTGGTCGATGGGCCGATGCTGGTCGCGCGCAACGAGCACGGCGACGAGCAGCTGGTGGCCTTCTACACGGGCACGCCGCACTTTCCGGCCGCGCAGGGTGTCCGCTTCGAACCCGGCGAGCGCTTCAGGGACGGGCTGGCCCGCACCATCGGGTGGAAGCAACTGAATGACTATCCGCTAGTCGCCGTGGCCGGCATTACCCAGGCGAGCGCGGTCGCCGGCTATGCGCCGACCCGCTCCGGCTATCTGGTATTCGCATCCATCATGTCGATGCTGGTGGCGCTGGGTGCGACATTCGGTGCGATGTCGCAGATGCAGAGTGCCGAGCGCCGGCGCAAGGCGGAGCGGGTGCGCGCGACCTTCCGGCTGGCGGTCGATGGCGCGCGCGAGGCGTTCTACATGATCGCCCCGGTGCGTGCCACAGACGGCAGCATCGCCGACTGGCGCATCGAGGACTGCAATGAGCGCGCGGCCGTGATGAACGTACTTCCGCGTGAGCAGCTGATCGGCCGAACGCTCGGCGACGTCTGTCCGGCGCAGGAACTGCCGGCGCTGATGCGTTTTTTTGCGACGGCATTCGAGCAGCGCTTCCATGAGGGCGAGTTCAGGGCCACAGAGAGCGGTAGCCACCAGCCGGGCTGGTTCCATCGGCGCGCGGTCAGTTCCGGCGACGGCCTGGCGGTCACGGTGCGCGACATCACCGACGCGAAGCTGCATGAGCAGACCCTGGCGCAACTGGCCGTGACCGACACACTGACCGGCCTGCCGAACCGGCGCTGGCTCGAAGATTTCCTGCCGGCCGCGCTGGCGCGCGCGCGCGCCGGGCGCAAGCGGGTTGCACTGCTGTTCATCGATCTCGACAACTTCAAGCAGGTCAATGACCGCCTCGGTCATGCGGCCGGCGATGAACTGCTGCGGTCGGCCGCCCTGTGCGTGAAAGGGGCGGTTCGGTCCACCGATCATGTGGTGCGGCTCGGCGGCGACGAATTCACCGTGCTGGCCGAGCAGCTTGAGCGCGATGCGGACGCCGCGCTGATCGCGAACCAGATCGTGAATGCCTTTGCCCGCTCCGAGGACTTTGCCCGCTGGGCGTCGCTCGATGTGCAGTGCTCGGTCGGGGTGGCGCTCTATCCGTCGCATGCCCAGGATCCGGCGCAGCTGCTGCAGCGCGCCGACGAGGCGATGTATGCAGCGAAGGCGGCCGGCAAGGGCTGCTACCGGTTGTACGAGCCGCCCGTCGACGACAATGTCCGTTTGGCCAGCTGAAACAGCGGCAGCAATGCCGCGCCCGCGGCGGCGCTGGCGACCCACGCGCCGGCCTCCAGCGGCGTGAAGCGGAAGGTGCGCGCCACTGCCTCGACATTCGTCACCAGCCACAGCGCGACCAGCGTGCCGGCGATCACCCACAGCGATATCGTCGGCAGGCCGGCCCACAATCCTTGCCAGTCCGTGCGGACCGAGCGGCTCGCCAGGATCAGCATCGCATTGCCCGTCACCAGCACGATGAATGCGCTGGCCGCTGCCGCACCGGGCGCTTCGCCGGCGGCCAGCAGCCAGGCATAGCCGCCGAATGCCGCTGCCGCGGTCAGCGTTCCCCAGGCCAGCGCCTGCAGCGCACTGCGTGCCGCCAGCAGCGGCTCGTCCCTGCGGCGCGGCGCCTGCCGCATCAGCGTACTGTCTCCCTCTTCGGCCTCGAATACGACCGAGCACGCGGGGTCGATCACCAGTTCGAGGAAAGCGATGTGCAGCGGCGCCAGCAGCAGCGGCAGGCCGAACAGCAGCGGCAGCGCGGCCAGCGCGACGATCGGCATGTGCACCGCCATGGTGTAGACCAGCGCCTGCCGCATGTTGGCGAAGGTGCGTCGGCCGGCACGAATCGCCTGCACGATGGACCGGAAGTCATCTGTCAGCAGCACCAGCGCGCCGGCCTCGCGCGCGACATCGGTGCCGCGCCTGCCCATCGCAATGCCGATATGCGCGGCCTTCAGCGCGGGTGCGTCATTGACGCCGTCGCCCGTCATGGCGACTACCTCGCCCTCGCGTTTCAGGCTCTCCACCAGCGCCAGCTTCTGTTCCGGCCTGACCCGGGCGAACACATTCAGCGTGCGCGCAGCCCGGGCGAGCCGCTCGTCGTCCATGCCCGCCATCTCCGCACCGGTCAGTGCCTGCGCAGCCGGGATGCCGGCCTCGTGTGCAATTGCCAGCGCTGTGCGCGGATGGTCGCCGGTGATCATTACTATCCGGATGCCGGCACGCAGGCACTCGCTGATTGCCGCCGGTACGTCCTCCCGCAGCGGATCGGCCAGCGCCAGCAGGCCCAGCCATTCGAACGCGAAGCCATCCTGGCCGGCCGGCCAGGGCAGCGACGGATCGTGGCCGGCGCGGGCCACGCCGAGCACGCGCAGCCCGCGGTCGGCCAGCGCGGCGGCCGCCTCGGCGACTTGCCGCTGCGCGTCTGGCGGCAGCCGGCAGAGAACGGCCACTGCCTCCGGCGCGCCTTTTACTGCGGCGACCTCTGCGGCATCGGTGCGCCACACATGGGTCATCGCCGGCAGCGCCGGCGAGAGCTCGTATTCCTGCACCAACTGCCACCCCGGGCCGGCGAGCGGCGCATCGCCGGCATGGGCGGCGGCCAGTTCGTGGATGGCCTTCTCCATCGGATCGTGCGGCTCGATCTCGCTAGCCAGCAGCGCATGCCGCAGCAGCGCAGCCTGCGCAAGGGAGAGCGTGCCGGATACGGCGGCGCCTGACGGGTCGGAGGACAGCCCGGGATGCAAGGCAACTACCTGCATCCGGTTGCGGGTCAGGGTGCCGGTCTTGTCCACGCACAGCACGCTGGTCTCGCCCAGTGTCTCGATCGCATCCAGCCGGCGGGTCAGCACCTGCAGGCGCGCCAGCCGCCGGGCAGCGAACGCGAAGAAGATGATCATGATCACCGGAAATTCCTGCGGCAGCAGCGACATGGCGAGCGCAATGCCGGCCAGCAGGGCCTCCGGGAGGTTGTCGCGCAGCAGCCAATAAACCAGGGACAACGCCCCCGCCAGCAGCGCGCCGGCGACCGCAAAGCGGCGGGTCAGGCGCACCATCTCCGCACGCAGCGGGGAAGACTGCGGTTCGATGGCGTCGAGCGAACGGCCGATCCTGCCCATGTCGGTGTGCGCGCCGGTTGCGCTCACGTGCACCCGGCCCTGACCCTGCAGAACCAGTGTGCCGGCCGACACGGTGTCGCCGGCCGACTTGGCCACCGGCAGCGATTCTCCGGTCAGCATCGCCTCGTCGATCGTCAGGTCATGCGCGTCCAGCAGGCGGCCGTCGGCCGGCACCCGGTCGCCCTCGCCAAGCAGCAGTACATCCCCGCGCACGACTTCGCTCCCGGCGATGCGTATTGCCTCGCCGTCACGCAGCACCAGCGCGCGCGGGCTGGAGAGTTCGCGCAGCGCCGCCAGCGTATTGTCGGTGCGCCTTTCCTGGATGACCGTGATGCCGATGATCAGCAGCACGAAGCCGGTCAGTACCATGGCCTCGAAACGGTCGCCGACCAGCAGGTAGACGGTACCGGCCGCCAGCAGCAGCAGGAACATGGGCTCGCTGGCAACGTCGCGCAGGATCGCCAGCAGTGTGCGGCGACCGGATGTCCCGATATCGTTCGGTCCTTCATCGGCAAGCCGGCGGGCAGCCGTGGCCGAATCGAGGCCGGCGCATTCGGGTCGGTTCATTGGCGGTGGTCTGAGCCTGAGATGGCTACAATCATTGCATCATTGACCCGACCCGCAAAGCCCGTGAGCCAATCCAGCCAACCCGCTTCCCACAGCCACCTCAGCTTCCTCGGGGGCGCCGGTACCGTGACCGGCTCCCGCACCCTGATCGAGCTTGACGGCCGGCGCATCCTGGTCGATTGCGGGCTGTTCCAGGGCTACAAGAACTTGCGCTTGCTGAATTGGGAACGATGGCCGTTCGACCCGCGGCGGCTCGATGCGGTGGTGCTTACCCATGCGCATCTCGACCATTCGGGCGCCTTGCCGCTGCTGGTTCGCAATGGCTTCCGCGGTCCGGTGTATGCGACGCCGGCGACGATCGCGATTTGCGGGCTGCTGCTGCCCGACAGCGGCCACTTGCAGGAGGACGATGCCGCGTTCGCGAACCGGCACAAGACCTCGAAGCACGTGCCGGCATTGCCGCTCTACACCGAGGAGGACGCGCGACGATCCCTGCGCTCCCTCGAACCGCTGGACTTCGGGCAGCCGCTCGATCTCGGCGGGATGACGCTCACGCTGCGCCACGCCGGCCATATCCTCGGCGCGTCGTCGGCCGAGTTCCGCAGCCCGCGCGGCAGCCTGCTGATGTCCGGAGACGTGGGCCGCCCGGACGACCCGATGACCCGCGCGCCCGAACCGATCGCGCATGCGGACACGCTGGTCATCGAGTCTACCTACGGCGACCGGCTGCACGTGGCCGAGGACAATGCGGTGGTGCTGGCAGACGTGATCCGGCGCACCGCTGCCCGCGGCGGCATGGTGATCGTGCCTGCTTTCGCGGTGGGTCGCGCGCAGAGCCTGCTGTACCAGTTGTGGCGCCTGAAGCGCGACGGCAGCATTCCGGACCTGCCGGTATTCCTCGACAGCCCGATGGCGATTGACACCACCGACATCTACCTGCGCTTCCATCGAGAGCACCGGCTGTCGCCGGACGAGTGCCGCGGCATGTCGCGGGTTGCAAAACTGTGTCGTACGCCGGAGGAATCGCGTGCACTGAACGGGCTCAGCTATCCCGCCATCATCATCTCCGCCAGCGGCATGGCGACCGGCGGCCGCATCCTGCACCACCTGCGCAACCACGGCCCCGACCATCGCAGCAGTATTGTGTTCGCGGGCTACCAGGCGGGAGGGACGCGCGGCGCGCGGCTGGTCGCGGGCGAGCGTTCGATCCGCATCTTCGGCGAGGACGTGCGCATCAATGCCGAAGTGGTATCGCTGCCCGGCATGTCCGCGCATGCGGACGCATCGCAATTGATCGACTGGATGCGCACGCTGGGCAGCGCGCCGCAACAGGTCTACCTCAACCATGGGGAGCCGGCCGCCGCCGATGCACTGAGGTGGCGGATAGAGCATGAGCTGGGCTGGAGTACGACCGTGCCGATGATGGGCCAGCGCGTCCCGCTGCCGTGCCTGTAGCCGCGCCGTCAGTACTTGACCGTCATCGGGAAGTCGCGCGCCAGCTTGTCGCACAGCGGCCTTTTGCCGCGCCGCGCCGCGTTGGCGTCGAACGCGGACACGCCGGCCGAGAACAGCCGCTGCCACTCCTTGGTGCCCAGGCGCTCGCGGCACGCCTGCGACAGCTGCTGGAAACGGAATGCGTAGTAGCTGAACGAACACGCCCGGCGCGCCTGGCTGAAGAGGCCGTCCATCCGTACGGTGTCCTCGCACTCGCCGGCGGCTGCGGGTGCCGCCGCGCACAGCGCGGTCATTAGCAGCAGGCAGGTCAGGACGGGACGGACAACAGGGGGGCGTGCAGGCATCGCGCATTGTGCTTCTGTCATGGGCAGCGCCTATCCTAACCTGCGGCCAGTCGATTTGCCGCACGCCCGGCCGCATCGCCGGATCTGCCGGGGGATCCGCCGTTTGTTCCGCCCTATCAGGGCATCAACATTCGGCGACGATTGCCGTAGACCTCCCCAACACCTTTCTACGGCGACTACCGATGCGAACGAATCTGCCCGTCACCAATCATGAGATCGAACTCAGCGACCAGAAATCGATTGTCTCCAAGACCGATCTCAAGGGACGTATCACCTACATCAACCCCTATTTCATCGAGATCAGCGGCTTCACCGAGGAAGAACTGATGGGCTCGCCGCACAACATCGTGCGCCACCCCGACATGCCGCCCGAAGCATTCGCCGATTTGTGGCGCTCGCTAAAGGCCGGGCTGCCTTGGACCGGCATGGTGAAGAACCGCTGCAAGAACGGCGATTTCTACTGGGTGGTCGCGAACGTGACCCCGATCATCGAGAACGGCCAGCCGGCCGGCTACATGTCGGTGCGCAGCAAGCCCACGCGCGAGCAGGTGGCGGCAACCGATGCGATCTACCGTCAGTTCCGGCAGGGCACGGCGCGCGGCCTCGCCATCGAAGACGGCGCGGTGGTAGCGACCGGACCGGCCGCATGGGGCAGGGCCATCCGTGATCTATCGTTGTCGAAACGACTGGCGATCGGCCTCGGCATACCGTCCCTGGTCCTGTTCGCTATGGCAATCAATTCGCTCCTCGCCGGCAAGGCGGGCTGGATGCTGGCCGGGGACCTGCTCGCGCTGATGCTAGTGCTGGCTGCGTGGGCCGGCCTGCACCGCGCGATGGTGGCGCCGCTGCAGCTGGCGACCCGGGTCGCGCGCTCGATTGCAGGCGGCGACCTGTCGAACAAATTCAGCGTGGAACGCGGCGACGATACCGGGCAGCTGCTGCGTGCTCTGCAGCAGATGAATGCCAACCTGGTCGCCGTGGTCGGCGATGTGCGTGCGAACGTGGAGGCGATCCACTTCGGCAGTCGCGAGATCGCACAGGGCAACATGGACCTCTCTGCGAGGACCGAGGCGCAGGCCTCCAGCCTCGAAGAGACCGCAGCCAGCATGGAGGAATTTGCGTCGACCGTGCGCCAGAACGCCGACAACGCAGGGCAGGGGAACCAGCTCTCGAATACCGCATCCGACGTCGCACGCCGCGGCGGCGTGGTGGTGCAGGACGTGGGCGCGACGATGGCGGAAATCAGCGGTTCGGCCCGCAAGATTGTCGACATCATCGGGCTGATCGACGGCATCGCATTCCAGACCAACATCCTCGCACTGAACGCCGCGGTGGAGGCCGCACGCGCGGGCGAACAGGGGCGCGGGTTTGCGGTCGTCGCTTCCGAAGTGCGCAGCCTCGCGCAGCGCAGCGCCGGTGCGGCAAAGGAGATCAAGGCACTGATCCATGATTCGGTCGACAAGGTCGATGCCGGCAGCCGCCAGGTGTCGGACGCGACGGCGACCATGGACGAGATCGTGCGCTCGGTCGGTCGCGTGAATGACATCATGTCCGAGATCAGCGCCGCCAGCCGCGAGCAGAGCCAGGGCATCGACCAGGTCAACCAGGCGGTCGCCCAGATGGATCAGGTCACCCAGCAGAATGCCGCGCTGGTGGAAGAGGCGGCCGCCGCCGCCGCCAGCCTGGAGGAGCAGGCTGCACGGCTTGCACAATCGGTGTCGGTGTTCCGCCTGCGTTGATACCGGACGGGGGCGGTGCAGCACACGCAAGCTGCGTGCCCCCGCCGCTCGCTTTCCTTGAGCTCGATGCTTGGGCATCGGCAGCTTGTTTCCGGTTTTCCTGATGACATCGGGCCATCGGCGGCGCCGGGCTTTCCGCCGCTCGCGGCCTGCGACAGACGCTTATCGGCACTTCACGATGTCTGACGGCCAGTCCGCTTGTGGAGATGTTCACATTTTCATTGGACAGATCTGTGGACAACTCGCGGGGAATTTACTCAAGTCATTGAATTAATTCAATTTATTTCTTTTGAGGTAAATCAGTGCAGCGAGGGTTCAAGGTCGGATATCCCTGAGGCGGACTGGGATATTCATTGATGAAATTCAATCGGTGCTTTATAGTCCGGTTTATTAATACGAATCATTCTCATTTTCCTTCGTTTCTACAGAAAACCCTGTCATGAAGATTTCTCGCCGTCATCTTGCCATTCCGATATTCCGCCGTTCGCCCGTGTCTTTCGCGCTGTTGTCCGCCTTCGTCGCCGTGCCGGCACTGGCACAGACTGGCAGCACGGAGACCGAACGCGAACTGCCGCGTGTCGACGTGATTGGCACCGGTGCGGCACAACTGATCAACGCGCCTGGCTCGGCTTCCGTGATCGACGGCCGGACGCTGGAAGAGAGCAGGGTGTTCAACGTCAACGAAGCATTGCGCAAAGTGCCCGGCGTGCATGTGCGCGAAGAGGAAGGGGTCGGCCTGCGTCCGAACATCGGCATTCGCGGCATGAACCCGACGCGCTCGACCAAGACCCTGCTGCTCGAAGACGGCCTGCCGCTGTCGTTCGCGCCCTATGGCGACAATGCGAGCTACTACCACCCGCCGATCGATCGCTATGAATCGATCGAAGTCAGCAAGGGCAGCCAGGTGATCCGCTTCGGCCCGCAGACCGCCGGCGGCGTGATCAACTACATCACGCCGGAGCCGCAGAAAGAGCTCGGCGGCTTTGTCGGCATCGCCGGCGGCAGCCGCGGCTACCTGAACGGGCACGTGATGGTGACCGGCAATGGCGCCATCGCCGACATCTATCACAAGGAATCCGACGGCGCGCGCGACAACATGCACAGCCGGCTGGATGACGTGAACTTCAAGTGGGCCGGCCAGCTGAATGACGACCACAGGCTGGTACTGCGGGCCACGCATTTCCGCGAGGATTCGCAGCTCACCTATTCCGGCCTGACGCAGGCGGAGTTCGTCAACCTAGGCCCGCGCTACAACCCGTTCCGCAACGACCGTTTCGAGGCCACCCGCAGCGGTGTGTCGGCCACCCACGAGTGGCGCCTGAATGCGGACGCGAAAGTCGTCACCAGCCTCTACGGCGCCCAGTTCGACCGCGACTGGTGGCGGCAGGCATCGAGCACGACCGACTGTAACCCCGGCAGCGCGCGCACCAACGGCGTGGCACTGACGGCCGGCCAGCTCGCCGCCTGCCAGGTGGACGGCCGGCTGCGCAACTACACCACGCTGGGCATCGATTCGCGCGTGATCCAGAAGCACGCGGCGTTCGGCATCAACGGCCAGCTGGAGTACGGCGTCAAGCTGCACAACGAGGTGCAGGACCGCAAGCAGCTGCGTTATTTGAACTATGCGAACTATCTCAGCGGCGACACCAGCGGTGTCACCCATGTGCAGGAAGACCAGGAGCGCAAGACCCGCGCGCTGTCGGCCTTCGTCGCCAACCGCTTTGACTTCAGCGAGCGTCTCGCAGTGACGCCAATCCTGCGCGTGGAAAATATCGAGCATCGCCGCATCCTGCGCCAGACCACTGCGCCGACCGCCAGCGAGACCAGCTTCACTGAAGTGATTCCGGGCATTGGTGCCACCTATGCGCTCAATGAGCGCAACACGGTGTACGGCGGCGTGCACAAGGGCTTCAGCCCGCCGCGCGTCGAGGATGCGCTGCGCGCGACCAGCAGCTCCAGCGCCACCGGCACGCTCCAGTCGGTCGACCTGAACGCCGAGCGCAGCGTGAATGCCGAGATCGGCCTGCGCTCGAACCCGACCGACAACATCGCGCTCGACGTTGCGCTGTTCCGCAATGATTTCAGCAACCTGGTGCAGGTCGGCAGCATCGCCGGCGGCAGCACCAGCTATGCCGAAGGCAAGGCGCTGTTCCAGGGCGTGGAGGCGGCCGCCCAGCTGGACCGGATTACTGCAGCCGTGCCGGGCAACATGTTCCTGCGCCTGTCGATGACGCATCTGGCGACCGCGGAGCAGAAGAGCCTGTTCAGCGTGGTGGCGCCGCACACCGGCGGCCCGTACGGCGCGGTGGGCAACCGCCTGCCCTATGCGCCGGAGAACCTAGCGACCGTCACGCTCGGATACCGCGCGCCGCAGAACTGGAATGCCCGTGTCGAGTATGTGTGTGTCGGTTCGCAGTACGCCAGCTTTGACAATCAGGTGGCACCGAGCGCCGACGGCCAGCGCGGCCTGATCGATTCCTACGGCATCTGGAATGCGGTGGCGAACTACACCATCGGCAAGGCCACGTTCTTCATCGCCGGAAAGAATCTGGGCGACAAGACCTACATCGTGGATCGCACTCGCGGCATCCAGGTCGGCATGCCGCGCACCGTGCAGGCCGGGCTGAAATACGCGTTCTGATGCACGCAGACTGAACCCTGCTGCGGGTTGGCCATGCCCGTCCCGTCTGACCGTTCCCACTCCTCTGGACGGTCGGGCGGGGCGGGTTTTTTTTCAGGCCTTGCGATGGATGGCGGCCGGCAGCTGATAGGCGCCGCGAAAGCTCGCGGAGGAAAAGAAGGCATCGCCGCCCACAAAGGCCAGCAGCATATCGGTCGAATCGACTCCCCAGAACAGCTGGCCATCGACGATCGCGGTCGGCACGCCGAACGCGCCGGCAGCAATCGCTTCCTCGCAGTTGTCGTGCAGCGCAGACTTGACCTGCTCGCTATTGAGCTCGGACGGCTCGACCAGCAGTTCGTCGAGCAGATCCTGCCACGCATCGGCGTCCGACGGCAGCAGGCCGTCGCGCCAGACGAAGCCGAACAGCCGGTCCACGATGTCCTCGCCGGCACCGAGCGCGATGGCCAGCCTCAGCAGCGGCAGCGGGTTGAACGGGTGCGCGGAGGGCAGCCGCATCGGTATGTCATGCCGGCGCGCGACCCACAGGCTGTGGGCGTAGGTCCAGCCGCGCTTGGGCGGAATCTCGACCGGGCCCTTGTTCCCCCAGTGGTTCAGCAGGCCCGCGAACAGCACCGGCCTCGGGCGCAGCGCCAGTGCCGGCGCCTCGCGCCGGAGCCGCTGCCACTGCAGGTAGGCATAAGGGGAGATGAAATCGAAGTACCAGTCGACTGCCTTCGTGCTCATCGGGGAGTGCCTCCGGAAACGGATGGTGCGCATGCGATGCAGTCCTGCCGGCTGCGGGCCGGTGACCGCTCCGCCATCATGTCGGAACCTGTCGGCCCACGGCGGTCAGGGTGCGGTGTCAGCCGCCGGCAGGCAGTAGGTCGGCATGTCGCAATCGGTGCATGCGCACTGGTTGCGAACGAAGGCCATGCACTTTCCCGGGCCCCGGGTCTCGATCATGCCCTGCGTGATCGGGTTAGTCGGATGCGCACATTCCGCCTGCAGCCTCGCCTCCAGCGCCGCCTTCTGGGCGGCACTCAGCGTGCCGCTGCGCATCGCATGCACGAATTCCATGCGGCCGCCGTTGTCGACCGCCATCGGCGGCCTGTCGGCGGCGGAAACTGCTGCCGACAGCATCATCAGCAGCACTGTGAATATCACGTGCATCGCTTCTCCGGTTACGCCAGCATGTCGGCCCAGATAGTGCGGGCCCAGTGGTTTGCATAGCTGCCCTCAAGCTCGGTCGGTCCGCTGCTCAGGCCGCCCGCACCCTGTACGACCTTGAACGTGCGCTCGGTCGCCACATACTCATGCACGCTGGCGACGTGGACCACGCTGCGATCGTCGATGAAACTGTAGCAGGTGTTGGTGAGCATCGGCTGCGGGTTGGGTTCGATCCCGGTCAACTGCGCGACGATGGCCGCGGCCGCCACCTTTGCATGATTGTTCGCCATGTGCCCGCTCTTGGGCATCAGCTGCGCGACCTGGATCGCATCGCCGATCACGAAAATGTCCTTCGCCACCGATGATTCGAAGGTCTGGTAGTTGATGCCGCACCAGCGCTTGTTCGCCATGTTGGCAAGCTCGGTCTGCAGCGCGATCTTGCCTGCTCGCATCGCGGGCAGCGCGTTGATGACGTCGGCTTTCACGTCTTCCTGCACATCGAACCTGATCAGCCCCTCGGCGGGCGATACGCCGATCGCCTTGTGCTGGTTGCGGTATTCGACGATGCCCGCATAGCGCTCGGCCCATGCTTTTTTAAACAGCGCCGGCTTCGAGACCACGTCCTGATTCGCGTCCAGCACCAGTACCTTGCTCTTCGGCTTGTGGTTCTTGAAGTACCACGCGACCTGGCACGCGCGCTCGTATGGTCCGGGCGGGCAGCGGAACGGCGCCTCGGGGATGGTGATCGCATACACGCCGCCGTCCGGCATCGCCTCCAGTTGCCTGCGCAGTGCGAGCGTCTCGGGCCCGGCCTTCCACGCATGCAGTACCGTGCCGGCCTGGTGGGCCTGCGCCAGTCCGTCGATGCTGTCAAAATTCATGTCGACGCCCGGCGACACCACCAGCTTGTCGTATTGAAGGCTGGCGCCGCCGCCTAGCCGGACCGTCCGTTTCGCCGGGTCGATCGCGGCCGCATAGTCATTGGCCACAGTGATGCCGTGGTTGCGCGAGAGTGTTGAATACGGACGGCTGATGTCGTCCAGCGTGCGGCTCCCGCCGACCACCAGATTCGACAGCGGGCAGGAGATGAAGGCCTTGTCCGGCTCGACCAGGGTGACGTCGATCTGCCCGTTCGACAGCAGCCGGATGTATTTTGCTGCGGTCGCGCCGCCGTAGCCGCCGCCGATGATGACGACCTTCGCGCCGCGCATCGCGCGCGCCGATGCTGCGCTGCCCAGCAGCGCAAGCGATGCGCCGGCCTGCAGGAAGCTTCTGCGATCCATTCTTCTTCTCTCCTGGTCAGGGTTTCTGGGCCGCGAAAAATTCCGCCAGCTGGCGGATCTGCGCTTCGCTGTAGCCTTTTGCGAGCTGGTGCATGATCGTCGCTTCGCGCTCGCCGTTCCGGAAGGCCAGCATCTGTTTCGTGATGTGCTCGGCGCTGAGGCCGGCGAGGCCGGGCAGGGCGGCGTCCTTCACTGCTCGGCCTTCGGTGCCATGGCAGTTCGCGCAGGTGGCGGCGAGGCTTTGCGTGTAAAGTTTTTGCGCGTCGTCAGCCAGCGTCGGCATCGACACGAGCAGTGTCAGGCCAGCGAGCGTTGCAGCCAGGGATTTTTGTTCGGGCATCTGCTGTCTCCTGCAGTGCGATTGAGTTGTTGTAGGGGCTCGTGTCGGGCATCAAGCGCTGCACGTCGTGCCCGATTCTACCTTCAAAAAAATGCGCTGCTATACTCCCGCTCACAATACTTAGCTGACATCCGGAGACTTCCCGCCATGAAGAAATTGCTGCTCCCGTTCGTTCTTGCCATTGCAGCTTCCGGCGCACATGCGGACTGGACCCGGGTCGACCATGCATCCGGCGATTTCGCGCTGTACGTCGACCACGACACCCGCAAGAGCTCAGGTGTCGACCTGATCCAGATGTGGCACCTGCTCGATTACACCGCCCAGCAGGAAGTCGACGGCAAGCCTTTCCGCTCGCTGAAAGGCCAGGACGAATATGATTGCGGCCGGCGCCTCCGCCGTGATGTGCTTCATCTGTGGCATGTGGACGGCATGGGCAATAGCCACAATGTGAAGTCGGCCTACAAGCCCGGCCCGTGGACCGCGCCCGAGCCGGGTAGTCCGGCCGAGGCGCTACTGCGCGTGGCTTGCGGGGACAAGTAAACGTCACCGCAATGGGCACGCCGCGCAAGTTCGGCCGGCTGCTGCCGGCGCCCGAAAATTTCGTGCCGCCGGCGCTGGCCGCAGAGATACAAGCGCACGGACTCGACGATGCGCGCCGTGATTTCCTGCGCCGCAGCTTCGCGGCCGCCGGTGCCGCGCTGGCCTCCGGCGCGTCGTTCGCCGCGGACGGCGACCCGGCGATACTCAAGCCGCAGAAGCATGCGACTTCGCTCGGCCACCCGGTCACCCATTTGCCGTACGGCCAGCCATCGAAACACGAGGGCAACCTGCAGCGCCGCGAGTCCCCCGGACTGACCAAGCGGCGCGAGAGCAGCATCTCGTTCACGCCACTGCAGGGCCTGTTCGGCATCATCACGCCCAGCGGGCTGCATTTCGAGCGCCATCACGCCGGCTGGCATGACATCGATCCTGCGTCGCACCGGCTCATGGTCAACGGACTGGTGGCGACGCCGAAGGTCTACACCATGGCCGACCTGATGCGCCTGCCGTCGGTATCGCGCATGCATTTCATCGAGTGCGGTGCGAACTCCGCGATGGACTGGGCCGGCCCTGCAGTGCCATCGGTGCAGTACACGCACGGCATGCTTTCGTGCTGCGAGTTCACCGGCGTGCCGCTGTCGCTGCTGCTGGAAGACTGCGGTATCGACAAGGCCAGCGCGCAATGGGTGCTGGCCGAGGGCGCCGACGGCGCCAGCCTGACGCGCAGCATACCGATCGAGCGCGCGCTCGACGACGCGATCGTCGCCTGGGGAATGAACGGCGAGATGCTGCGTCCCGAGAACGGCTATCCGCTGCGCCTCGTGGTGCCAGGCGCACAGGGCGTGTGCTGGGTCAAGTGGTTGCGCCGGCTCGAGGTCGGCGATGCACCATACGCTACGCGCGAGGAGTCTACCCAGTATCTCGACCTGATGCCGGATGGACTGCAGCGCCAGTATTCGATCATCCAGGAATGCAAGTCGGTAATCACCTCGCCGTCCGGCGGTCAGCGCCTGCTGGAGCGCGGCTTCTTTAATATCACCGGGCTGGCCTGGTCCGGGCGCGGCCGGATTGCGCGGGTCGACGTGTCGGTCGACGGCGGCCGCAACTGGAGGACGGCACGGCTGGAGTCGCCGGTGCTGCCCAAGTGCCTGACCCGCTTCAATATCGACTGGGAGTGGGACGGCAAGCCCTACATCCTGCAGTCGCGCGCGATCGACGAAACCGGGCATGTGCAGCCGAAGGTCGCTGCGCTGCGCGCCGTGCGCGGCACGCGCTCCGTTTATCACAACAATGCCATCCAGTCGTGGCAGGTGTCTTCCGCCGGAGAGGTCGCGAATGTGCAGGTTTCGTAGGGGGCTGGCCTGCCTGCTGGCGTCTGCGCTGTTACTGGCAGGCGCGGCGCACGCCGGGAAATTTGCCGGCATCGGGCGCCCCGCGACGCCGGCGGAGATCGCTGCGTGGGACATCGACGTCCGTGCCGATTTCAAGGGGCTGCCGCCGGGCTCGGGCAGCGTCGCCAGCGGCGAGCGCATCTGGGTCGCGAAGTGCGCCAGTTGCCACGGCGACTTCGGCGAATCGCCGATGGTCTTTCCGCCGCTGGTGGGCGGCACCACCCGGGCCGACATTGAACGCGGCCGGGTGGCCGGACTGACCGCGGTCACCGAGAACGCGAAGACCACGATGATGAAACTGGCCACGGTATCGACGCTGTGGGACTACATCTACCGAGCCATGCCGTTCGATGCGCCGAAGAGCCTGACAGTGGACGAGGTCTATGCAGTGACCGCTTTCCTGCTGAACCTTGCCGACGTGGTGCCGTCCGACTTCACGCTCAACGAGAAGAGCATCGCCGAGGTGCAGGCGCGCATGCCCAACCGCGCCGGCAACACGACGCAGCACGGCATGCTGTCCGCGAACGGCAAGCCGGATGTGAGCGGAGATGACTGCATGAACAACTGCCGTACCAATCCCGGCTCCCTGGTCGTGCTGCCTCCGGGCGTCAACGGCCTGAACGGCAACCTGGCCGACCAGAACCGCGGCTACGGGGCGATCCGCGGTATCGACACCGGCCGCCGCAGATAACTATTCCATGGACGATCGTCAGACACACCCTTCCGATCCTGCACGCCGCGACGCGATGCGCGTTGCGTCGGCGCTCGCGCTGGCCTTTGGCGCCGGCCTGCTTAAGCCGGGTGAACTGTTCGCTGCTGCGCCCGGCTGGGGTGCCGACTGGAACGGGGCAGTCTATTCGGCCAAAAGTCTCGAAGCCTTCGTTCTGGCAATGAATGGCGATACCACCACGCCGAACACCTCCCGCACCGTGGTCAACCGCGGCAAGGTGCCGGGCCTGGGCCCGGCGAAAGAGGGCGACCTGCTGCTGGAGGCCCCGGAACTGGCAGAGAACGGCACCAATGTGCCGGTCACCATCACGAGCCTGATCCCGGGCACCGACTTCATTGCGCTGATCGCGGACCACAATCCCAATCCGGTGTGCGTGGGCTTCAATGTGCTGCCGGTGAACGAACCGCGCTACTCGGTGCGGATCAAGGTGGCCGAGACATCGACCCTCGTGGCGGTGGCGCGCGCCAACGGACAATGGCATTACACGCTGCGCGACATCACCGTGATGATCGGCGGCTGTCTCGGCTGACGGAGAGGGAAGATGGCAGAGCCGATGCGCGTGCGCGCGGTCCAGAGCGGCGAGTGGACCGAGGTGAAGATCCTGATGAAGCACCGGATGCTGTCCCGGCTCGGGTGGGACACCAGCGGGCGGCTGATTGGCCCGCATTTCATCCAGACGGTGCGTGGCACCTGCAACGGCCAGCCGGTGCTGCATGTCAATTTCGGTATTTCAGTATCGCGCGATCCGTACTTTGCGTTCCGGTTCAAGGGCGGCAAGCCGGGCGACAAGGTAGTCATTACCTGGGTGGACAACCAGAACGACACCCGTACCGACGAAGCGACTATTTCCTGACTGCGCGGTCACGTTAACTACTGGTCCTTTCGTGTGGGCGAGCGCGAGGAATGCGCTGCCCAGAGTTTACGTTTTGCAATCTGAGATATTGCTTGATTTTGTGAACAGCAAAGCTCTGCTTTGAGAAATTTTGTGGTGCCTCTTCATTTCCGCGTGTGCTTTTTTGGAGAATCCCTCGGTACAATCGACCCGCTAATCGATGTGGCGATCTGATGATCGTACGCCGCGACGGCAGAGACACGCGCCTGTTCCTGGGGCGTTGTGGGACAAAAACAGAGGGAGACATCATGAAGATGAGTAGCAAGATGCTGGGGTTCGCCCTGGCTGGTTCGCTGGCAGCTGCATTTTCGGCGCCGGCTGCAGCAATGGGCCCGACCGCGGCCGATCTGATCAACGACGCGAAGACCACCAACAACATCACCACCTACGGGATGGGCTATGGCCAGCAGC
>VFQO010000584.1_pt1 | contig 37259 bp, 34 predicted proteins | sample 3512331 | NCBI WGS metagenome assembly VFQO01 (sample SAMN10412371, study PRJNA504923) | tailings metagenome | isolation source: Replicate 3 from Balatoc abandoned mine | place: Philippines: Itogon, Benguet | collected 2017-08-28 | reverse complement strand
GGATCAAATCGATTCTCGGTTGGATGTTTGACAAAGAGAATGTTTTGAATCATTCGCTTGGCCAGACTTTCTTGATCTGGATCAGAAGAGGTGCTTGGCACAAATTTCTGAGTGTTTTCCAAACTGATCTCAAAGACCTCCCGTCCATCAGGGAAGTTATAGTGATGAAACTTATCCCAATCGGGTTCTTTTTCGAAGAATGGGAGAATCAATTCCTGAGATTCGGTTCGAAAGTTGGAACCCCGCTCGGGAAGTCGGAGTTTGGTTTTGTTTTCTTCAAACCAAGCTTTGACTTTGGCTACGGGAGTGCGATCTGCCAGCTCGATTTTGGGGGCCTCGGGTTCATCCACGCAGGAGGTAAGGAGGAGATTCATGGTCATGAAAAAGGCTAGAAAGGCTAAAAAAACCGAATCTACTCAGGTTTTTGTAATAGGGGGGGGGCAAATTTGTTTTTCATAAAAAGGATATGTTTTGTTTAGTTTAAAACTCGCTAAAAGATCAAACCTATTTCTTTAAAAGTCAAGCTTGCCTTTAATGATTGCCCATACTTGTAGCGCAATTTCGGTAGGATTGGATTTTTTTGCTTAGTCTCATTAGTAGAGCTTGACTGTAGAAACAGTTTTTCATGAGAAAAGCCCAAATCGATCGATTTGGGCTTTTTAATATCCATATAATCAATTTAATTTTCAACAGCCTAAATTTCTCCTTTGGCATTATATGAAACTTGTAGGAATTTTAGACTATCCGATTTGGAATTAAATAATTCATTTTTTTCTATAAGAAAATAAGAATCATAGCTTAAATAAAACCATTTAATGAAATCTAGAGTAGAATCGTATAGAACGGGATATCTAATTAGGTTTTCTCTCATAATTATAATTCTTTTATGATCATAACTGTTTCCTATATTGACGATTAGATTTGGGCTCCTATTAAAATTTTTCCTGTATGAAATCATTATTTTCTCTCCAATTTTCTCTTCTCTTTTATAAGAAAGCGAATCTTCGGTATCAAAAACAATTAGCAATGTGTCTCCTTCTTCTGCATAGGTATTAGATTTATCAATAGTAATAGTATTATTTTTATCGACTTTTTTACATGAGAGTATTAAACAAAGGCAAATGATTGAATAAATACAGGTTTTCATTGGATACAAGATTTTGTTAATTCCCTGTCTAAATTTTGAAGATCTTGCAAAACCTTTCGATCCTCATGTTTCATCTCATTCCATTCTTTTGTACTATTTAATCCATGCCAAGCCATTGCTGTATAAAAAGTTGGATTTATTCCTTTTGGCCATCTACTAGATCCTCCTACTGCATTGTAGAATTCACTCGCTCCCAATAATGGATGAATTTCCTGAAGTGTTTTTGCTATTTTTCCGACAATATAATCAGCCATAAAATTATGTTGCTGTTGAGTATCATTTTTTGGATAAAGTCTTTTATATTCTTCGAAATTATTCTGAAAATTCCCTACGAATAAGGAGCCTCTTTTTTGACCTACAGCATTATATATTTCAGCATGGATGATTTCGTGGAGTATAACTCTAGCTACTTCCAAAGATTTCATGTCATTCACTTTTTTTTCATTAAGTGTGATAATAATATTATTGTGACCATAGGTGGTTCCGTCAGTTTCAGCATTTGCCTCAGGTTTAATTGTAGTTCCTACTCTTAAGGTCACGTTTTTGTCTGAAGTCTTATCCGTGAATTCAGCCAAACTATTGACAAATTGACTTATTGATAGTATCTCTTGAGCGCATTTTAATTTTTGATTTGAAGAGAAGCTAGTGTCAATATAAATCGTCAATTTTGGCAAAGGTACATCCGGCACAGCGTATGAACCTATTGATCCACCTCCCCAAGGAGTATACCCATCTCCGTAGTAATTGCTTGCTGTGCCTGAGTTTAAGGTACTGGAATCCAATCCACCCATACTGCACGATTGGGAATAGGTGGTGTCAAGGCTGGTTATGGTTACGGTACTGCCGGCTACGCTTACGTTGATCCATACCGTTTCCATGATTTTGCACCTCACGTCTTTGTTTTCAAGGCCAATCCCTACTTTCCCACTGGGTGAGGATTTTTTGAAGGTTCGGCTTTCTGTGATCTGGCCTTTTTCGATTTGGAATCCTACCAGATAATGCTCGTCGTAAGAAAATAGATCAATCCAACCGCTCCATTTTTCATCAATCATCTGGTAATTAATCTCTTTGAAGTCACGTTTGGAAGTTTCTTCATCGGGGTAATAGCGCACAATCAGCGGATCAAATCGATTCTCGGTTGGATGTTTGACAAAGAGAATGTTTTGAATCATTCGCTTGGCCAGACTTTCTTGATCTGGATCAGAAGAGGTGCTTGGCACAAATTTCTGAGTGTTTTCCAAACTGATCTCAAAGACCTCCCGTCCATCAGGGAAGTTATAGTGATGAAACTTATCCCAATCGGGTTCTTTTTCGAAGAATGGGAGAATCAATTCCTGAGATTCGGTTCGAAAGTTGGAACCCCGCTCGGGAAGTCGGAGTTTGGTTTTGTTTTCTTCAAACCAAGCTTTGACTTTGGCTACGGGAGTGCGATCTGCCAGCTCGATTTTGGGGGCCTCGGGTTCATCCACGCAGGAGGTAAGGAGGAGATTCATGGTCATGAAAAAGGCTAGAAAGGCTAAAAAAACCGAATCTACTCAGGTTTTTGTAATAGGGGGGGGGCAAATTTGTTTTTCATAAAAAGGATATGTTTTGTTTAGTTTAAAACTCGCTAAAAGATCAAACCTATTTCTTTAAAAGTCAAGCTTGCCTTTAATGATTGCCCATACTTGTAGCGCAATTTCGGTAGGATTGGATTTTTTTGCTTAGTCTCATTAGTAGAGCTTGACTGTAGAAACAGTTTTTCATGAGAAAAGCCCAAATCGATCGATTTGGGCTTTTTAATATCCATAAAATCAATATAATTCTTCAACAGCCTAAATTTCTCCTTTGGCACTAAAAGAAACTTCTAGGAATTGTAGGCTATCGGAAGTGGAATTAAATAACTCTTGCTTTTCTATAAGGAAATAAGAATTATAACTTAGATAAAACCATCTATTGAAATCTATAGCGGAATCGTATAGAACAGAAAATCTAGACAATTCTTGTTTTTGGAGGTATAATATGGTTTGATCAGGATAATGTCCTAAATTAATTATCAAATTAGGAGATTTAATGAAGTTTTTTCGATAGTGTATATAAGTTTTACCGTCAATGAGTTCCGATCTTCGAAAGGAAAGAGAATCTTCTGGATTTGCTACAAAAAACTGGACAATCTTTTAAGCTTGTGATTGATTTGATCTAATGCCGCCTGCCGCGGGGCTACTCAACTAATCAGGTGGATTTAGAAAAAAATCCTCCTGATTAGTTCGAGTTCAATTTTCTTCAGGCAGCTATTGTTTTTGCTATTTCACCGAACTGCTCTGGAGTGAGGTAGTTCAGTCGGGAATGTTTTCTTTTTTTGTTGTACCAGATTGTAGGGTGGAATTTCCAATTCCACCCAGCTCCTACCTAAACTTTAGAGGTACCGTGGTTAAGTCAAACAAGCAATAAAACAACTAGTCCAATCCCAATTGATTGCAATTAAAATGACCCGTCTAATCATATTTTTGGCAGGATTCATTTTTTGCCTGTTGGTATTCAGTGTATCTACAAGCTTCCTAGTCAATTTGATTTCCTTCAAGAGGCTAAGTCTAGGCGGCCGATATGACGCTTTTTCTACCTTCATTATGTCTAGTCCGTCTATGTTTGGGTATTACTGCATTCATTTCCTAGTTCATTATTTGAAGCCTGAGTGGGATCGAAATCCCAAATATGCCTTGGTTTATATGGCTATAGGAGTTAGCTATATGTATGTATTTAGGTTTTTATTACCCATTATTGGTTTGATTTCAAGAAGCATTACTGTTATTTATGAATTTCTAGGAATCGCCATTTCTGGGGGATTAACTTATTGGGTACTTCGGGATTCTTTTGAAAAATAGGTGGATGTTTTATTGATGTTTTATTTCAACTTAAGAAAAAGGGATAATGAGCAAGATAAAACCTATCGATTGGATTGAAAAGATCCTTTAGTTTTATTGACTTGACCAAAAAACATATACCCCAGGATACTTTTTCTACAAGCGTGGCCAGAAATACCCTGCTACTGCTTTTAGGAATGCTATTCATTAATGTCTCACCTACTTTTGGTCAAAGTAAGGACAGTTTAATTGAAATAGTTTGCAACTCGCTTCACCCTACCAAGTATAAAGTATTGAATCATACATTCTCAATTTCAGAAGAATTTGATGAAGGCAAGGCATTCGAGTCCGCTATATTTCCAATTATTAAAGAAGGGAATTTGATCGCAAATAGCTTCTCTGATTTATTGGGAGAGGAGATCGATTTTCGAGCTCTGAATGATGATATAAAGCGACAGGTTGTTTATCCGATTACTACCAATTGCAAATTGAAGACCTTCCAAAAGCATCCTTCAAAATCCAAAAAGCATTTCAGCGTCAAGATTTCAAATCCTGTAATTCTGAGTGGAAAAAACAAGACAATCGGAATTTTGCTTATTCGTTCAAATAGCAACAATTACATTCTTTCTCCATTGACTGTGCTTCTCTTCGAATAGAATGAGGAGTCTTGGATCTAAATTAAGCGCCAAGAATTAGAATTTCACGATTAAAAACTGAAAAAGCCGCTTGAAAGTGATTTCAAGCGGCTTTTTCTTTTTCAATTTGGAATTACATCTTAGGAAGTACCACAGTATCCACAGAGTGAATTACCCCATTGGATTGCCATACGTCGGCGATGGTCACTTTGGACTGGCCTCCGTTTTCATCTGTGATGTAGAGATCTTTGCCCTTCATCCATGCAGTCAGCTTTCCGCCTTGTACCGTCGTCAGGACAGCTTTGCCATTTCCTTTTTTGATCGCGTCAGCAATGTCCTTGGAGCCCATTTTGCCAGCCACCACATGGTAAGTCAGCACCGCGGTGAGTTTGCCTTTGTTTTCGGGCTTGAGTAGCGTTTCCACTGTTCCGGTAGGAAGCTTGAGAAATGCAGCGTTATCCGGCGCAAATACCGTGAATGGACCTGAAGTCTGAAGCGTCTCTACCAATCCTGCTGCTTTGACCGCAGCTACCAGCGTGGTGTGGTCTGCAGAGTTGACTGCATTTTCCACGATGTTTTTGGAGGGATACATGGGCGCACCACCGACTTCTACAGTTTTTTCCATCTGTGCAAATGCAGCATGTGCGGATAGAAATGCGAAGGCTGCCAAAGTCATTTTCAAGAAATTTTTCATGGTTTTGATTGTGTTTGTTGAATTTGGAAGCACTTACGAGGGGAAAAATGAAACTGGATTTAGACCGATAGAAAATTTTTCAAGAAAAAAATCAGAAGCAATGAGTTCCTCGAAGACTTTTACTCAAAAAAGCCCAAAAATGGTAGCTTTGTGACCGGAATAAATCGCAACTCATGTACCAGGAGAAAATCGAAGCCATCAAAGCTGCCATTGCCGCTGCCGACGCCCAAACACCCGACCAACTCGAAGCTTATCGAATGGAGTTTATCTCCAAGAAAAGTATGGTAGGTGAGCTTTTTGCCGCGATGGGCCAAATCCCAAATGAGGAAAAACGCGCCTACGGTCAGTTGGTAAATGGAGTGAAACAATTGGCTGAGGAGAAATTTCAGGAGCTGATCGAGAAAGTCAATGCCACGAATAAAAAGTCAAAATCTGCAGATATTGACTTGACACTTCCTCCTTCCAATCAGGCTTTGGGTGGAATCCACCCGCTTACGGCTACCCGTCAGCGGATCATCGAGATCTTTGAACGTATCGGATTCAACCTTTCTGAAGGTCCGGAGATCGAAGACGATTGGCACAACTTCACCGCGCTTAACTTCCCAGAAAACCACCCTGCACGAGAGATGCAGGACACGTTTTTCATCGAAAAAAATCCGGATATCGCCCTTCGTACGCACACTTCGTCCGTGCAGGTGCGGGTGATGGAAAATCAAAAACCTCCCATCCGAACCCTTTCTCCGGGTCGCGTGTACCGTAACGAAGCAATTTCTGCCCGTGCTCATTGCATCTTCCATCAGGTAGAAGGGCTTTATGTAGATGAAAATGTGGGTTTCGCAGATCTGAAAAATACCCTTTATCACTTTGCCAAGGAGATGTTTGGCAAGGAGACTAAAGTTCGATTCCGACCTTCTTTCTTCCCTTTCACCGAACCAAGCGCGGAGATCGATATTTCCTGCTTGATCTGCGGAGGCAAAGGTTGCAACGTGTGTAAGCATAGCGGTTGGGTAGAAATCGGCGGTTCGGGAATGGTCGATCCGAATGTGCTTGAAAACTGCGGAATTGACTCGAAAAAATATACTGGCTTTGCCTTCGGGATGGGTATCGAGCGAATCGCGATGCTGAAATATCAGATCCGAGACTTGAGATTGTTTACCGAAAATGACGTGCGATTCCTGCGGCAATTTAGGCCGATGTTGTAGAACAAGGGAAGGCTGATCGGGAGATTGGCTTTTTTTGGTTTCCCGCAGATTAACGAGGATTAATTTCGCAGATCGGCGCTGATTATTGAAAAGTCTATTTCCCACAGAATTACACAGATCCTTTTTCCTAAATATAAAATCTGTGGGAATCTGTGAAAAAGATCAGTGAAAATCTGTGGGGAATATAGGTGGACAAATCCGCGCTCATCTGCGTCTTTTTCTGCGCAGATCAGCGGGAAATTAAATCTCTGCTTGAAAGGACTCCAATCCACCTACCTCCAACTTAACCAAAAACACATCTCCGCTCTGCGGAAAGTTTTTCAAATCATCCCCTGTCAGATTTTCCTGAGCTGTGGTAACCAGCATTATATCCAGATTTTCTCCACCCAAGCAGCAAGAAGTGACATGGGGAACGGGCAATTCGATTTTGTCTACCAAATCTCCTGTTTCGGGATTCCAGCAATACACACCCGAACCCGCATAATGCGCCACCCATAGCATCCCTTCCCGATCGATGCACATCCCGTCAGGGAAGCCCAATCCCTCCGGAATCTCCACAGCAATTCGTCGAAACTCAATAGCGCCAGACTTGGGATCAAAAGCAAATTCCTTAATCTTCTTCGTGGGCGTATCGATAAAGAAAAACGTTTTTTGATCGGCAGTCCAGGCCATTCCGTTGGAAATGGTGAGGTTTTCCAGCTGCACTTTTGGCTGAAAATCGGGTCCGATCCGATACAGCGAACCCGCACCTTCGGTAAATAGCGTGCTCAGCGTCCCGATCCAGATTCGGCCTTTGGGATCGACCTTTCCGTCATTAAAGCGATTCAAAGTCAAATCCGATTCAACTTCACAAAGCTCTTCGATCACCTCAGTTTCCCAATCGTAACGAACCAACCTTCGATCCAAACCCAAAATCAGTTTCCCGTTTTGTCCTTCCAAAACCACAGCCAATCGATGAGGAAAATGCCTGATTTCGAGTTGCTCGGTGACCAAGTGGTATCGATGAAGGTTTCCCTTTTCGATATCTACCCAGAAAAAACAGCCGAGCTTGGCAATCCAAAGTGGGCCTTCGCCCAAAAAACACTGACTAGGGATAGATTTTATTGAGGCATTTGCCATGTTGGTTGGATTGGAAAATTGGAAGATTGGGAAAACTCTAATGTCTAGGGAGAGGGCAAACTAGAGTTTTGATCTCGTAAATCGTCATTCGTAACTCCTAAATCAATTATGCCAGTACTGCCCAATCTTCTTCTTCAAAAACGCCACACTGCGCTCGAGTTGATCCATGCCGTCCACACCATCTTCGATGCTGATCCAGTTGTCAAAGCCGACACGCTTAAGTTCGGTGAAAATGGCATCGTAGTCATTCATCCCTTTTCCGATTTCTCCATGACTTAACATTTTTGCGTAGCCTACGGCTCCACCCTCTACTTTTCGCAGGTCTTCAACCGTACCATACTTCAAAAAGCGATCGCTCGCGTGCATGGTCACCACTCGCTCCGAAACGTCATACAATAAGTCTAGCGGATCCTCTCCAGCCAAGAAGGTATTGCTTGGATCATAGTTTACCCCAAAGTTGGGATGGTGGATGGAGTTAACCAGCTTGGTAAAAATGGCTCGCTTCTGTGCAAACTCGGGGTATTCCCAGAAGTCGTCCTTGTAATGATTTTCGATGATCAGGGTAATTCCCAGACTTTGGGCATAAGGGAGACAGGCTTCTATGCAGTCTTTGGCGAGTTGAATTCCCTCTTCCACCGAGAGTTCGGGGCGATATTGACCGGAAAGCACCCGGCAGTATTTTCCTCCCAAAGCATCCGTCATCTCGATCCAGCGCTTTTGCTTTAGGATTTCATTTTCCCGGAAAGCTTTGTCCCGATGGGTAAAATCCGGTGAGCAACACATCATGGGGATGACCATGCCCTCGTTTTCGACCATTCGGCGGAATTTGGACCAGTTTTTTTCATCAGCCATCTCCAAAAATCCTGCATACCACTCCAGTCCATCCAGTTTTAGCGGCGTGGCAAGTTTGACCCAGTCGGCAATTTTCATACTCCCATCCTTGCAGAGCTGCTGCATAAAGGCCTTGGGAAAGGCGGCTAATTTTGGCATAAATCAGTGAATCGTTGAAGTGTCTTTGGGGGCATTTCGCCCGATCAGAGGGTACTGCTCCAGATCGACGACCTGACCGGAAATCGGCCCTGCTTCATCTGAAAGCCAGTAAATGCAAGCTGCAGCAATCTCCTCCGGCCAGAGAATCCGACCTGCGGGAGCGTACATTTTGGGAAGGTCTTCGTACCAGGTTTCGGAAAGGCCGTGATCCTTTTTACGTTCTTTTTCCCGTTCCGTAAGTACCCAGCCCGGATTGATCTGATTAACGCGGACGCCGTGACCGCGAATCAACGAATCACCCAGATTTCGGGTGAGGGTCATTAGAGCCCCTTTGGAAATAGAATAGGCAAGCAAGTTGGGTTCCCCGCTCCAGGCGTTGACCGAGCCGATGTTCAGAACATTGCCTTTGTTTTTGGCGAGCTCGGGAAGCGCAGCCTGAATCAGCAAAAAGGGGGAAATGGCATTGATGTCGAGGACTTTTTGGAGAAAAGCCCGGTCGGTGTTTTCGATATTGGACTGGATCACCCAGGCGGCATTGTTGACCACTGCATCGAGCTTGCCAAATCGATCCAACGCCAGCTTGACCAAGCGCTCCGGACAACCCTCGGTGGAAATATCTTCCTGGTGAAAAACGGCATTTTGAGCGCCGATTTCTTCCAGGACTTCTTGCCCCAGAAATCCCTCCAAACCGTGAAGAACCACTTTGGCACCTTCAGTCACACATCGCTTGGCGATGGCTTTTCCTATGCCTGTGGTACTTCCGGTGACGATGATGACTTTGTCTTTGAGTTGCATATTAGACAGGCTTTAAAACCGCTTTTACAATTTGTCCGGTATGCATTTTTTCAAAAGCTTCATGCCAATCCGTGATCGGCCAAACGCCTCCGATAATCGGCTTCACATTCAATGCCCCACTAGCCAGCAAAGCAATCACCCGCTCCCAAATCGGCCAATTATGACTGAAACTTCCCTGGAGACGCACATTTTTCTGCACGATCGGGTCGATGGAAAAATTAAGCGGCTGTGGTCCCCAGCCCACTTTGGTGATTTGCCCATTGGGACGCACCAACTTCATGGCGGTCTTGAGCGTAATGCTGTGTCCGGCGGCATCCACCACCAAGTCAGCTCCTAATCCATCCCGCTTTTTGGCCCATGCTTCAGCCGCATCTTCTCCGATCAGCGGATCGCAACCGTAGGCGTTTTTGGCGATTTCCAATCGACCTCGATCAGCTTCCAAGCCCAATACCGCCACTTCTGCTCCACAAAGCCGGGCCACTGCGGCACAAAGAATCCCGATGGTCCCCGGGCCGATTACGACGACCCGATCTCCGGGTTTGATATGTGAATTTCCAACTAGAGAATTGAAAGCCACACAGCAAGGCTCGGTCAGGCAGGCTTCTTCGAAAGACAAATTCTCAGGTACATGATGCAGACATCTCGCCGGTACCCGAACAAATCGGGTCATGGCACCATTGACTCCGTAGCCGAAGCCTTTGCGGTTAGGATCAAGGTTATAAAGTCCGACTTTGCTCATGGGATTGAGTGAGTCGATGACTGCGGCTGTTTCGGAGACGACCCGATCGCCGACTTTCCATCCTGACACCCGAGAGCCCAAGGCTGCTATTTTTCCCCCAAACTCATGCCCCAAGACTACCGGATAATTCACCGGCCAACTGTGATCTGAAGTCCACTGATGCAGGTCACTGCCGCAAACACCGACATTCTCGACTTCGAGAAGAATGTCGTCTTCGCCGATTTCAGGTATGGGTATTTCACGGATTTCTACCGAATGCTTTTGCTCGGAATAGTTGACTACTGCGGGTATTTTGGTACTGGACATGGCTTAGGATTTAGAGGGGAAAACAGTGGTTTGGGCATGGATGGCTTGGCAAATCATTCGAAGAGAAGATTCAAGGTCTCCATCTGCAGTTTTGAAAGAATCTGCATCAATGGTCAGCGGAGCGCCCAAAACGACCAACGGAGCGCCGTATAGTGGGCATTGGATTGCTTGTTCGAGGGAAAGTCCCCCTACAGCCTGTACCGGAATATTGACCGCAGCGACTACCTCTTGAAGTTGATCAAGCGGACTAGGCATTCGATGACCTGCCGCAGCAATACCCCTTCGCTCATCGTAACCGATGTGGTGGATGACATAATCACAGCCCAAGTCTTCCAAAAATTTAGCCCCCTCCACCATGTCCGGGCAGATCATGTTGTCGCCCATCACTTCGACGCCAAAGTCTTTGCCGGCTTTGACCACACACTTGATCGTCTCGGCATGGGCACGCGCCATGACTACCACGTGGGTAGCGCCAGCTTTGGCCATCATTTCGGCCTCGAGATAGCCACCATCCATGGTTTTGAGATCGGCAACGATGGGAATTCCCGGAAAAGCTTCTCTCAATTTTCGGACTCCATGGAGCCCTTCGGCGAGGATCAAGGGGGTTCCGGCTTCCAGCCAGTCCACACCGGCTCTCAAAGCTAAGGCTGCCGTTTCCAGCGCTTCGTCAATATTGGTCAGATCGAGGGAGATCTGCACGATTGGCTTCATAGGTTTTGGGGTTATTGTCAAAGTGGAATATAAAATTTTCTCCACGATTTTTCTGAAAATCTCAATGAAAGGCGAAACACATGGAAGAACTGCTATGGAATTTGATTATTTTATGCTGACAAAAAATTGGTAAAATCACACCACCCATCCAATTTCCATTTTATGGCCGAAAAGCGAAAAATCACTTTAAAAGACATAGCGAGAGACCTCAAACTTTCCCCTTCCACGGTTTCCCGAGCGCTAAACGGGTACCCTTCTCTTTCGGAAGAAACCATCCAGATGGTGAAAGAATACGCCGAAAAGCACCACTACACGCCCAACACCATGGCGGTCAATTTTCGGAAAAACAGAACCTCGATCCTAGGCATGATCGTGCCTCAGATTGTGCATCACTTTTTCTCCACTACCATCAGCGGAGCCTTGGAAACGGCGAAGAAACATGGATACAGCATCCTTTTGGCACAATCCTATGACCACCTGAAAGATGAGATTCTTGCCAGTCAATACTTACTCGGCATGGGAGTAGACGGCCTGCTGATCTCCGTGTCCAACGAAACGCAAGAAGCGGAACACCTTCAAGCATTTTTGGAAGAAGGAAAACCGGTGGTGCAGTTTGACAAAATCACAGATTTCCTGGTGGGACCCAAATTGGTGGTGGACGACTTTGAAGGAGCTTATCAGGCCGTGACGCACCTGATCAAGCAGGGCTATCGAAAAATCGCCCATCTCAGCGGCCGAATGGAAGTAAAAAATGCCAACGCGAGATTTTTGGGCTACAAAAAAGCCTTGGAAGATCACGGACTCACTTTAAACGAAGCTTGGGTTTGTCCTTGCTTTGACATCTCCGAACAAGAAGGTTTTGACTTTACCAAAAGCCTGATGGAAAGCCCAAATCCACCCGATGCGATTTTTTGCATTACCGACTTGGTAGCACTAGGGGCAATGAATTATTTAAAGTCTTCCGGCTACCAAATCCCCGATCAAGTTGGTCTGATGGGCTTCAGCAACTGGATGCTTTCCGAATTTACCACACCAGCCTTGAGTTCTGTGGATCAGTTTGGCTATACCATGGGAAGCAAGGCGACCGAAATGCTGATAGAACAGCTCAAGCATCAGGATTTGGGAGAAAATGAACTCGTTAAGCTCCCTACCGAGCTAGTGGTTCGCAAATCATCGGTGAAAGGTTAAGCAAAAAATCCTGGCAGATTTTCAAACCCTGCCAGGATTCATCAACTTTTTGGCTCAAAAATCCGGAAACCATACGGTTCCAAAATCAAGTGCTCATGATCCGGACCTAGGGCAACTTCCGATTGAGTCCAGTGATCGTAAAGTTTTCCAGCGCCTTCTCCTTGCTCGCGGAAAGCATACCAAGTCAGGTAAGCCGCCTTGTCAGAGAAGTTGAAGAGGCAATACATCCGCTCATTTCCCATTCGTCGGATAAATCCTGCCACATGGATATTATGCGGACTCATCCATGAAATATTGCTGAGGTCACTGAAAAGTCCATTGGTTTTTCTGACTTGAAGCAATCTTTTGGTGCCTTCAAATATCTGCTGCTCCACTGTGCCCTCCACCTTTTTGCGATTGACCTTTTCCCAATCGATCACCGGTCGGTGCATCCAGCGGTTGTCATAGCTTTTTCCTGGATCAGTTTGGTAGCTGTAGTCATTGGTATAGCCTACTTCATCTCCATAAAACAACATCGGCAATCCACCGAGGAAAATCGAATGCGCCTGCATCATCAGAATTTTCTGGATGCTTTGGTCGATAGCAGGACCATTTCCCTCGATAAGCGCTTTTTCCAAGCCGCAGAGGGAGGCCAAGGTGCCTGAGATTCGTGCATCTCCTGTCTTTGGATTGGAGGAAAAAAGGGCTCCACGGGCCGGACTCATCCACTGATCCCCTGAAAACGAGTAATATTCCTTGAGAAACTTGCGGTGCTGATAAGGAGTCTTCCCAGCCTGAGCGATCATGTAGTCGTCATATCCCAAGCCGATATCATCATGGCATCGAGTGTAGGTAATCCATGAAGTTCCGTAGGGTTTGTTCAGAATTTCACCTTGAGCATTGAGCATGACTCGGGTTTCGCCGGAGGCAAGCATATCCCATTGAAGGGCCATTTGAGTGGCGTTGTAGGCAAAATCACATTCTTGCGCAATAAACTCACCTGTCCCAAAGTACTTCATAATTTCTTTTGGAGCCACGATCGCCTCTCCCAAAATCGCCATGCCCGGGGTGGCCACCTGCACACACTGCTTGATCAGACGAAGGAGGGTATGAGCCTGAGGAAGGTTTTGGCAGGAAGTTCCCATCTGCTTCCAGATAAAGGCAGGGGCATCAATTCGAATTAAATCCACGCCAAGGTTCCCATAAAACAGCACCGTGTCCAGCATGGCCCGAAAGACATTCGGGTTGGTGTAATTCAGATCCCATTGGTACTTGTGGAAAACGGTCATCACCCATTTGCCCATTTCATCACTCCATGTGAAATTTCCCGGAGCACTTTCTGGAAAAATCTCAGGCATATCCCGCTCAAATTCATCCGGAATCGATCGGTTGTCATAGGTGTAAAAGAAACTTTGGTAATAGGAGTCCCCAGCTTTTGCCTTTTTGGCCCACTCGTGATGGTGGGAGGTATGATTGAGCACGATGTCGAGCATGAGGTACATGCCCTGACTGTGCATTTTTTTCCGAAGGGAGATCAAATCCTGCAAGCTCCCAAAGCGTGGATCTACTTTTCTGAAATCAGAAACCGCATAGCCACCGTCACTTTCGCCGGCCGGACTTTCGAAGATGGGCATCAAGTGCAAAAAATTTACCCCCAATTCCTCCAAATGAGGGAGCTTGGTCGGCATAGTCTTCAAGCTTCCCGCAAATCGATCGACATACAAACTCATGGCGACGAGCTGATTGCTGAGAAACCAAACTCCCATTTCCGCTTTCTCCTGATCCCGTTTTTTAAGTCCTGCTTCCCTGTCCTGATGGGCAAGAATCAGGCTTCGAATGAGCTCGACAAACTGATACTCCACGTCAAAACAAGCCCCATAAATATCTCCAAATAGCCGATGAATTTTGGGTAAATGGGTATAAAGTCGCTCGGCAAACGCCTTGTCTTTTTTGACTGGATCAAGGGAATGCTCTTGGAAGAGTTGCTGTATTTTTTCAGAAAGAATAGATTCCGGATACATGGAATGGGTTCAGTTGGTTTATAAAAGGAATTAATGGCCCACCGACACTGGTGCAGTGGAAGGGTCAATGGATTTGTTTTCTTTGATTCGAAGGGTAGCAAGTGCGGCTATCAACAGCAGCACCCCTCCGAAAATGATAGCCTGACCGGCATCGTTATTCAGGAAGTTTTTGGAGATGAAGCCAAAGGTCAAGGTCTGAAGGATCATCGGAATCACGATCATCATGTTAATGATTCCCATGTACACCCCATAGCGCTCTTTTGGAATTTCATTGACCACCAGCAGATAAGGCACGCCCATCATACTAGCCCAAGCTATTCCAAAACCAGTCATCGGGGCAAACAGCAGGTACTTGTTTTCGATCATCGGAAACAAGATTAAACCTACGCCTGCCATTAGGAGACAAATGAAATGCACCTTTTTGGGGCCAAATCGCTGAGCCATTTTGGCAAGGAAAAAGGCAGAAAGGAACGTCACAATATTGTACCAGCCATTGACCAGACCTGCCCAACCGACAGCCTCCTCATACTTGGCAGGATCGCTGGAAGGGGTGGCATCCCAAACCGAAAGTGCGATACTTTTGGCGGCGTTTTGCCAGTAGCAGAATAGCGCATACCATTGAAAAAGATACACCAGGGCCAGTTTCCACATCACCGAAGGCATGTGGATGATGGATTCAATGATCTCCAGATTTTGTGCAAACAGCACTCGGGTAGTAGGATTTTGCTCAGCGGATTTCATCACCTTTCGGATCAATCCACGGTCGAAAATCGAAGGAATTAATAAAATCAAGAAAACGGTATAGGCCACCAAAGTGGTGAGTATCGAAAGGAAAAACTGCAATGCAGGATGAGGCATACCTTTATTTCGCTCTTTCAAAGCGGCCAATTCCTCTGCTGAAGGCGGATATTCCGGAGTTTTGGAAATGCTCCACATCACCGAAGTGATCGAGCAAACGGTCCCAAGGAAAAACGACGCATACACCCACATCGGCAGCGACCCGATGGTTCCTTTGAAGAAAATCTGGAAGACGAACAGGGAAATATTGGCAAGTGTGATGCCCAATCCGGTGAAGAAGCTTTGAGTCAAAAATCCTTTTCCATATTGTTCTTCAGGAAGTGAATCTGCGATCAATGCTCGGTAAGGCTCCATAGCCGTATTGTTTGCCGCATCGAGTACCCACAGCAATCCTGCAGCCATCCAGAGCGAACTGCTGAATGGATAAAAGAATAGACAAATACTACAAAGCAAAGCTCCAATGAAGAAGTAGGGCTTTCTTCGCCCATACTTATCACTCCAAGTACTGTCACTGAGCGCACCGATGATCGGCTGGATCAAAAGGCCAGTCATAGGTCCAGCAAGGTTGAGTAGCGGGATCTCATCCGGTGCCGCACCCAGCATGTCATAGATCGGATTGACTGCGCTCTGTTGGAGACCAAAGCTGTATTGAATCCCAAAAAAACCAACGTTCATGTTGATGATTTGAGAAAAGGATAAGTGAGGCTTTCGCATGAGTTAAATTGGGTTTTGGGCGGCAGCCCGGCATAAAACATCAAAAAATACAAAGAATAGGACTCCAAAAAACACCTCTTTATTGGGGTTAGAATAAAAAGCATTAGGAAATCGATTGATTTTTAACTTCGTTGAAAAAAAATTTTTTCTAGTCAAATAAAAATCAAACTTGAGTCTTTAACCCGCCCTCTCATGTCATTTTTAAAATCCTTAAAAGCAACCTATCGTGCCTCAAGAAAAAGAAGGTGGAATAGGCAATACGATCAAGCTCATATTTCCAGAGTAGAAAATGGCCTTCAGGTTTTGGCTAGTCAAGGACGGCAACTATCCCCTCAAGACGCTAATAAAGCAAAGGAATACGCGATCGAAGTTTTAGGCGGGATCGATTTTGCACCTTGGCTGAAACTCTATGCCGCATACAGAGGTGAATTCTTAGAAGGATGGATTCCTGACAACTACTTGGGTCGGGTAATTTGCCCTGCTGTCAACGGAGACTTGAAAGGGTTAAGCAGCTTCAAAACGCTTTCAAAACAACTTCTTACCACTGAGGCTTTGCCTGATCTTGCCTATCGAATCAAGGGAACCTGGCTTACTGGCGAACGATTGGGAACAACCCTAGCCGAGGTAAAGACAATGTGTTTTGACCGATATCCCTTTGTGTATTTGAAACTTAATTTTTCCTTTCAGGGAAATGGCATTTTCAAGCTTTCCTCAAAAGATTTCGACGAATTTGAGTTTGATAGGATAGGTGATTTCGTGATTCAAGCACCTATTTTTCAACACCCCTTTATGGAAGAAATCAGTCCGGGAGCGGTAGCAACATTGCGGATCACTACGGTAAAGCAGGACCAAAAACCAGCCGAGACCCGACTTTGTGGACTCCGAATAGGTAGGGAAGGAATGAATTACATCGATACCAAAGGTGCCATGCGAATACCTATTGATCCCAATTTTGGAAAATTATATCCTTCGGCGATCACAGCCAATTGGCAATTATTAGAAACTCATCCTGATACAAAAGTACCCTTCGAAGGAAAAACGATCCCCTATTTTAAAGAAGCAACTCAACTCTGTGAATCTATCCATGAGAGATTTCCACACATACAACTCATCGGTTGGGATGCTGCCATCACCGATCAGGGCCAAGTAAAATTGATGGAATGGAATACCGACGAACCTGGAATCGTGTATTCTGAATCCAGTATTGGGCCACACTTCCAAGGCCTGGGCTGGGAAAATCTCTGGAAAAAATAACTTATCTCTACCAAGACCACCCATGATCTCTTTTATCAAAAAACTATATCGACAAAATCAGGAAAAAAGAAGAAATCAAGCCACTGATGCCTATTACAATCGCAGCGCTCCAAAAGCCTACCAAGCCCTGATCAAACAGCTTCCCGATCATGCATTAAGCCCTCAAAAGGAGAAGGAAATTGAAACCTATGCCGCAGATGTGTTAGGTTCAGCCTCATTTTCTCCATGGCTTAAGGTATTCACTGCTTGTCGGGGTGAATTTAAAGAAGGTTGGATGCCATTGGATTATTGGGCTAGAATCGTTTGTCCTACCTTGAATGGCAGCCTTCAACCACTTGGAAAAATCAAAACACTGACACAAAAATTCCTGAATGCTGAAGAACTTCCTGATTTGGCCTATCATGTGAAAGGCAATTGGCTATTGGCTTCGGGAGAAAAAACAACTCAAGAAACACTGAAAAAGATTCTCTTTGATGCACACCCAAAGGTGTTTTTGAAGCAGGATAATACTTCACGTGGAGGTGGAGTGATGAAAATAGACGCAGATCAATTTTCAAAACTGGACTTTGAAAAGCTTGGAGATTTTGTGATCCAATCGCCGATAGAAACTCATGATTTCTTTAAAAAACTAAGCCCTGCTGCCGTACCCAGCCTTAGGGTAACAACTTACAAAGCCAACGCGCAACCTGCACGGGTAGTACAATCCGGGATTCGACTGGGGCTGGTGAGTACGCCCTATATTTATGAAGACGAATGTATCCGAATTGCCATCCGAATAGAAGATGGAGTCACAAATGAGTACGGATTCAGTGGAGAATGGCAGATCCTCAAAGCTCACTCAGAGACTGGTGTTTCGATTACTGGACTTGAAGTACCAAAGTATAAAGAAATCAAAAAGCGCTGTGAAATGCTTCATGATCAAAACCCTCATTTTGGCTTGATTGCTTGGGATATGACAGTGGACAAAAATGACCAAATCAAGATTATGGAGTGGAATACCGTAACTCCTTCTTACAATATGGACGAAGCGGCAATCGGACCGCATTTCAAGGGGCTAGGATTCGAGGATTTTTGGAAAAGAAAAAATCCCGGGCGTTAACCCGGGATTTGATTTTTCTAAATGCAACAAAGATTACTGCAATCGAGCTTGTATTTCCTGAATCAAGCCATCATACTTTTTGAGGATACGTGCCCAATCTTGGAATTTTTCATCATCCTTCACAGTCACTTGATTCTTGCCATCTAAGAACGCTTCCTGACTGATCAACTTGACAGCATAGGCGATCTGGTCTGTATTACCTCCTGTGGACACAATCACTCGAGTTCGGATGATGCTGGATTGGAAATTTTGTACTTGCCATGAAGTGGTCAAATAGCCGGTATTGTAATCCACTGTTTCCAAGATATCAAAGTAGCCTGTAATAATCGAGCTAAGGATTTTCCAGGCTTCCTCTGGGGCAATCCCTGCTTTGACAGGTACGGTAATCCGCACGTTTGCCAAATCTGAAGAAACGGATGAGGTATACGCTTCATCTACCGCCAATTCCAAGAAATCGGTCAAAGGTGGCTCCTGCATATTGGTTTGGTTGCAGTAGTTTTTGATATAGCGTACAAAGCCGTCCTTACTGACTCTGATTTCCACGCAGGAATTTTTAGCGACTTTCAAATCATAGGAACCATTACCTACACGCTTTCCTCCAATTTCAATGGCTGCATCATTGGGTGCTGTGGTGATTTTGACTAAGCGATCTTCCAACACAGCCTTGTCTCTGATCGGAGGTTCCGGGTCTCCTTCCTTGTTACAGAAGACTTTTTCATAGTTCACATACCCCTCTTTAGTCACCGTGGTAGTCACACAATCTCCAAAAGGAATCTTGACATCCTGATTTCCACGTCCCAAGGTCACGCCATTGGTGGCAACAGCCGCATCCGCAGGCTGAACTTCCAATCTTACCTGACGATCCTTAAGCGTAAAGTGATCCTTCATTGGAGGAGTTTCTTTGTCAGGCTGATTGTAATAGACCTTCGTGACGGTTGCAAAACCAGGCTTTTTCACTTCCACAGTCAAAAATCTATCTTTCTGAATATAGAGGTAAATAGCTTTGGTACCGATCACTCTTCCATCTACCAAAATTTCGGCATCAAAAGGCTCAGCAGTAATGTCTACCTGACGGGTATCCAAGGTGATTTTTTGCTCCTTTTCCCACTTGAGGTCTTTGTTGTATTCTTTGATCACAGACTGATAGCCTGGCTTTGAGATTCTTACTCGGTTTTTGGAGTCTTTTTCCAATCTGATCTCCACCGAGCCGGTACCCAACTCTTGCTTGTCAGAATCATCGTAATCATTCAGCAAAGTGAACTTTGCATCAGAATGGTTGGCGACAAGCATGATTTTTTGAGAAAATGCTGCGAATGAAAAGAGGGTTAAAAAAGAAAGCGTAAGTAAATGTTTGAAATTCATAAGCTTAAATCTGGTGGTTTTCTATTGCAAATAATCCAATAAGGAGAACTTATGCAATCTATTGATTATCAAAAAAGACAATTATTCTTAGCTCAAGCCCAAGCTTTCTTCAAAAAGTTCAACCAATTGCCATGCATCACCTTTTCCACATCCGAATTGGCATATCCTCTTCCTCGAAGTAAATCCGGAATCTTCTGCAAATCTGCAATGGTCTCCAAGTCTGCCGGGCTTTGCTCCGTGCCAAAAGCACCGTCCAAGTCCGACCCAATCCCGATGTGATTGGCATTGCCTGCGATCTGACAGATATGGTCTAGGTGATCCAATACGGTGGAAATGGTCACATTCCGCTCCTTTGGTGTGCTTTTTCCCCTCACCCAACCCGGACTGAGCATCCATGCATCGAATGCTCCTCCGATCACTGCACCTCGATCGACCAGCGCTTTGATCATCTCATCGGAAAACTGCCGATTATGATCGACCAGCGCACGGCAATTGTTGTGACTGGCCCAGACGGGACCTTGGTAAATTTCCAAAGCATCCCAAAAAGCCAAATCACAGAGGTGAGTGGCATCCAAAATGATCCCGAGCTCGTCCATTTTCTTCACCAACTCTTTTCCTTGCTGACTCAAAGGCGCGGAAGAATCTGTCCCAAAGGCATAGCGTCCCGGTCCGTAATGCGCCGGACCCAAAGCGCGGAGACCCCTTTCATAGGCTTTTTCCAAATAATCCAAATTCACAATCGAGTCGGCTCCTTCCAGCGAAAGGATAAATCCCACCGGCTTTTGGCTTTTGTCCTCGCCTTGATTCCAGTGAGCCAAGTGGGCTTCCAACTCGGTCCAAGTTCGGATTTGGGTCATTTCGCCCTTTTCGACCATCGCACGATACCAAGCCAATTGACCCTGAGTTTGAGCCCAAGCTTGTTCTGGCGAGTGCCAACCCTGAAGGGGATTTTCCGGCGCCACGAATCGGGCGATCTGTGTGGCAACCACTAGGCCGACATTTCCTTTGCGGAGCTCAGGAAGAGAGACGGTCGCATTCCCCCGGTCGGGTTTGTCGCTCAGGCCTTTTTCACGGGCATTGATCTCGGCGACAGGTCGGGTGAGGTCCCGATTCCACTCGAGGGCATTCATACTCAGGTCGAGGTGCGCGTCTATCGTAAACATGGCTTAGAAGGCTTGAAGGACAAAAACAGTGGGGATTTTATGCAGATCAACGGGATGGTTTTTCCAGTCACCAATGGTCTTGGTTTGGATCATTTCATCCGCCGCGGTGAGGTTTTTGGCGATGCAGAGCTTGGTAAGGGGTGCCAAAGTGGAAAGTAAATCTTCCAGAAGCTGATTATTTCGAAAAGGTGTTTCCATAAAAATCTGAGCGCGCTTTTCTCGAATAGATTCAGCTTCCAGTTTTTTGATGGAGGCAGTTCTGTCTTTTTTATCAATAGGCAAATAGCCGTGAAAAGCAAAGGACTGCCCATTGAAGCCGGAACCCATCAATGCCAAAAACATGGAACTCGGCCCGGAAATCGGCACGACCTGAATTCCCTTTTGATGGGCATAGGCTACAGCCAAGGCTCCAGGGTCTGCGATGCCCGGACAGCCTGCTTCAGAGATTACCCCGATATCCGCCCCGTTCATCAGCGGAAGCATCAGTCGAGGAAGCTGCTCCGGCTTGGTGTCTTTGTCCAAGATCTCCAGATGCAATTCCTCGATAGTCACCCCGAGCTTAAGGCTGGAAATATAACGTCGGGCAGAACGTGGATTTTCGACCAAAAAGATCTTGGTATGGGCAATGACCTCCTGCACTTGTGGGGAAATCACCCAATGGGCGGTGTTTTCGGCCAAGACACTGGGGATTAAGAAAAGCTTTCCTTTGGGCATAAGGCGAAATTCGGAAGAAAAATGGCAAGTGTCTGAAAATGCCAGAAAAATCGATTCAAAATCCGTTATTAAGCTGGTAATCAGATATGAAAAATTACCTGAAAGATTAATCACAATATTGAATTATATAGTTCGTTTTTCTTTTATTCGAATTAAATTTTAAAACAAGCCTTTATGAAAAATCAAATGAACATTAGAACTCTATTACCACTAGTTCTTTTCCTGATTTCGAACATTTCAATTGCCCAGAATTCAATTGGAATAAATTTTGGCGTCCCAAAGTATACTTGGGCAAATAACGCCAATGCGCCATTTATCATTTCTGAAGCGACAGGTTCCTATGCCATTGGCCTAGAGTATCAAAAAAACAGTCAAAATTCAATTACATGGGGTGTGGATTTATCAATCCATAGAATTACCAACACAATCCGTACAAATGCCGATTATACCAGTTATTCCGCCGGTAGTATGCCTGTTTTTAATTTGGGGTTTACTCCAAAGTTGATCTACGCTAAAGCATTTGGAGAGTCAAAATTTGGTGGATTTCTTAGCGTTGGTCCGAGCGTTCAGTGGAATACAATTAATGATCGAGAACTGAATGAAACCAATTTCAAAATTGTGGGAAAAAGAGAACTAAACCCAAGCGGTGACTGGAGCATCGTTCCTCTGGAGCAGACCCCTTACTCAGCTCAGGAAAAGGCCAATTCCTGGTCAGTAGTAATTCGACCGGAAGCAGGCTTGACCTTTAGCGCTTCCGAATATTCCAAATTTACCGCAAGGTTTCAATATGGAGTCGGAATCGGTCAACCTTTGATCGTTCAGGAATTCAACAACTTCCCCTTGGAGGGTAACCTAACCAATTCCAGACATGAGCTCAAGGGAGATTTTTGGGCCATCCAGTTGGGCTATCAGATTCTCTTGAAGTAAAAACCGAATGTTTACCATTACCCAAAAGCTGTCAGAATTCTGGCAGCTTTTTTTGTACCTTTTTGGGTCATTATCCCACACAAGCTATGAAGCCAAGTCAATTTCTCACTCTACTATTTCTTGCATTTTCCTTTCAGGCCTCTGCTCAACAAGTAAAAGCCCTCGTAGGTGGCACCCTGATAGACGGATTTGGAGGTACGCCGATCCGTAATTCGGTCATTATTGTCGAAGGAGAGCGGATCAAAGCTATAGGGCAAGTGGGCAGCCTAGCGATTCCGGCAGGTGCCGAAGTTATTTCCACAGAGGGCATGAGTGTCCTTCCCGGACTTTGGGATATGCATGTTCACCTGATGCTGAATGGTCACAGCGACTATACCCATTGGGACAGCACCTATATCGATGTGTTTGAGTCCGTGATCATGCCTTCTTCTGCGCATCAGTTGCTGATGGCAGGAGTGACCAGTGCACGAGACCTTGGCGCACCACTCGAAGCGAGCATTAACGTCCGCGAGCGGATCAATCGAGGCGAAATCCCCGGTCCGACGATCTATGTATCCGGGCCATTTATCCAAAAAGCACCCTATCCCGGTACGGAAGCCTTCCGCTGGGGAGTGAATGGGGCCGCCGATGCACGGGCCAAAGTCAAAAAACTCATCGATGCCGGGGTGGATGTGATCAAATTGATCGATCAGGATCAAATGACCCTCGAGGAAGCCAAGGCAGTAGTCGATGAAGCGCATAAGTACGGGAAAATGGTCGTAGGCCACTCTCATCGACCCGACGAAATCCGCATCGGACTGCAGATCGGCGTGGATAATTTTGAACATACGGGTTTGAGTTCGGCGCCGGAATATCCCGAGGACATTATGCAAATGATGAAAGAGCGGGCAGCCAAAATGAACTTGGGGCCACTCTTCTGGACCCCCACCGTCGAGGGCTTGTTCAACTACGAATATGTCCGCGACAATCCCGAAAAGCTGGATGATACTTCCTGGCACTTAGGTTTGCCGGATTCGATCATCCGGGATATCCGGGCTTCGCTACGCTTTCCGGGAAGGATGTCTTACTTCCAATTGACTCCGGTGAGAAAGCCGACGCTAGATCGGAAGTTTGCGCAGCTGAAAGAAAGCGGCGTGGTGATGCTCGTGGGTACGGACAGTGGCATTCCGATGAAGTTTCACAGCCAAAGTACCTGGAACGAACTCGATGTCTGGGTCAATCACTTCGGCATGGATCCGCTCTTGACCATCAAAGCAGCAACCTACTGGCCTGCGGTGGCAATGAAAGTGGACAAGGACTACGGGACGATCTCCGAAGGAAAATACGCCGACATCATTGCCGTGCGTGGGGACGTCCTTCGCTACATCAACCTATTACAGGATGTGGACATGGTGATGAAGCATGGGAGGAAGGTGAAGTGAAAGTCAGAAAGCTAAAGGCAGAAAGCTGAAAAAGGGGTGAGATCTGATGCAGATTCACCCCTTCTTCGTTTTAACCCAAAAACCTTCTCATCTCTTCCACTACCGCATGAGGCTGCTCGGCATGGAGCCAATGGCCAGCATTTGTTATAAACTCGAGTTCGTAGTTCGGGAAATGGGCCTTCAAATCGGGCAGGTCCTTTTGCTGGATGTAGTTGGAATTGGCACCTGCAAGAAAAAGAGTTGGACCTTCGAATACAGCACCTTCAGCCAAGGCTTCTCCTACATTTTCAATCTTTTCGGTGATGACTTTTAGGTTGATCTTCCAGGCAAAGCCTTCGCTGTCCCGGGTCAGGCTTTTCAGCAAAAACTGACGGACTCCCAGTTCAGGAATGTATTCGGCCAACTGATCATCTGCTTCTTTTCGGGATTTGATTTGGTTGAGATCCAGCGAATTCAAGCCCTCCAAAATGGTCTGATGATGGATAGGGTAAAATCGTGGGGCGATATCAGCGACGATCAGTTTCTCAACTCTTTCGGGATAGGTTACAGCAAAGTTCATCACCGTCTTACCTCCCATGGAGTGGCCCATGAGGTAGATTTTTTCCAGTCCTTCGTCATCGATAAGTTGCTTCAAATCCTCCACCATGACGGCATAGTTCCATTCCTCGGCATGAGGAGAGTCTCCATGATTTCGCTGATCGACGAGGTACAAGGTGTAGTGGTCCACCAGTTCCTTGGCGATGGAAAACCAGTTGTCCAGGGAACCAAAGAGTCCGTGGAGAATGACGAGAGGAGGGCCGGAGCCACTTTTTCTGAAGTTAAGCTTCATTTTGAAAGTACGATTTACGAAATACGATTACGAGATCTTTGGTAGAGTGAAAGCCATCGATACGAGGAAACTTTACAACTTTCCAACATTACCACCTTCCAACTTCTAGTTTTCCAATCTTTCAATTCAATCAAATCTCCAACTGCCTTCTGTACATCTGAATCGTGTTTTCCAATCCGTAGTACAGCGCATCGCAGATTAGCGCGTGGCCGATGGAGACTTCTTCCAAAAAGGGAATCTGCTGCTTGAGGTAGGCCAAGTTGTGCAAGTCCAAGTCGTGTCCGGCATTCAACCCCAAGCCCAATTCTCGTGCGAGATGGGCTACTTCCACATAGGGTCTCACGGCTTTCTCCCGGTCTTGATGGTAGAGTGAAGCGTAAGGTTCGGTGTAGAGCTCAACCCGATCAGTGCCCGTCAGCTTGGCGGGTTCGAAGTATTTCGCTTCAGGATTAATGAAAATGGATACCCGCGTGCCGATTTCTTTGAGCTCGGCCACGATATCTTTCAGCATACTTTGATGAGCGATGGTATCCCAACCGGTATTGGAGGTGATGGCATTCGGCGGATCTGGGACCAAGGTCGCTTGGGCAGGCTTCACTTCACGGATGAGTTGCATGAATCGCTGATCGGGGTAGCCCTCGATGTTGAACTCAGTCGTTACCACTTTGGCCAAATCCACCGCATCCTGATAGCGAATATGACGCTCGTCGGGTCTTGGATGTACGGTAATCCCCTGTGCACCAAATCGCTCGCAGTCCAAGGCTACCTTGACCACATTGGGATTGTTGGCGCCACGGGCATTGCGCAGGGTGGCGATCTTATTGATATTTACACTCAGCTTTGTCATATCGGCAAGGAAAAAGGGGTATTTTTACCCGGAATTGAAGTAGTAACACAAACTTAGGACGAATGAGTTTAAAGCAGAATGTAGAAAGTCAAATAAAATCCGCCATGATCGCCAAAGACAAGGTGAGATTGACCGCATTGCGAGCCATCAAATCGATGATATTGCTGGAAGAAACCAAAGAGGGTTTTTCCGGAAGCATGAGCGCGGATGACGAGATGAAGCTCCTGACCAAAGCAGCCAAGCAGCGCAAAGACTCCGCCGATATCTACGAGAAGCAAGGCAGAGCTGACCTTTTGGAAGTGGAATTGGCTGAGTTGTCCGTCATCCAAGAGTTTTTACCAAAGGCTTTAACCGATGAGGAGCTGACAGCAGCCATCCAAGAAATCATTACTGCAACCGGTGCTGCCGGTCCAAAGGACATGGGTAAAGTAATGGGCGTGGCGAGCAAGCAATTGGCAGGAAAAGCTGACGGAAAGGCAATTTCTGAAAAAGTAAAATCCCTGCTAAACAGCTGATTTGGCACCGATTGACATTGTTATATTGATCCTGATCGGATTGGGAGCCTATGAGGGCTACAAGAAAGGTTTGCTGCTGAGTATTGTGGGGCTCATAGGCTTTGTTTTGGCCATTATCCTAGGTGTATATTTCATGGATCCAGTGAGCAAATGGCTTGCTGCAAATCTGGACGAACTCACCTTCGCCTTTCCGATAATGGCCTTTCTGATTGTATTTTTTCTAACCTTGCTTATTGTGAATCTGGCGGGTTGGGTATTGAAAAAAATGATGGATATGATCTTGCTTGGCGGTTTTGACAGCATTGCAGGCGCAATTTTGGGGATTGTGAAATCCGGATTTTTCATCAGCCTGTTTATGTGGCTTTCGCTACAGTTTGACCTGAAAATGCCACGGGAATGGCGGGCCAAAAGCGAATACCTCCAATACATCGAGCCACTCGCGCCGAGTGTGATTTGGGTGCTGGAACCTATTTTTCCCAAAGTCAAGCAAGTCATCGAGACCATGGACGAGATCGTGAAAGAGTTCAGAAAAGATGCTGCTGCTGATTGATAATTTTGATTCCTTCAGTCACATCCTCGCCGATCTGATCCATCAAACAGGCCAAGAGTTGATAATCAAACGGAATGAGGTCTCCTTGGAGGAAATTGCAGAGATCGATTTCAAGGGCTTGATCCTTTCACCCGGACCGGGGATACCGGCCACATCAGGCAATTTGATGCCCATTCTGAAAAAGTATGTCGATCAAGTTCCCATCCTCGGCGTCTGCCTCGGTCATCAGGCAATTGGGGAATTTTTCGGTGCCCAACTGGTCAAAAACGCCGTTCCTACCCATGGAAAAGTCCACACCATCCGACAGACCCGACCTCACTTTTTCACCCAAAATCTTCCTGAACGTTTTCAAGTCACCCGCTACCATTCGCTCCAATTGACCGATTTGCCGGATTGTCTAGAATCGATTTTAGAGACAGAGCGCGGAGAAATCATGGGAATAGCACATCGTACCTTACCCATTTTGGGAATCCAATACCATCCCGAAGCCTACCTGACCAAATATGGAATGGACATCATCCAAAACTGGCTCCGAACGCTCAAGACTTGAACTGTTTAACTAATTCATTTAGTCTTATTAGATAAAATATCCGATATTTTTACTAGTGTACTAGGGAAATTATCGGATAATATACCTAGTTGTGATAAAAAGATTAGTTATTGACTGGCAAACTTGATGGAACGGTCTAATTCAATTAGTACCAAATTGGACGTCAGAAGCACTGTGAAAAAAAATTTGGGACGTTCAGAAAAATCACTTTTACCTCAAATCAATCACTTCGATCCCGGGGTGCTTTTTCACATCAAAAACGAAGTAATCGGCGGGTAGAGCTGGAGCCGCTTTCATATTTTTGAAGGAATAGGAAAACACGCCTCCCTGACCGTCAAACATCTCCCAACCGAGCAAATCTTTGGTGGCCTTATCCACCATCAGCTTCACTTGCTTAAAGGGGGCATTAGCCTTGAGCGCAGTCAGTTCCACCACACTCACAGCCTTTCCTTGATAGGTCTTATCTGCTAAAAGCTTGTAGTTGAAGCCAGTTTGGTACATTTTATAAATATTTGAGGGCGTTAATTCCCCTTCCATCTGCGTGGCGTCATTGATGGTAACTTCCTTGTAGGAATTGGTTTGGATAAAGGTCCAGACGGTCTTGCCGTCGTTGTAGATTTCCTGATCAGGAAGTTTGAGTCGGTATTTCTCTCCGCTTACCGCAATCTCTCCGGTCTGTCGATCACCGGCACCACCTCCATCCTGAAACGTGTAATCAAAGCTTGCCGTGAAGCCTTTCATGCTTTGGTACTTTTGGCTCATGCCATCTAGGACAGCTTTTGCCTTGGGATCTTTCTGAGCGAAGCCTTGAAAAGCTACGCCAATGAGCAAAAAAAGAGAGAAAAGAAGGTTGTTGAATTTCATGGAATCACGCTGCAGGAACTGGGAAAACAGCGTTTATAGGTTATTCAATAACCGTTCCAAACTGGCCTCGTCCTGAATAAGGACTTCACGAGCTTTGGAACCTTCAAACGGTCCAACCACTCCTGCCGCCTCCAATTGGTCTACTATTCGACCTGCACGGTTGTATCCGAGCTTGAGTTTTCGCTGGATCAAGGAAGTACTGCCTTGCTGATGGAGCACAATCAATCTCGCTGCCTCATCAAAAAGCGGATCCCGATCCGACAAGTCGATGTCTTTAGCAGAACCATCCCCATCTTCCCCTTCAAACTCCGGCAATAAATACGCGGAGGAATAACCCTTTTGCTCGCCAATCCAGTCGCAAATATGATCTACCTCAGGTGTGTCGAGGAAGGCGCATTGGATGCGTGTCATTTCGGAACCGTGAGAAAGGAGCATGTCCCCCTGACCGATCAGCTGATCTGCGCCGCCTGCATCGAGAATGGTTCGGGAGTCGATCTTGGAAGTCACTCTAAATGAAAGTCGCGCGGGGAAGTTGGCCTTGATGATCCCTGTGATCACATTGACCGAAGGACGCTGGGTTGCCACTACTAAGTGAATCCCGATCGCCCGTGCCAATTGCGCTAATCGTGCAATCGGTGCTTCGATTTCTTTTCCTGCCGTCATCATCAAGTCAGCCAACTCGTCAATCACCAAGACAATGTAAGGCATGAAGTAATGGCCTTTTTGAGGATTGAGCTTGCGGGCGATAAACTTGGCGTTGTATTCTTTGAGGTTTCGGCAACCGGCATCTTTGAGGAGATTGTAGCGGTTGTCCATCTCGATACACAGGGAATTTAGCGTGTAAATGACCTTTTTGGTATCAGTGATGATGGCCTCTTCTGATCCAGGAAGCTTGGCAAGGAAGTGTCGTTCGATTTTATTAAACAGCGTCAATTCCACCTTTTTAGGATCCACTAGGACAAATTTGAGCTGGGATGGATGCTTTTTGTAAATCAGGGAAGCTAAGATCATATTCAGCCCAACCGACTTTCCTTGCCCCGTGGCACCGGCCATGAGCAGGTGAGGCATTTTAGCCAAGTCGGCCACAAATACTTCATTCGAAATGGTCTTTCCCAAAGCAATGGGCAGGTCCTTGTCGGACTTCATGAATTTTTCCGTTCCCAAAACCGCCCTTGCAGGCACCAACTCCCTGTTTTTGTTAGGCACCTCGATACCGATGGTACCTTTGCCCGGAATCGGTGCGATGATACGAATCCCCAAAGCAGCTAAGCTCAAGGCAATATCATCTTCGAGGTTTTTGATTTTGGAGATTTTCACTCCCGGGTCAGGAACAATTTCATACAGGGTCACAGTGGGCCCGATGGTGGCTTGGATTCCCTGAATTCCAATTTGGAAGTTTTTGAGGGTGGTGACGATTTTATCCTTGTTTTCCTCCAACTCCTGACGGGTGACCGTCACTTTTTTCACATCGTAGTCATTGAGCAAATCCAAGGTCGGATACTTGTATCTCGGCAAATCCAAGGTCGGATCATACGGATCCAAGTTTTCCACTTCCTCCGCAGTTTTCTCGAGTTCCGGAGCCTTTTGAACAGTAAAATTCCCATCCTTTACCGATCGAGAGGTATTCCCTTCCTCCAACAGGTTGACTTGGGGAACATCGAAAATATCTTCTTCCTCTAATTCATCCTCTGGGAATGAAAATGAAAGCTCGGGCGAGTTTGTAGCTAAAGTAGGCTTGCTATTTTCATCTTCAGAAAGGTCGATGGGGCCTGTTTTCACCTCCCATTCACTACCATCATCCAGAATATCCTCCTCTGGCTCCAATTCCTCTTCAAGGTCTGGGGTCGCAAAAGGATTGGGAGAAATGCCTTTTTCTTTGGATTCCAAGGACAAATCTTCTTCACTTTTCTCTTTCGGAGAAAACCAGTTCAACTGCTGTATACCAAAGAATAGGACTACGAAAATCAAGAAAGCCCCTGCAATGAGAATAAAGGTACCCATCCCCAAAAAGTCATGGGATAGCTTGGCCAGTTCATAACCCAATCCCCCGGAAAGAAAACTCCAATAAGAATATCCCTCCACCAAAATGACCGCATAGCCAGTTAGCAATCCCAACCAAGCGGTAAAGAACAAAGCAAACACCGAATATCGGGTTAGCGAAATCAACGAAAACTTAAACGTCCACTTAAATCCCAGTAGAAACAGGAAGGGAGGGAAAAGAAAAGCAGCCACTCCAAACCAGCGGTAAATCATCCAATTGGCAGCTTGAGCGCCAAGGTATCCCACCCAGTTTTTGGATTCTCTAGCAGATTCGCGGATTTCCTGATCCGGATTATTCATGACCAAACTTTGGTCTTGAGGACCATTGAGCAGGTAGGAAACAAAAGCGATGAACAAAAAAATACTGATCGAAATCAAGATGATCCCAAAGGTCAGACTTAGCTGCCTCGTATCAATTTTCCCAAAAGTAAATAGAGGCTTCCTCGGTTCAGAAGGAGCCTTCTTTCCATTTTCGGATTTTTTACGAAACGTATTGGTTTTGGGTGATTCGGATGCCATCTAGGGATGAAAGTACGAGATTAAGTTTAGCCAAAAGGCAGAAGAAAGCCAACTTACCGGGAAAAATATGCCAGAAGACCTTTCTTGATTTTTTTGATCAAGCTTGGACCCTCATAAATCATGCCCGAGTAAACCTGTACCAAGCTCGCACCTGCTTCCAGCTTTTCGATGGCATCCTCGGCGGAGAAAATTCCACCTACTCCCACAATTGGAAAAGCACCATTTGACTTTTGGTGCAAATATCGAATGACTTCTGTACTTCTTTTCGCCAACACTTTTCCACTCACTCCTCCTGCTCCTATTGCCTCTACTTCGGACTTAGAGGTGCTCAGTTTCGAACGGTCGATGGTCGTATTGGTCGCGATGACCCCATGGATTTCAGTCTCTTGTACGATTTCGATGATATCGTCTAGCTGACCATCGGTGAGATCGGGAGCGATTTTCAGAAGTATTGGTTTTGGCTTGGCTTTTTGATTGTTTGCCGACTGTACGGCAGAAAGCAATTGCTTTAAGGGTTCTTTTTCCTGCAAATCCCGAAGATTGGGCGTGTTTGGGGAGCTGACATTGACCACAAAATAGTCTACATAAGGATGAAGAGCCTCCAGGCAATACAGGTAATCGTCCACCGCATTTTCGTTTGGAGTCACCTTGTTTTTTCCAATATTTCCTCCCACAATCACATCTGACTTTCGCTTTTTCAATCGCTCCACCGCCTCAGCCACTCCTCCATTATTGAATCCCATCCGATTGATCAGGGCTTCATCCTGAGGAAGTCTGAATAATCTAGGCTGGGGATTTCCTTCTTGAGGCTTGGGAGTCAGTGTGCCGATCTCTATAAATCCAAAACCCAACATGGCCATCTCATCGATCAGCTTGGCATCCTTGTCAAATCCTGCGGCCAAGCCTACGGGATTCTTGAACTTCAGCCCAAAAACTTCCCGCTCAAGCCGTGGATCCTCCAATTTAAAATTCGATGAGACTAACGAATTAATGACCGGAAGATTGAAAGTGAATTTGGTCAGATCAAAGGTAAGGTGATGGGCATCCTCCGGTTTTTTGAGAAAAAGAAGTGGTTTGAGCAGCGACTTGTACACAGAATCGAGGGTTTTTGGTGGGTTGGTTAGATCAGGAATTCCGTCCCGAAAATAGGCATTGGGAGGAGAACAAAAAACGAAACCGGCCCTTTGAGAACCGGTTTCTGAAGATTAAGATTTGATACTATAGTTAGGCGCTTCTCTGGTCACACTCACGTCGTGCGGGTGCGATTCCTTCACTCCTGCAGTGGTGATTTTGACAAACTTGCCATTTTTCTGTAAGTCCTCGATGGTCTTGGTGCCACAATATCCCATTCCTGCTTGAAGACCGCCTACCAACTGGTACAAGACCTCTGCGACCAGTCCTTTGTAGGGAACACGGCCCACAATACCTTCCGGCACTAATTTCTTGATATTGTCCTCGGCATCCTGGAAGTATCGGTCCTTCGAACCGGATTCCATTGCCTCCAAAGAGCCCATTCCACGATAGGACTTGAATTTTCTTCCTTCGAAAATGATCATTTCACCCGGTGCCTCTTCTGTTCCTGCCAAAAGTGAACCGATCATGATCGAACTTCCTCCTGCTGCCACTGCTTTGACCAAGTCTCCGGAATATCGGATTCCTCCGTCTGCTATGACGGGAACGCCACGATCTTTGAGGGCTTCTGCACATTCGAAGACCGCGGATAACTGAGGAACACCCACACCGGCAATTACTCGAGTAGTACAAATTGAGCCTGGACCAACGCCTACTTTTACCGCATCAGCACCTGCATCCGCCAAAGCGATCGCGGCTTCGGGAGTCGCTATATTTCCTACAATCACTTCCAAATCAGGAAATGCTGTTTTGATTTTTCTACAAGTATCAATTACACCTTTGGAATGGCCATGAGCTGTGTCTATCGAAACCACATCCACTCCTGCATTTTTAAGCGCCTCTACCCGCTCCACGATGTCTGCCGTCACACCCACAGCCGCCCCCACTCTCAATCGGCCAAACTCATCCTTGCAAGCGTAGGGCTTATCTTTTCTTTTGAGAATATCTTTATAGGTGATCAAGCCAGTAAGCCTATACTCATCGTCGACGATGGGTAATTTTTCAATTTTGTATTCCTGAAGGATTTCCTCGGCTTGCTCTAAGGAAACACCGGACTTCGCCGTAATCAGATTTTCACTCGTCATGATCTCTCGGATCAGTCGGTTGGGATCTTTGATAAATCGGAGGTCACGGTTGGTGATGATCCCTTTGAGGATTTTGTGCTCGTCTACCACAGGGATACCACCAATATGGAATTCGCGCATGATCGCTTCTGCATCCCTTACTTTGGAATTAATGTCCAAAGTGATTGGATCGAGAATCATCCCTGCCTGAGAACGCTTCACTTTGCGCACTTGGGCAGCCTGCTTCTCGATAGACATGTTTTTATGAATGAAGCCCAATCCACCTTCAAGCGCGATGGCAATAGCCAATTCGGCCTCGGTCACGGTATCCATGGCAGCGGAAACCAGAGGAATGTTCAGTCGGATTTTTTTGGTAAGCCAGGTGGAAGTGTTGGTTTCTCGGGGGAGAACTTCAGAATAACCTGGAACAAGAAGCACGTCGTCGTAGGTGAGTGCTTCGTAAAGAAACTTCGAGGAGTTTGGATTCATGGCAAATATTGGTTGTAGGTAACCCTATTTGCCCGTCAAAGTTACACACAAAAACTTTTGCCGTACCAGAAAAAAACAAAATAAATGAGCTTGACCGAGAATAAATCCTGTCGGTTTTGAAATAAGGTTTGGAAACCAAATGGATTCCATAAAAAAATTCCATCCTTCTTTTCGGAAGGATGGAATTTGAAAATGGGCTTTTGCCCACTAGGTAAGTTCTTAGAGTATTTTCTATTTCTTTAGAAGTCTCGCAATATAAAACCCGTCAAAGCCACTTTCCTGAGCCAATACTTTTTTGTCTTCGATCAGCTCAAACTCTTTACCCGCTTCACTTTCCAGGAATTTTTTGACTTGAAGTTCATTTTCGGAAGGCAAAATACTACAGGTCGCATAGACCAGTTGCCCACCTTTTTTTAGCATGGAAGGATAGGTTTGTAGAATCTCCTGCTGGGTTTGCTGCACTTTTTCGATGGATTCCAGAGAAAGCTTCCATTTGGTATCCGGATTTCGGCGAAGAACTCCCAACCCTGAACAGGGCACATCCAACAGCAATCGATCTGCAGATTCCTTCAGACGCTTGATGGTTTTGGTCCCTTCAATCACTTTGGGTTCAAAGATCGATACGCCATTTCTTCTTGCGCGAAGTTTGGCCTGCTGCAGCTTCCATTCTTCCACGTCCATAGAGATCACTTTGCCTTTGTTTTCCATCAATGCTGCTAGGTGGAGTGATTTTCCTCCGGCTCCCGCACAGGCATCGATCACACGCATTCCTGGTTCTACTGCCAAAGCTGACGCAACCAACTGGGAACTGGCATCCTGCACTTCAAAAAGTCCTTCCTTGAATGCCGGGTGACGGAACACATTTTGGCGCTCTTCCAAAATCAGCGCATCGGGATAGCCTTTGACAATGTAGGTTTTGATCCCATCTTCGGCTAGGCGGTTTTTCAGTCTTTCACGGGTAGTTTTGAGCGTATTTACGCGAAGGACTACTTCGGCTTCCTCGTTTAGCGCATGGATTTCTTTTTCCCAATTTTCGCCTAGTTCCATCTTGCCGATCTGATGCAGCCAATCAGGAACAGATTCCAATAGAGCCGGATCTTGGATGGATTCATATTTCCCCTTGAGCTTATCAGCATTGATGCGTTCAAATTCCTCCCAGGGGGGAAGGGTGTTGCCTTGCATCAGCCAATAGGTGCCAAAAAGATCCCAATAATCCTTAGATGGGCTCAAATAATTGATCAGCCTCCACCAGCGCACCATTTCGTAAGTGGTCTCCGCAATAAAGGAACGATCTCTTGCTCCCCATTTTGGGTTGGACTTAAGAGTTCGCTCGATGACTTTGTCGGCGTATTGTCCTTCTTCAAAAATTGCTGCAAGTGCGGTATGAACTCCGCGAATGGTATTGTTGTGTAACTTCATGGAAAGCTGATTCTACTGCAAAGGTAGATAGATTTACCGAGCTTCCCTTTTTCCTCCTAAAATGGCCTAAACTGAACCGAAAAACGAACTCCCTCTCGGGCTATACCCGAGCCAAATTCATGGCGGTCACCGTAAGGAAGTTGATTGTAATACACCGGAATCCATGTATTATCATTGGAGTCATTCAATATTGGCGTAAAAGTCGATTTGGCAAACTGAAGCGCATTGGCCCTCAATCCAAGCGAAATCCACGACTTGAGTTCATAAGAAAACCCAACATCCAAGCCTGTTCGCCATGTTTTTTCCTCAAATTTTGAGATTATTGGCCCAGCAATCACCGTTAAACAATTTGGACATGGCCAGAAAGAACTCCAAGATGGGGGACCTCCGGGATACACTTCGAATTGACCCTCTTCCTTTCCACTAGAAAGACTAAAAAAACTAAGATTCATCGAAATTTTTTGACCTAGAAAAATGTCTTTTCGAAGAAAAAGTCCAATTGACATTACCTCATTTTTCCGCCCTAGTTGAAAAACTTCTGATAGATAGCCAATCACCTCTAAATTACCGTTTTCATCTCGCGTGGGTGCATAAACTGGAGATTGCACTGCAAAATTCTGCTCCTGAACTCGGTAGGAAGCATAATCTCCCAAAAGTCCCATCGACCAAGATTTTCCCACATTAATCCCAATCCATGGCCGCACGGACCCTCTAAATAGGTTGTTTACATCTCCGTAGGATTCCAGGCCGTACTTTTGCCAATAGATTCCATCCAGATCGATCCAAATCTTTGACTGTGTAAGTCCAGTAATCGGGGAGATAAAAAATGTGGCAATGACGAGTATTAGTTTTTTCATGGCGGGTGGAGTTTTTACCTTTACGAAGTAACCTCTCATTTCGCTACACTCCATGACCTATTCTGACCTAGTTAATGAATGGACCCAAGAGCTTTCTATTTATCCCAGCTCGGAAGCTGAAAACTTGGTCAATTGGCTTCTCGAGCACCATTTGGGATTGAGAAGAGTGGATATGATGCATTTTTTGGAGGGAAATGATCTTCCAGATGACTTACACAAAGATTTTGAACGTTTGAAAACGGGCGAACCCATCCAGTACATTCTTGGGCAAGGGCCTTTTTACGGTCGGGAATTTGAAGTGACCGAGGATACTTTAATCCCAAGAAACGAAACTGAGGAGTTGGTACACCTGATTATCAAGGAAAATCCCGGAATAGGAAAAAAGATTTTAGATATAGGTACAGGCACAGGATGTATTCCGATCACACTTAATTTGGAGATGAAAGAGTCAGAGGTATGTGGGTTGGATGTCTCAGATGGGGCAATTGAAGTGGCTAAGCGAAATGCAAAAAAACTACATGCAGTGGTAAATTTCCTGAAATGTGATATCCTTAACGAACTCCCTAATCTTTCAGAATTGGATATTATTGTTTCCAATCCCCCCTATGTGCCCCAGAAAGATAAATCTGACATGCATAGAAATGTAATAGATTTTGAACCTCACTTGGCGCTTTTTGTGCCGGATGAGGATCCCTTGATTTTTTATAAAGTAATCGGAGAAAAGGGAAAAAGACTGCTGAAAAAAGGCGGACGTCTTTATTTTGAGATTTATGAAAAGGCAGCAATCGAAATTCAGGCTCTATTGGAAAAACAAGGTTACGACCGAGTAACAGTTCATTCTGATCTTAATGGAAAAGAGCGGATGGTCACCGCGACTTGGAATTAATTTAGACACCTAACCAACCTAGTTATGCAAAACAATACGATCAATCATTTGGGACTTTTGGTGGTCAGACTTTTGGCCGGTGCCATGATGCTTACCCACGGGATTCCAAAGATCGGAAGACTTTTGGGCGGAGGGCCCGTCAGGTTTGCCGATCCTTTTGGGCTTGGACCTGAGGTCAGCCTGGTGATGGCCATTTTCGCCGAGGTAGTTTGCGCAGGATTGATCATGGTCGGCTTCAAAACCAGATTAGCTACTGTTCCATTAATGATAACCATGCTGGTGGCAGCCTTTTATGCCCATTGGGATGATCCATTTGGTGACAAGGAATTATCCCTAGTCTACTTTACGGCGTATTTGGGTATTTTTATTTCTGGTGGAGGAAAATACTCCTTTGATTACTTCAAAAAGTCAATGAAAAAGCAATAAAATTCATAAAACAGATAATAAAAAGCATAAATACCCAGTTGTGGGTATTTTTTTTATCTTTTGTCGTCCTAATTTGCAAGAGATAAAGAAGTTAGCAAACTATTTGCTCCTTTTGGGGAGGGTTTCAATATTCCCAAAACCTGACAAAAGAAATTCGACGGAAATTTGAAAAGGACAGAAATACGTAAACTGAGGCAAAAAATTGACTTTTTGAGGAAATCTCATCAAGACAAAATCGACTTCAAACTAAATGATATCAGGCAAAAAAGAGAAGACAAGCTTAAGCGGTTTCGTTTAAACTATCTTCCACTTTGTCTTGAAGAGGATTTGGAGCGATATGCCAAATACTTTGCAGAAGGAGAAGGAAAAGACTAAAGAGGAGAACAACTCCTCTTTTTTTTGTGCGCTCAGCATGGGCAACTGATATTTTAGATATCAAATATTCCAGAGGGTGA